>JACCEC011671557.1_pt1 | contig 25232 bp, 19 predicted proteins | sample 7450121 | NCBI WGS metagenome assembly JACCEC01 (sample SAMN15323455, study PRJNA562643) | freshwater metagenome | isolation source: river surface water | place: USA:Blue River Watershed | collected 2017-08-18 | reverse complement strand
CTAAGTCTTAGTACTGTTGATTAAGATTATTAACATTGAGTATAATTATTCTTCTAGACTTGGATGAGTTTCAGATTTATTTCATTTGTAAAAATTTTTTGACAAGGCCGGCCCGATTATAAGTTTTTTTAAAAAAAATATGAGTGTTGGATCCGTTCTAAGTCTTAGTACTGTTGATTAAGATTATTAACATTGAGTATAATTATTCTTCTAGACTTGGATGAGTTTCAGATTTATTTCATTTGTAAATATTTTTTGACGAGGCCGGCCCGATTATAAGTTTTTTTAAAAAAAATATGAGTGTTGGATCCGTTCTAAGTCTTAGTATTGTTAATTAAGATTATCTACAATTCTGGTTTAAATTGTTCTTCTTTCAATTTTTTAATATTTTGGAACGGCATGGTCAGTGCCTTCCATGTGGTATCTAATACTTCTTTATTATCTATGGTATAGGACATACTATCATCATTAACTAATTTTGGTGTTACGTGTTTACCTTTATTACTAGTGTAATCATTAGCAATACCTAATATTCTATAGTATGTTCCTGCTTTGGGTCTATTTGCATGACTACTTAAGGAGGGATAAACTACTAATGTTTTATTAGAATTCTTAGTCTCACATTCATTAAATTTTAACCACTTACCTTCCTGAGCGTGTGCTGAGTAGAATACGAATAGGGGATTTTTATTTTTCATATCGTAGAGAATTCTTAATCTTTCTATATCTTTATCATGGTAACCAAGATCTTTATTTTTTGGGATAATACCTCCTAATCCAATCGCTCCATTTTCTTTATAATAAATGTAATAGGTAATACTGTAGTAGTCCTTACCAAAATAATTATATATGTTATCTCGGCTGTAATAAATTGGAGGATCTTTAATCAAATTAAAATTCTTATCACTCATGGGATACTTCTCACTAGGGTGAAATCTTAATTCTATATCTAATGGCATCACACTTTTATCTGTCTTCATCTTATCTAACCTTATATTAATTAACACAAATAAATATAATAAAAAAAATAATATATTATTTTTTTTTAATCTACATTATCATTCTATTTATCTGAAAAGTCTGTTGATCAGATTTTTGAAGATTGATTGTATATTAATTGTCTCTGGTGCTTGTTCCAAAGATGTTTCAAGTGCTTGTTCCTGAAATAGTTGTGTCTCGAGTGCTTTCTCCCGGGATTTAAATTGTTGATAAACGTATTTTACGATAATATATTTCATAATATACGTTTTTCTAGTATTGTAATTGTAATCATATTTGAATGGACTGATTTTGTCTAATCTGATTAACTTAATATATTCAACATCGTCTTTCGACAAATTGGCTCCTCCAACCTTGATTGTGTAACCTCTGTTTGTATATTTTTCAAATCTTGTTAAGAAATTGTTAAATTCGTGTTCGCTGTACAGAATTCTATTTTTGAAATGGTCTAACGAGATGTTAGCTTCTTTATTTTCGATATCATCTAATGAATTCGAATAAATTTTACCATTTGCATAATAATTTTGTACAATAGACAAATCAAATGTTGTTAACATGAATTGATCGATTGGTTTACTAATAAACATAATCTCAATATTCTTTCTCTTGTTGATATTTGAATAATTATAATAATCTAATAGTTGACCTCTCAAACAATAGTTTGTATTGTTTTGATGCATCAATTTTGATTTCTTATGAATGTCAATCTTTTTATTGATGACCTTCATTTGATTATAAATAATGGATCCATCTACTACCTTTTTCTTAATAAGTTTATTAATTTCTTTATTTTTAAGTTTTTCAATATCTTTATCTGTTGGTTCTTTAGACATGTATGTATTATCTTTAATCCATACATTACTTCCTCTATGATCCCTAATGTATAATGGAATATTTCTCTCTTGAGAATAAAACTTTCCTAATTCTCTTTGAAATAATTTTCTATGTCTTCTAGTTGTTTTGTAGTCGACATATCTTGCCAAGAATTTGTTTCCGTTCTTTTTGTTTAGTCCCATTAAGTTGAAATCTTTTCCATTATTACAATAGTTAAGATTAATCAAAATTTTGTTCAAATTGTATAATAGTTCTTTAATTTCTCCATCCTTGAATTTTGAAATATCGATATAAATATCTAGATCGTTTAGTCTAAAGTTATCTTTTGAAATAAATTTTAGTAAAGACGATCCAGATAGGTAAACATTCGGTGTATTGACAATATCAATAAACTTCTTGAGTTCTTCTTTATTCTTGAAGAACTCAACCAATAAATTGATTAAGTCTTCATTTTTGTATTTATATTCCTTGTAGTTATAGTCAAAGTCTGTCAACATTGTCAATATTCTTCAGGATATTATATATTGAATAAATAAAATTCAAATTTCATTTTCTGCAATTCATATAAGTGCCATTATTATATTCCATAATTAATGGTGTCTCTATTAGATTTTTTTTAAGTAATAGCATTATAGCTTTTGTCAGATCTAAATTTCTTTCTATATCTATTATACCGAATTCAACATTGTCGGTTATTAACTTATTAACCAACTCGACGCACTTCCTACATCTTTCAATAACTAATACTATTACCTTAATATTTTGGATATCAATATCCAGCGTGCTGTGTTTAAAATTAGACTGAACTATTTTAATCATCTTGTTTATATTATATATTATATTCTTATATTTTATTTATATAATATAATATAAGATAATACAATATGGAAATAACAAATAATATATGGTTGAATCTAAATAAAGTGATCTCTTCAAGCATTGACGACAAAATAAACTTTCGTCGTCTGTTTAACAATGTTTGTATTCTCTATGGTCCTAGTTTAGTAAAATTACATAACGGTTGTATAAATTTAGATAAGTTAAATATTTTATGTCGAGAAGATCAGTACAGTCACCTGAAAGATTTTTTCGTGTACAAGAATAATTTTATAGAGATCCAAACGTTCGACACGCACGTGTTCATTAAAAAAATAAACCGAGTAAAAAATATCAGTTTTTCAGTTCGGATAATAAATAATCCTATTAAAAGCATTAGTAATTTCGTATCCTTAAAGATTGAAGAAATATACTATAATGGCAAATTAGTTATACATAATAATATGAAGGAGTTTATCACTATGGAAGAAAACTATAATGGTACATTTAGTGATAGTATAATTAAAAGAATGAAGAAATACATTTTGTTTGGATATAAATTTAATATTGACGACAATGGATGCAAAATCATTTTAAATAGTGGCAATAGAGGATCTTATTTAAAACGATTAAAATATATGTTTTCATTTAATATAAGGAACAAAGATGTCCAGTAATGATATTTCCGTTGATATATTAAAGAACCATGATTTTTTATTATTTAAATCCGAAAAGAAGGACACAGTGCGAACACTGGTAGATGATAAAATAATAAATTCAAACAAATTAATCCTAACCGCATACCAATCATTCATTAATAGTTTTATATCAGTACACGATAAACATAACCGTCTGCTATTAAATTTTACTACCGGGTCTGGAAAAACTATAACATCACTATACACTGCAAAGAAATTCCTAGAATCTAATCCTAAAAATAAAGTAATAATATTAGGATTTACAAAATATATTTTCCGTGACGAGATGGCTCGCCATGTAGATTTTGATATATTGACACAAGAAGAAATAAAAATCTTCAACGAGGATAAAAATAATATAAGTCTGACTATGAAAATAAATAAAGCGATCGAAGCTAAGAATATTTATTTCTTTGGTTACCAAGAATTTTTCAATAAACTGTTCATAACTAATGGTTTATCTATAATAGATATGTCTAAGAATGAACTTATTCAGAACATATCAAAAGGATTAGTCCAAGTCAACATTCAAATATTGAATCTATTTAAAAGAAGTCTCGTTATATGTGACGAGTTCCACAATCTTTACAATAGTATTGAACAGAATAATTGGGGTACGGCAATAGAATTCGTACTCAACTATTATACTAGTGACAGACTTAAAAATGAGGATCCATTAGCTTTTGATTCAGTTAAACTGCTTTTATTAAGTGCTACTCCAATTACTCACAATGCAATTGAAATAATTTATGTATTGAATATGTTAAATGATAAAGAGAAAGTTAAAAGAAGTGATTTATTCAATGGTATTAAATTAAAAGAGTCTGCAGATAATATTATCCGAAAACTGTCTTATGGAAAAATAAGCTACATGAATACCAACAGTAGTGAAAATTTCCCTTCTAAAAAATTTATAGGTGAACCTATTGAATCCATCAAACATATTAAATTTATCAGATGTGAGATGAGTTATTTCTACTATAATACATATAAATATTTAGCTACACAGAAAATTAATAAAATACCATCTAAATCAGATAAAGTGAGCTATATTAATTATTTAGAATCAGAAGAAATAAAAAAGGAACTGAAACTACACAAAATCAATTTATCTCTGAACAACAAATTTTTCATGGACTATACAATACCAGATCCTAAAAATGATGAAATAGGATTGTACGATGCAATAGAATCTAAAAAAATAATTAAGGATGCAGATAGATCTTGGAAAAATAAACATGGAATAGATATTAATAAAAATGGTACCCTGATTGGTACTTGGTTAAACTATGAAAATATTCAAAAGTATTCAGCTAAATATTATGAACTGTTGACACACATATTCGATATCATTAAAAACAAAAATGGTAAAATGATGATATTCCATCCTTATGTTGTATATAGTGGGACATTCTTTATAGGAGAGATATTAAAACAGAATGGTATAATAGGATATGATGATATTGAAAATAATGAAACATTGTGTACTTTTTGTGGAATAAAGAAATCAGTTCATAAAGATACAGATCACATATATAAACCAGTACGTTTTATGTTGATACATGGAGAAATAAATAAAAGAGTGATTGGTAATATGATTGATCGTTATAATTCACCATCTAATGCAAATGGTGAAGAAATTAAAATAATTATTGGTTCAACTATTATAAAGGATAGTTTTACCATTAAAGATACTCAACACCTGTTCATAACCCATATTCCAGTAAGTATATCTATATTGATTCAGATTATTGGAAGAGTTGTGCGTAATAATTCTCATGCAAATTTGCCTAAGGATAAACGCAATGTAAATATTTATCTTTTAGTTAACTGTTTTTCGATTCCTAATAAAAATATTCTGACTTTTGAAGAGATGTACTACAAGAAAAAAATAAATGATTACATAACAATAGATCATATAAATAATATATTAGTCAATAATGCAATCGATTATTATATAAACCAAGATATTAATAATTTCAACAATGCAATTTTTGAGAACATAAACTATAAGGAGGACAGGAATATAAAGATTAATTTGAAGGACACATCTGTGTTGAGTCCATATTTTCAACAGAAGGAGATAGACATAATTAAATATATGATAAAACGTTTATTTATAGAAAGATATCATATTTGGGAATATAATGATTTGTTGAAAAATATAAAATCATTTCCGTATAGAGTAGAAATAAACCCAAATTATATTTTGGAATCCAATTTTATTATAGCTCTCCACGAATTATGTTTTAAAAAAAATAACACTATATACCAGAAGGACAATATTTTGTTTGGAGATGCTTTGTTAAATAATACATCTAATGATGTTATATTTTTAGATAAGCATAATAATAAGGTCATAATTATAGATCACAACAATTATTATTATTTGTGTCTTTATGATAAAAGAAATAGTACATCTCTTTTAAATAAACCCTATAATAATGATATTGAAAGTCAAAAATCAGTAAATATAGAATCTATCTTATCTGAAATAGAAATCGACTATGAAATTATTTTAAATAAGATGGACAAAATGATGAACGAGAAGAAGAATCCAATATATATACTAAACTACCAACTGCAGCAAAATACGTTAAAATATTTTATCGAAAACATAAAACTTCAGAATAAATACATAAATGTATTCAATTTATATAAATCATATAATTATATTTTGTATAAAGATAAGAAAATTATTGGACACTGTTTTGATACTAAGTATTTGAATATATATAATAATAAGTGGACACAAGAAAATATTTTGAATAAGAATAAATTAGTTAAAAAGGGTATTATAGGATTTCATGCATTGACAAACAATACTATTTCATTTAAGATAATAGACTTTGATAGTGTTAAAGATTCTAATGATAAAAGAAAAGCTATAAGTGGAACATCATGCAATAACTTAGATACTGTAAAATTGGAGGATATAATAATTAGATTGAAGCAAAAAAATATAAAGCAAAAAAATAAGTTTTTAATTTGTGATAACATAGAATCTATACTACTATCTAATAAAAATATGTTTTATAATCTATACGAGTATTCTAAAATAAAATAATTTATCTACGTCTACGTCTTCTAGATCGACCAGATCCACCAGATCCACCACTAGATACTATCAATCCGACTATTATTAACAATACAACTATAAATACTCCTAATAATATATAATTTGTAGTATTATCTGGTTTTTCTTCTTCTTTAAGGTTTTCTTCATCTCTTTGTTCATCATTTTGTTCTTGATCCTCACCGCCGTTTTCATCACCTCCTGGACTACTTTGGTCATCTGGTGGTAAATCTTCACTTTCATCATTATTATAAGTTGTATTTTCTTCTACCTCACATCTCATTTCTTGTTTAATATTAGAAATTTGTGCGTCGGATGCTACATTTTTTATTAATTGAATATTAACACATTTTGGACAACTTGTATATGTAATCATATTATTAGTTTTATATCCACTATCCATACAGACGCTATCATGACAGTTTGGTATTAATAAATCTTTAATTGTTTTTCCATTTATACAACCACAGATTTTTTTTATTTCAGTATTCTGACTTGAAGCATTTTTTTTACAAAAATCAGTATAAATAGTATCACAAGAGGTTTTGAATTCAGTATCTATATTTGATACGGATTTAATGGCACTATCGTCAGCCTGACAGTAACTGATAAAATTTTTTTCCATCGGTTTCGATTTGTTCATCTCAAGATATTTGTTTCTTATATCTTTTAGCAATTTTGGTCTTCGGTCGGGATATTTGGCAATTAAATTTTTAACTGTTTCTACACAAATAGGTTGCATCACATTAGATTCCTCTACACAGTATTTTCTTATAGCAGGTTCACATATACCACCTAATTCATTATTTTTACAATGATTATAACTCGACTCTCCACTTCGACCCCACATTTGTTTTGTGTATTCATTAAACACATTTTTACATTCATCTGATCCTGGAGCATATTTAATCTTAGCAGCATCATCTAAATCCTTTGCAGAATATTTCATATATTTAATTGAATTACTAGTAGTTAAAATATTATGTGTTTTATCTGCACGTTTACAATACATGTACTTATCATTAAGACTAATCATTTTATACAATCCATATACATCATCAGCACCACCAGAAACATTTTTAAAAACATTAATTATAGGTATTGTTTCTGATTCTGGAAATCCACCATTTTTTGGAGTCCAATAATCATCAACAGTACTACCAACATCTACATTTTTACCATAACTACCATAAAAATAATTATCATCACCATCACCATTATAATTGGGAGAACCCTTTACTTTTTCTTGTCTTATTAAAGCCCCATCACAACCCCAAGTAAAATTAGCTCTGTTCCATACACTATTACCACCCTCCAATGCTTTACTACCAGTTGTCTTACAATATACATGATCTAGTTGAAATAATGGATTTGATTCAGTCATTTGTTTACATCCTCTACCACATATAATAAATTTACCATCATCCGATTTATCATAGTTGTAAGCCCAGAAAGTACCTTCCTCTTTCCATCCACCATTCCAGGCTGTTCTCCAGTGTGGCATAATCATAAATCTTTTAATACCAGTTTTACTATCTGTTGCCGAATAATATTTGTATTCCTGAAGATATCTAGTGTCACTTGGTTTAGATGTATATAAATATACTGCACCACCGTATCCACCTTCTGGAATAGAATGATTATTAGCTGTTGGACAGGTATCTGTTTTATAAAAATCCATATAAAGATTTTGATCCGATCCCATTTTATACGAATAACAAAACTTAGATGCACCATTTTGTGGAATAATAGATCCATAAAATTCTAGTTTAGTTTCATAATCTATTTCATCATTAAATCCAGATGGAGTATCAGTATCATTTGATACTGAATGGAATAAAATACATCTTATTGGATCCTTTTTAAATTTTACACATAATCTAATCCAACTCATTTTTTATATAATACTTTATATATAATAAAGTAAAATGGTTTTATGGGGACTATGGGGTGAAGCCGATAGGTCTACTACTATCGATACCAGTATAGTAGATGAGGGTATGATACAGATTATTAGCAAAAGTGTACAAAAATGCATGAGTACTACCACTAATAGTCAAATTATAGATATAGATTGTAATAATAAACCACCAGAAATGTTAAAATATTGTTCCGAATTAAATACTCTTATAGCCGATACTGCAAAAACAAATCAGCAGGCTGCAAACCTACTTGGTGAAGTAAATAGAGGTATGTGTGGATGTGTTGTTAATAATGTGACACAGGACCTGTCTGCAACAGTAAACGTTAGTTGTTTATTAGATAGCGATTTATCTACAGATATTGAAGCGAGCTTAATTAATGCTTTTGAAAATAAAAATCAAGACAAGCAAGATATATTATCTAAATTTGTTCAATCCGTTAGTGGTGATGATAACTCTACTAAAATTATTTCACCAATCATAAATAAATCTAAAAAAGTTATAGATAAAGCATCGGTACAAGAGGGTATTCAATCTATTACAAATGCACAAAAATTAACTATTAAAGGTGGAGTTGTAAGTAATATTACTCAAAGAGCTGTGACTCAAACAATATATGCTACAATGTTGAAGAACAAGGGATTCTCTAAGTTAGTTACTGATCTCAAAGGATTGGCTAAATCAGATTCCTCTTCTACTACTCAACCTATATTATGTACAGTATTTGGTATGGGATGTGACTTGAGTAGTACTGGTCAAGTTATGATATTTGCTATGATAGCAATCGTAATGGTTATATTGGCTTATCTCTATGTTATGATGATGGGTAGTGATTCTGGTCCAAAAGGTAATTCAAGAAGACGCCATTAGAAATTAATATTAGTATTTTTTTTATATTATTTAGTATAATAAAATGCCTGTATCAAATCAATTTATTTCATATAAGATTTCTGGTATATCTTTTGTCGGCTCTTCTGCTGATTTAAATAGAAATGCTGGAGCCTTAGCTGGAACTGCTTTAGCATCTAAAACAGTAATTTTAGATTCTTCATTAAACTATACTGGTGTTAATTCATTTGGTGCAAATCAACTAACAGGTACTTTATTAACAGCAGCTCAGCCAAATATAACAAGTACAGGAACTTTAGCAAACTTAACAACAACTGGAAATTTAAACATCTCTAGTCATAATGGAAGTAGTACAGGTTTATTATTAGGTGGTAATCTTGTGGTATCAACTGCGACTCAATTAAACTATACACAGGTTACTCCTGGTCTCGGTACTCTTTCGAGAGCAGTAGTTTTAGACGGTTCTCGGAACATTACAAATATAAATAGTATGTCTATCGCTTCTATGTTTTCAAGTGGTGCTATATCTATTGGTTCTAATACTAACACAAATAATTATATGATGTTCATCAGATCTGATGGAAATAGTTTTACTGGTTTAAGATTAAAAAATAATGACACCACCAATACATCCAGCGGATGCGAAATTGATTTCGGTGGATATAAAAATGATGAGCTTAACAACTACTCCTTATGTAAAATCAGAAGTGTTGTGTCTGCTGGTGACACTAACAATGTTAAGGCAGGAAGCTTGGTATTCTTTACCAATGATGGAGTAAGTACTTATAATAATTCTGGTTATGAACGTATGCGTATTACATCTACAGGGTTTGTAGGCATAGGAACTAATACTCCAATATATCGTTTAGATATATTAAACACAAATGGTCAAATGATACGATTAAGTGATGGTACTAACAATACTACAATAAGTATTGTTAATGATGGTGGTTTAAATATTGTTCCCAGTGGTGGTTATGTAAATGTGCCGGCACTAAGAATAAATAATACAACTTTAAATGCAAGTGTAACTGAATTAAATTATCTTTCTGGGTTAACACCTGGTGCTGCTACAGCAAGTAAAGCTCTAATTGTTGATTCTAGTAGAAATATCAATAATATTAACAATATTACTGTATCGCAATTAATAGCTTCAGGATTTACTTATGGTGGTACTGCTATAACAGCAAATGCAGCACAAATAAATGCATTAAATGTATCTCCAGGTGTTGCAAGCGCGAGTTCTGTTATGGTTTTAAATAGTTCACTAAATATTACTGGTATCAATATTTTAGGATTGGCAACATTAAGAATTGGTGGAATAGATGTTACAGCAACATCTGCACAGTTAAATACACTAAATACAACTTCAGGAACAGCAGTAGCGAACTTTGCATTGATTACAAACTCTTCTAATAATATAACTGGAATTAATAGAATTGGTGCTTCTATATTACAATTAGGCGGAACTGATATCACAGCTACAGCTACACAACTAAATTATTTAGCTAGTATAACTCCTGGAACTGGGACTTTAAATAAAGCACTAGTTCTAGATGGTTCTAGTAATATAGGATCAATAAATACTCTTAGCGCGACAACTCTTAATGGTACTCTTGGAACTGCAACTCAGAATAATATTACGTCAGTTGGTACTTTAACTGGATTGACAGTATCTAATGCTATTAATATAAATAAATCAACTGCGGGAGCTTCTATTGTTATTAATCAAAATTCGAATAATGATGCTATACGTTTAACATATGTAAACTCAGTAAGAACTGATTTATTTACTGATTCAAATGGAGTTTTTAACATAAATCCATCCAATAGTGGTGTATTTATTTCTAATGGATTGACATCTAATAACAATCAAATATTATGTATTGGTAATACTACTACAACAGTTGATGTAAGTAGTAACAATGCTTTATTAAGATTATTAAATCATTCTGGTGTTAATTATATTCAGAGTGGTTTTGCCAATAGTGCTGGTTCAGCAGCTGATCTATTTATTGGAGATATGTTACTTAGTGCTTCTGAGTCACCTAGAAAGATAATGATTAAAGCCAACGGATTAATTGGATTTGGTACAGTTGCACCAACAGCATTTTTACAAGTAAATGGTTCTGCAACTTCTGCAATATTGGCAAGATTTTTAAATACTGCTGGATTATCATTTAATATTACAAATGAAACCGGAGCATTTTCTATTGGTCCAGTTGATTCAGCTATTCTAAACTTAAGAACCAATAATGCAAATCGTATATCGATAGATGGATCTGGATTTACTACAATAGGTTCAACAGTGACTACATCAACTTCTCCAATATTCTCAATAACACCTAATTACAAAACTGGTATTCTACAATCTTGGTCTCCAAGTGCCGCTCCTGATTCTGGTATTACTGCTTCAACATTATCATTATATGTAAATAATTCTACAACAAATCTTGCAGGTACATGGTTAGGTACTACAACAAATACTCCTTTCTACTTATTTAGAAATAATAGTTTAGGGACCGCACCAATATTGTCGAATGCTTATGTAGCATTATCAGGTAATTTTGTAAATATACCTATCCATAATGGTACAAATTCAGGATTACAACTAAATAGTGTTCTAGTTACATCAACAGCAAACGAATTGAATTATGTTTCTGGTGTATTGGCTGGTACAGGAGCAGCAGATAAAGCAGTAATTTTAAACAGTTCTAGAAATATTGCTAATATTGGTCAAATTTCAACAACTGGTGGTATAACTACATCATTTTTAAACAATACATCATCTATTATTACTTATCAAACATGGATAAATACTGGATTAGTTACAACTAGTTTAGTTATGACATCTGCTGAAATGAGATTTGGTACGGCTAGTGGTGGTAGATTTAGACTTGTTTGTAACGGAACTGCAGCAATTACTTTAGAAACTGATAATTCAACAACTATTCATGGTCAATTAATTCTTGGATCAACCGCTTTAAGTGCAACAGCTACCGAATTAAATTATCTAGCTGGAGTCACACCAGGCACTGCTGCTGTAAGTAAAGCTATGGTATTAAATTCTTCTGGAGTAATTTCAGGCGTGTCTCAAATAAACCTTACTGGGACAAATCATTTATTAACGTTAAATGGTACAAATACAGCCTCTATACCACGTATACATTTTGTTAATGATGTAACAACTTGGGAACTAGGATGTAGAGGTACTACAGCTGCAGGAGGATCTAATGTTTTTTATATGTATCAAGGTAATTATTTTAGAATGTGTTTAGATATAAATGGTAATTTTGGATTTGGTAATATGACATCTCCTATTTGTAGAATGCATGTAATAGATAGTGGTAGTGGATCTGCAAGTTATAAAACATTCCAAAGTGTACAAAATACAACCAACTCTATTAATTTGGATATTCAAATGAATAATACTGATGCTATGATTGGTACTTCAACAAATCATTCATTAAGATTGATGACAAATAATGCTTCCAGAATTATTATTACTAATACTGGTTCTGTTGGTATCGGTAATAATTCTCCTGGGTTTACACTTGACGTATCTGGTTCTGTTAATGCAACTAGTTACAATCTTTCAGGACTAGCTTCCAATATGTTGGCTATTACAGGTGTAACTGCAGGTACAGCTCTTGCAAACAAGGCATTAATATTAAATGAATCTACTTCTATAACTGGTATTTCATCTTTAAGCGCAACATCTTTAACAGGTCAGATTCAAACAGCAGCCCAACCTCTAATAACATCATTAGGTAATCTAAGTGTATTGAATGTAGGTTCTACAGTTCAAGCAAGAATTAGAATTGATTCAACTTGGGTATCATTTGGTACTTTTACAAATCATAATCTTTCATTCATTAGAAATAATACTTATGTTGGAAATTGGACAGCAACAGGATTAAGAATTGGTGACGGAAATAATCCAACACAAGCTCTAGATGTTAGTGGTAGTATAGTAGCTTCAGGTACAATCAATGCAACTGCATACCAACTATCAGGCACATCTTTGTTAATGTCTAGTTTGACTAGTGTTACAGCTGGTGCAGCAGCAGCTTCTAAAGCAATAGTTTTAGATTCTAATGCTAATATTACTTCAGGATTTAATTCTATGCTTATATCTGGTACAGATAATCTTGCATCTGACTCAGTTCCTTTATCGATCAGAACTACTGCAGCGAGTTGGGGATTATCTGTATCTAATGCTGGAACGATTAAAACCGGTATTAGAACTGATGGTGGTATTGGTACTATTACTAACAATGATTTAGTATTTTATACTAATAATGCTGAAAGATTAAGAATTTATACTAATGGTAATATTAAAGCAACTGGAAGTGGTTATATTGAAGCTAACTCTTTTAGAATGGTACCTACAACTAGAGATATTAGTACATATTTAGCAAATGTAGGTGTTTTATGGCATTCAACTACAGGTAGATTTTATGGTATGAGACAGATTGATAGTGATAATATCAGTCTATTATCTTATGGAGCTGGTGGTAATTACAGCGACTTTTTTACTTGGAATCATAATGGTGGTAGTCCGATAGTTAATATAAAGACCAATTTTATCAATGTTGGACCTTCTAATACAGACAATTTACGTATGTTATCATTGCTCGATGGTGTAACTACAACTAATAGTAGCAGATGGTTAACATTAGGATCTACAAATACATCTGGTAATCAAGCTGAATTTGTGTTTAACTATCAGGGATCTAATAATTCACTTAATCGTTTAGGATTAGGATTTCATAGCAACCATAGTATTTTAAATGTTATGAATTCTAAAAGTGTAAATATTAACAAAACAACCGCAAGTAATGCAGTTTTAGATATTCAATGTGTAACTGAATTTGTTCAAAGTGGTTACAATAAAGCAGCATCTTTTTATAGTTCACATGGTAGTGGTCCTAGAGTTGATATCCTAGTATCATCAACAAATACTAGTTCTTCAGAAAGTCGAGGCTGGATAGGTACTGCAACGGCACATGATTTCAGAATTGGTTCTAATGATTCTACTCGTATGACTATTGAAGCAGGAGGAAATGTATCAGTAACTAATACTATAGATGCAAATAGAGTAAGAGCGAGAGCTTCTAATAATGCTAGTTGTTTTATTGGTGCATGGGATGATAATACTGGTTGGTGGGGTATAGGTGAGAATGGAACACCATCAGGTATTAGTTTTCGTCATTGTGATAGTGGTGGTACTACTGCATCAGGTAATATAACTGTTTCAGCAACAACATTTAATAGTACATCAGATTATAGAATTAAATCTGATATTCAGGATTTGGAGTATGGTTTAAAGGATTTATTGAAATTATCATCTAAAAGATATATTCTTGATAATGAATTAAAGAGTTGTGGTTTTATTGCCCATGAACTTCAAGAATTTATTCCAGAAGTTGTTTTAGGTGAAAAAGATGGTATAGACAAATATGGTCAACCAATTTATCAGTCTGTTAACTATTCAGCAATTGTACCAATTTTAGTCAATGGTATTAAAGAATTAAATGAAAAAAATGAACAATTAACAAATCGTTTAGATAATATACCAGTGAATACTTATTCAGATATAAGACTGAAAAAAAATATAGAGAATTTAACTGATGAATATTGTTTAGAATTTATTAAATCTACTAACCCTGTAAAATATAAATATAAAGATAGTGAAAAATACAGTTATGGCTATATAGCACAAGATCTATTAAAGAAAGATTATACCGATTTCGTAGATATATCTCAAAGAGAGGGAATTGAAGAACTTATTGATGAAGATAATTTCATGAGTCCTAAAGATTCTATATTTAATCTTAACTATAATAATATTATTCCAATTCTTGCTAAGACAGTTCAACATTTAGTTGATGAAAAAAATGATTTAAAAGAAGAAAATATATTATTAAAAAGCCGATTGGAAACAATTGAACAGTTACTGTTCGGCGGACAAAACTAAATTATTAATATATTCGCCGAATAGTTCTCTGTTACCATTGTATGTTTCAGCATAATAGTAATTTTTTTTCTCAGGATCGGATTCAAATAATGCTATAGTCGGATATCCAGGAATAAATAGGGTTTCGAAATTGGGTGAATTTAATTCATTTATAACATCAACCAGATTTTCTTTTCCATATGAATAGTTATTATATATAGTATAAAATTCAACAATATCATATTCATAAAGTTTTTTAACTGAATTGAATATTGGTTCGAACATTTTACAATATCCACAATTTTCCATTTTAAAAAATACCACACAATATTTCTTTTGCTGCTGGTTCTGTATTTTTAATATATTTTTGATTTTATCAATATGAACTATGGGTATTGTTTCTTCATTCATATTTAAATTATAGATAATAACTAATATAATCTTGTTTATATTTATATATTAATATAAATGTAAATTTTATTATCATAATATTTTAGGGAAATGGGTTACTCGCCATGAGTTAATATATTGATCAATATATTAACTCATGACGAGTAGATATTATAATGCTTAATATAAGAATTATAATATCTACTCGTCATGAGTTAATATATTGACAAATATATTAACACATGAAGAGTAGAATATAAATAATTAGAGCGAATTATAAAAAAAAATAATTATAAAAATAAAGTCATTCTAATTATTTTTTTTTTTTGTATTTGATATTGTTGGAATATATATTATATGATGATGAGGAAAAAATTTACATAATACTAAATTTATGTAAATTCTTATCATTATGTCAAATAATTACTCAATTAGAAATCTATAGTTTAATTCTTATTGTGTAATAATCAAATGTTGTATTTTAGATAAATTTTTAAATTGTTTGAAAAATATAACATTTTTTTTGTATTAAATAAAGTATCAAATATAATAATATAAATATGAGTTCCGGTGGTTCTATCATTCTTAATAAAAGCAAATATAATATTTTAACCGATTCGGAAAGATTGAGCAATCGGTTAAATAATTACAAAGTTAAACGCTTTGAATATTTTTCTCAGCTTATTCTCTCCTATCAAAATAGTATCGACAAATACCGAGAGTCTCTAAAGATAAATCTATCTTATGAAGAGAAAACAGATATTAACAATTCTATAAATGAATTAACTAAAAAAATAGATAATATAAAAATTAATATTAAAGAGTTGATAACTCCAACTCAATCCACTATAAATGAAACTCATACATTATTTATAGATTATAATTATAAACCATTCATATCTTGTGGTTTCGAATATCAAAAAACTATAATTTCAGTAAAACCTAAGTTGAATACATCATTCGATATTTATATACCAGAGTTTGGAGATTTCTTTGCAGATATGGCATTATATATTAATATGACTGGTTTAGAAGCTGTACACCCAACAAATAGAGTGCGTTATTGTAATTTTTTGGGACATCGTTTGTTACAGAAGGTTCGGTTCGTTTCAGATAATGTAAGTATTGATAGTATAGATACTGAAAACTATAATAATTACTATGATTATATATTAGATCCAAATAAAAAATCTTTATGGAAAAAGTGTATAGGTCAGGAACAACCAATAAAAGGTTTTTTAAATCCTGATCCTGTAAATAGTTTATATAAGCTTGAACAAAATTTATACAATGGAAACCAAACTCTTAAAGTAAAACATACCAATACTAAATTGATTATTCCACTTATTTTCTGGTTTTGTGATATAAATAAAGCTATTTCTAATATATGTTATAATAATAAAACATATATTACTGTAACATTAGCCGATGCTGAAGATATTTGTAGTTGTGTGGATTATGCAAACGATGGTGGTAAATTTATAAAACCGATCATTACTGAAATGATTTTATATACTAATCATGTATTTGTTTCTAATGAGATTAAAGATTATGTTAATAATATGGCAGGTAATAGTTTAATTAGAGTAAACGAAACTAAAAGTTTAATTTTAACATCTCCGTACGATTCAATCAGTTTGAATGAATTTATTTTACCATCTGAAGCTCTTTATGTGTCATTCCGCCCAGTTGAAAATATGGAAGGATCTGAGAAGATGAATAACTGGAATAAAAATAAAAAAATGATTTCTAATTTTGTTTTAGCTCCAGTAATTTTTATTAGTGGTGGTTCTCCTGCTATTGGATATAATAAAATAGCATTTTATGATGAAGAAGAAGTTATTAATACATTATCTATAAAAACTACTGATTTAAATATATATGGTGAGACAAATAATGTTTTCTACAATTCATATATACAATATAAATATGGTAATGGAATAAATACTGCAGATGAAATGCAAGATTCATATATGTTTAGTTTTTCACCAAACCCCCGTCAAAAGGATTTGAATGGATATTTAGATATTGGAAAGTTAATAGATTTAAAATTAAATTATACATCTAATATAATTTCGGAAGACTTTCCAGTAATCGTTCATATTTCCTCGCACGCATTGAACTTGATACATTATAAAAAGGGTAAGGTTGAACTAACTTTCTAAACAATGTCGGATGGAATTTTACCGATTGCATCTTCATTAAAGAATACTTCTTTTTTATCTAAATATATAGATTCTACAACCAAGGATATAATTAAAATGATTTCTAATAAGATTACTTCTTCTAACAGAAATGGATTAAGTAATACAGTTATAGCCATACCAACATATTTTAATTATTCTAACATGAATGAAATAAGCAATAGTGAGTTGCAACTTATTATTTATAATAAGATCATCTCATTTTTGGAAGAAAAAAAATATTCAGTCAAAATAAACATGAAGAAGGATGAAACCTCTTTGAGTATAGCTTGGGGAGTAAAAAAAGAATATAATTTCGATCAACTCAAATCTAAACTAGATTCAATCAAAAATTAATTTTTTTTAAAGTTCGGTAATTGAAGTCTTACTGGATGCTGCTTTATCCTTTTCAATCTTAACATTCTTTAAACGGTTGAAAACCTCAACAAATTCTAATTGCATTTGTTCTTCAATATCGATTGGCTTGCGGTTGCTGCAAACCTTGATAGAGTTAAGAATAAAGTTCAACTGCGTATCTTCAAGATCGTACTTTTCTGACTTAATATTTTCATTTAACTTTTCCATAACATCGCTTAAACCCTTTAATTCGTTCCAAAGAAACATACCCTTATCTAATAGAGATGCCATAATTTTGAAAGACTTGATCGTTTCATCCTTAGTGAGACTCATTTTTAATATAACTGTATTATTTTTATATACTGAAGATATATTAAATATAAATATAGTATAAGCAAATAAGTATGGTTGTTTACGAAAGTTTACCAACACCAATTTCAGGAGGATCGGGAGGATCGGGAGGTTCTAATGTTGTAGATGATGATAGTGGAGTTGTAGTATCCGATTCCGGTTCGGATGGATCTATTAACATAAATACAAATAATCAAAATGCTATGACTATAAATGCTAATCAAAGAATCGGTATTAATACACCTTTTCCATCTAAACGATTAGATGTTAATGACATATCAGGTGATTGTTTAAGATTAATATATGATGATAATTTGGGAAGAAATATAAGATATACTGATTTTTTGATCGATCCTAATGGAAACTTACAAATAGTCCCTTATAATGGTTCAATCAGAATTCCAGCTAATATAAATGGTTCTGGTTTAATAATTGGTAATACATTAATTACAGCAACTGGAATCCAAATAAATACATTAGCAGTTTCAGCAAATGGTATAGCTGAAGCAAATAAAGTTTTAACAGTAGATAGTTCATTAAATATTTCTGATATTAATACATTGACATGTAATAATTTGGTTTCCGATGAAATGACTGGTGTTATTCAAACAGCAGCCCAACCAAATATAACATCATTGGGAGATTTGGATGCATTAAATACTACTGAAATAAATATTGGAACTACAAATTCATTTTTAAAAATACATGGTGAGAGCAATGTTGTTTATGTGCAACCATATTTAGAAACAATAACTGGAAGCGCTTGTGATATTTTTATTGGTAACTATAATAGAACTGTAAATACATCTGTAAGAAAGATAATGATAAAATCTAATGGTATGGTTGGTATAGGTACTAATAATCCTAATAAATCTTTAGAAATAAATACAACAGATGGAAACTGTTTAAGATTGACCAATAATTCTAATTTTACTGATCTAAATATTTTAAGTGATGGATCATTAAATGTGTTAAATAATACAACTTACCTTAATTATACTAGTAATTCTAATGTTATTGGTTATCCTTTAGTATTGAAAAGAAATATATTAACCCCATCTATTGGAGTTGGGGCTGGTATACAAATAAATATTAATGATGACATTTATAGTAATATCAATGTAACTACAGAATCAACATTAGATAAAAATGGTCTATTTACAATTGGTCTTTTAAACAATAATAATATGATCAATGTATTGCAATTGAACTCATATGGAACATTAAGAGTTCAAAATCTTACAGAATTATCTGACGAAAGATCTAAAAGGGATATTATTAAAAGTAATAATGATGAATTATTTGAAACTATTATGAATATAGATATAAAAAATTATTCAATGATTAATGATAATAGCAAATGTGTTGGAGTTATTGCACAGGAATTAAAAAAAATCATGCCCAATGCTGTAGATATTATTGAGTATAATGGTATTAAAGATTTTCATTGTATAAAGACAAAGGAAATATTGTTCACATTAATTGGTGCGTTTCAAAATTTGGCAGAAGAATTAAAATTGAAAAATATTCTATAAAATATAGAATAGCAACCAATTATAACGAATTACATAGTTCTACAGTTGATTACGAAGAGATGACAAAACAGATCGTCAAATACGAAGAGATACCTAAAATCAATAAAGTTATTTACAATATATCTAGAGAAGAAATTTATAAAAAAGATGTTCCTAAGTTCACTGATTTTGTAAAATTAATGGTGAACAGCAATATCATTAATAGATATTATTTATCTAAAATACTATTTTTATACAAATTAAGAAATAATGATAAAGAGGATATAGATATTCAAAAAATAATTCTTTCATTAAATTCTTTACAGTTTGATTCTTTCATAAAGTTCAAAGAAAGAATCAAAAGAGTGAAACTAACATGCATGGATGATTTTAAAATAGTTAGCACTACTTCTAAAATTTTAGTTTCATACAAGGGATTAATTGCATTATTAACAAACCTAAAATGTGGAGCTAATAGATTTGAATGCATGCAAATAAATTATATTGTGAAGGTTTACAAATTTTGTGTTTACGAATACCACAACTACAAATATAATAATAAAATCTACAACCTATCTAAACAGTTGGAATTTTATAAAGCCAACCAAAAAAATATGTTAAAGTTTACTATCGCTGAAATTAAAAACGAGATCGAACCTTATACAAATATTGATGATGCTTTTTCATTTTTAGATGAATATATAAAATTAGATCAAATAGAAGAATTAATTAATATTATCGACAATTAAGGCATTTGAGGCAGAATAACTTCTCCAATTCCATTGGAAAGAGGTAATGCATTATTTTTTATAACATTACTATTTAGCACTGTTTGGTTATAGAATAATCTGTCTATTTTTTTTGTAATAACATAGTATATATATAAAACAAGAACTATAAGAGACATTATAGCAATCATCTCATCACTTAAACCCCACAATCTAGAAGTCATATTTTCTTTTATTGTTACGTGTTCTTCTGGTTGGGGTTGTGTAAATGTTAATTGAGTTGGAACTATTGGTTCAGATCCATCTAAGAAGGATTCTATAGTCGACTTCTGCAATGGTTGCAGTTTAGGATCTGAGTGTTTATTTTTTGATTTATAAGTCTCTTTAAGGAGATTATCATAAACACTTGTACTGAAAATATTATAATCTAGATCTGTGTTTTGGAAATAATCGTTGGTGAAGGATTCAAAAACCATTTTTATATTTTTAGTCATATATTATTTTAATATTTACATCATTAATTATTATATTTAGAATTGTATCAACATAAATACTATGTCTGCTTTAGATATTTTGAATAATGACAGATATATATTATTTATAAAGGGTATTACTCAACAAAATTGTATAGATAAAAATGATATAGTAGATAATATCTACAAAAATAATTCGGATGACGTGTTCTACTCTTATATTCATGATGTATACGATAAGATGCCCAAAGTGTTTTCTACTTTAAACGTCTGGCCCAAATCTACAAAAATAAAGTGTTGGTATTGTATGTTCTCTTTCGAGGGAGAACCGATCACTATTCCTAAAAATGTTAGCTACACACCAAATGGAAAGATATATGATATCCATGGAACTTTTTGTTCATTTAATTGTGCTAAAGCTTATTTAGATACTACTAATATTGAACAGAAATGGGAAAAATACGAAATGCTTAAGATGTTGTACTTTATCTTTTATGGAAAAAAAATAAAGGATATCACGCCATCACCAAACAGATATGACATGGAGCAATATGGTGGTCATGTTTCTGAAAGTACTTATAAAGAAAATTTACTAAAGATTAATTATAAATGAGATACAAAGCTTGTAAGAAACTGTCTGCTAGGTCGTCAATATTTTTTTTCTTAATATGATTTATGTTAATACCAAACACTTCTGCAAAGTATAAAAGATTTGCTGCTGTGTGTTTCTTGTTAGCTATATAATTATTTTTGTATTGTTGAATAAATTTATTATGTTTCAAATCTTTATTTAAGTAAACTTTGTTTTTATAAGCCGGGGCAATTATCTTAACCTCAACATCATCAATACATGAATAATTGTATATTAGTTGATTGTATATTGTTCTAGACTTGTCATTACAATTCATTTGGTATTCTATGCAGACTATCATATTTTTTTTATCTTTGAATACTAATTCATCTATTTCTCTTAATTTATTTTTTAGACAAATACTTCTTTCTAGAACTGACACATCTTTAGTTTTTTTGTCTTGTAATAAATTTACAACATTCAGAAATTGGATATTGAATACTGAATCTAATATATTATTCAACTCTTTCAAAAACGAAAAATACTGACTGAAGTTGTTTTGGTTTTTTAAAATAGTCTTCAGCAATACAATCTGATCAATAATATTTTTATTATTTGGTTGACATGAGTTATCTTTAATTAAACTAAACTTATTATATAAATTTATTAAAGATAATTTATATTGGTCATTAAATTCAAAGAAGCTTACTCCAAGCGATTTATTGGCACAATCGAAAGAAAGATAAAACATATTATTTTAAATATAATAATACTTATTAGTATTTAAAATAACAATGTCTCAACACGACCCTATTAGTCTATTTGGATTAAATTCAGATTTGGTTAAAGATGATTTTATGGCAAAAATTGTCGATGACAACCCAAGTTCAAAAATAGATCCACTAGAAGCTTACAGTGGATTTATCGATAAGATCAAGAACGAAGAATTAAGTTTTGATTCTTCTTCCTACAATGAATCTATTAATGATTCAAATAAGGATACACTATTCAATAAATTAGAAACGAGCAACACAGACGATTTTTATAAATCCCAGTTTAGCTACGAACCGAAAATTTCTGAACCGAAAGAATACAAATTAGATTCTCCCAAATTTACTCCAAAACAATATTTTAATGATCTATCAAACAATAACTCAATAAATGAAAATCTATATGATAAACCTAAAATACTAGGACAAAATGCTGGTATTAGCAATTATTCATATGGGATTAGCAACAACACTAGACAAGAAAAAAAATCCAACCCAATTGACTCTATAATTAATAATTATGGTTCTTTTGATACAGATAAAGAGAATGAAGAAGAAAAAACATACGAGAACGAGATCGATGACAAAAAATTAATTCTACTAGAAAAGATTCAGAATCTTAGAGATCTTTTAGCAAAAGAGGAAGTTAACTTAGATAATGTACCATTAGTCAATTATAATTCTTCTATGAACGAAATTCAATACACATATCGTATTCTTATGATTAAAAATAATAGAGATCTAAATATTGATCTGACTGGTAACGTTATCAAAGGAGTGTCGAAGGTTTTAGAAAAAATATTCGATGGAAAGAAATCGTATTTCGGAATGACTTTGGACCTGACAGGTTATACAGATACGGTAGATATTCAACTCAGACGACTGGATGTTGAAACAGAAAAAGTTGCAGGAGAGTTCATGAATAAGACTGAATTGAACCCATACTATAAGATAGCACTATACCTGGTTCCTGGAATGATTGCTCACTCTGTTTTGAAAAGAAAGAGACAAAATGATACAGTTTATGATAACGATAAATTGATTAATGCATTAAATGATATAAATGATAATTAATTAATTTTTTAATTAACCTTATCTAATATATTATTATTTTTTTTTTTCACAGTTATAATATCATATACAATATAATATATAAGCAAAAACAAAAATGGTCGTTCTACAGCCGGTTTCAACAGTAACTCTTTCGGGTTTACCTTCCGAAGAAGGTCGTCTGATTTATGATAGCACAACAAAAACATTAAAATATAATAACGGTGTTGTAGATACCGAATTAACTTCGTCTACATTAGCCGGACCAGTAGGTATTAATACATCTAATCCTGATCGCACGCTCGAAATCAGTGGCGCGACAGGGCAAGTTCTTCGTTTAACATATAATGATGATGATGGAAGTGCCGTAAACTATGTTGACTTTGATGTATCGTCGGGTGGTGACTTAATGATTAATGCTTCTGGTAACGATATCCTTACCGGTACATCGGATAATTTAGATATTCAGTCTCACAATGGTTCTACTATTGGTCTTAAACTTGGAGGTACTTTAGTTACGGCAACTGCTGCTGAACTAAACTATGTTGATACCACTACTGGTACGGCTGCTGCCAGTAAAGCTCTTGTTTTAGATGGTTCGCTCAACATTGCTGGTATTAACTCGCTTTCGGCCACTGAGCTTACGGGTGAACTTCAAACGGCGGCTCAACCTAATCTTACATCGGTTGGTACTCTTACTGCATTAGATGTAAGTGGAAATCTAGATCTAACTGGCCATAATGGCACTACTGTAGGCTTAGAACTTGCTGGTGTTCTGGTCACATCTTCAGCCTCTGAAATCAATTATCTTGATGGTGTTACCCCTGGTACTGCTGTTGTATCCAAGGCTGTTGTTCTAGATTCCAACGGTGACTTTGTTGGTGTTAATGCATTCAGTGCGACTGAAATTACGGGTGAACTTCAAACGGCGGCCCAGCCAAATATTACATCGGTTGGTACTCTTGCTGGATTAAGCATTACCAATAATTTAAGTCTTACTGGTACAAATGGTACTGGCAACACTGTTCTTAATGTCGCAACAGTTACTCGTCAAACGTCTTCGACTCCTGCTAGTGGTCTTGGTGTTGGTATTAACTTTGCTATCGAAAACGGTGCTAATGTTGACAAGGTTTATGGTACAGTTAATGTTAGTGCATCAGATATTACGGATGCTTCTGAAGATGGTAAATTTTCGATCGGTTTGATGAATGCTGGTACTATGGTTAATAATCTATTCACTTTAGACAACACGGGCCAGATCGTTGCTACTCGTCTAGTAGAATCTTCCGATCGTCGTATTAAGACTGATATCGAGGATGCTGATGAAGATGATAGTTTAGATAAGATCATGAACCTAAAGATTAAAAACTGGAGATACATCAAATCTCCAGAAGTTCTTCACCGAGGTATTATCGCGCAGGAATTAAAAGAAGTCATTCCAGCTGCGGTTATTATCTCGCAACGTGAAGAACTTGATGATTTTCACTCGATTTCTAACTCGGAAATGTTATCCTACCTCATTCAAGCTGTGCAATGCATCAACAAGAAGGTTGATGCTGCCAACGCATGTTAAAAAATATAAATTTAAAATTGATTTTTTTTTTTAATTTATATAAATCATGACAATCTGTTCATTATGTACAAAACGTGCCTTTTTTAATAATAAAAATGAAATAAAAGCATTATACTGTT
>JACCEC012386389.1_pt1 | contig 25236 bp, 20 predicted proteins | sample 7450121 | NCBI WGS metagenome assembly JACCEC01 (sample SAMN15323455, study PRJNA562643) | freshwater metagenome | isolation source: river surface water | place: USA:Blue River Watershed | collected 2017-08-18 | reverse complement strand
TCGGCATCGTTTTCTTCGCCCTCTTGGGCCTGGCGGCCCTGGTCGTGGCCGGCTTCGGCGCGCAGTACGCCATGCGCCGCACCGAGCATTGGATGGCCTTCATGGACCACCTCTACAACCCGCCGGGTAAGCGACCCTTCCCGGTCGACAGACCCTGGTAAGCGAACGGCGGCCGCTGACGCAGGTCGGAGCCCCCGCATGCGCCGGTGCTCGCCCCGTCAGCGCACCGCAAGCCTCGACGTGCTAGCATTCAATCCATGCGTTTCGCTTCGTTTTTCTATGCCTACTTTTGGTTCTCGCACCGCCCGGCGGTTGGAGAGGCCCTCGCGTAAGCAATAGAAGACGCAAGCCAAGCCCCCAAGAAACCGCCGGACCCCCGGCGGTTTTTTTTCGCCCGAACAAGCCGTCCCGCACGACATCACACGAGGAACCCCACATGAACGCCAAGTCCAACCAAGCCGCCGATGGCTGGGCCAGCCCGCCCGACCGCACCAGCCAAACCGACGACCAGAGGATCAAGGACGTGATGCCGCTGCCGCCCCCCGAACACCTCATCCGATTCTTCCCGGTGCGCAACACGCCGATCGAGGGCCTGGTGAGCCACACCCGCCACACCATCGGCAACATCCTGCATGGCCGGGACGACCGCCTGCTGGTGATCATGGGGCCCTGCTCCATCCACGATCCGGCCGCCGCCGTTGAATACGCCCGCAGGCTGCGCGAGCAGCGCGATGCCTACAAGGGCACCCTGGAGATCGTGATGCGGGTCTATTTCGAGAAGCCCCGTACCACCGTGGGCTGGAAGGGGTTGATCAACGACCCCTACCTCGATGAGAGTTTCCGTATCGACGAGGGCCTGCGCATGGCGCGCCAGTTGCTGCTGGAGATCAATCGCCTGGGCCTGCCCGCGGCCAGCGAGTTCCTGGACGTGATCTCGCCGCAGTACATCGGCGACCTGATCAGCTGGGGCGCCATCGGCGCGCGCACCACCGAAAGCCAGGTGCACCGTGAACTGGCCAGCGGCATCAGCGCGCCCATCGGCTTCAAGAATGGCACCGACGGCAACATCAAGATCGCACTCGACGCCATCCAGGCCGCCTCACGCCCGCACCACTTCCTGTCGGTGCACAAGAATGGTCAGGTGGCGATCGTCGAAACCAAGGGCAACCAGGATTGCCACGTCATCCTGCGCGGCGGCAAAGCGCCGAACTACGACGCGGCCAGCGTGGCCGCCGCCTGCGCAGAGCTTCAAAAGGCCAAGCTGCCCCAGTCGCTGATGGTGGACTTCAGCCACGCCAACAGCTCCAAGCAACACGAGAAGCAGGTGGATGTGGCGCGCGACGTGGCCGCACAGATGGCCGCGGGCAGCCGCTCCATCTTCGGCGTGATGGTGGAAAGCCACCTCAGGGCTGGCGCGCAGAAGTTCACCCCGGGTCAGGACGATCCGGCGGCACTCGCCTACGGACAAAGCATCACCGACGCCTGCATCGGCTGGGAGCACTCGCTTGAGGTGCTGGACATCCTGAGCGGCGCCGTGAAGGCGCGGCGCGCGCGTTGATCGGCTGTCGGCAGCAGGCTTACTCGCGGGCCAGCCGCTCGCTTTGCCAATACACGTCGTCCCCGCCCAGGCCATCGAGGTTGGCGCGGTTGAGCACCCGCGCCAGCACGAACATCAGGTCACTCAGCCGGTTGAGGAACTGGCGCGGGGTGGCGCGCACCGTCGTGTCTTCCGAGCTCAGCAGCACCACGGCCCGCTCGGCCCGGCGGGCCACCGTGCGGCACACATGCGCCAGCGCCGCGCTGCGCGTGCCGCCCGGCAGGATGAACTCCTTCAGGCGCGGCAACTGCGCGTTGTAGTGCTCCAGGGCCTCGTCCAGGCGCAGCAGGGCGGGCTCCTTGAGGAGTTCGAAGCCCGGGATGGAAAGCTCGCCACCCAGGTTGAACAGCTCATGCTGGATCACCACCAGCAGCGCACGCACATCCTCTGGCAGGGGCTCGGCCAGCAGCACCCCCAGGTGGGAGTTGAGCTCGTCCACATCACCCATGGCCTGCACGCGCAGATGGTGCTTGGGGACACGCGTGCCGTCGCCCAAGCCGGTGGTGCCGTCGTCGCCGGTGCGGGTGGCGATTTGTGTGAGTCGGTTGGCCATGGCAGGATGCTACCTTGCCCTTCGCCATCACGAGCGCCGCCCATGAACGCCCCTCACGACCTCAACGCCTGGCCCATCCTCAAGCCCCGCCCTGTGCCGGCTCCCATGCTGGAGGCCCTGAAGGCGCGCGTCGGTGACCGCTGCTCAACGGCCCGCGCGGTGCGTGAGCAGCATGGCCGCGACGAGTCACCCTTCGACGTGCCGCCCCCGGAGGCCGTGGTGTTCGCCCAGAGCAACGAGGATGTGGCCGCGGTGGTGGCGCTGGCCGCCGAGCACGGCGTGCCGGTGATTCCGTTCGGCGTAGGCTCGTCGCTCGAAGGCCACCTGCTGGCGGTGCAGGGCGGTGTGTCGGTCGACCTGTCGCGAATGAACCGGGTGCTGCGTGTCAATGCAGAAGACCAGACGGTGACGGTACAGGCCGGTGTCACACGCATGCAGCTCAACCGCGAGATCAAGGACACGGGCCTGTTTTTTCCCATTGACCCGGGCGCCGATGCCACGCTAGGCGGCATGACCGCCACGCGCGCCAGCGGCACGAATGCGGTGCGCTACGGCACGATGCGCGAAAACGTGCTGGGCCTGACCGTGATCACCGCCGGCGGCCGCACCGTGCGCACCGGCACGCGCGCGCGCAAGAGCAGCGCGGGCTATGACCTCACGCGCCTGTTCGTGGGCAGCGAGGGGACGCTGGGCGTGATGACCGAGATCACGCTGCGCCTGTATCCGATTCCCGAATCGATCACGGCCGCCGTGTGTTCCTTCCCGTCGATCGACGCTGCCGTGCAAACGACGATCCAGATCATCCAGCTGGGCATTCCGATCGCCCGCGTAGAGCTGCTGGACGCGCACACCGTTCGAGCGGTCAACGCGCACGACAAGCTCACGCTGCGTGAAGCGCCGATGCTGCTCATGGAGTTCCATGGCAGCCCCAGCAGCACCGCCGAACAGGCGCAGATGGTCCAGGACATCGCCAACGAGTTCGGCGGCCAGGCATTCGAATGGGCCAGCACGCCGGAAGAGCGCACGCGGCTGTGGACCGCACGACACCACGCCTACTTCGCCGCCTTGCAGACCAAGCCCGGTTGCCGCAGCGTGACCACCGACACCTGCGTGCCCATCTCGCGCCTGGCCGAGTGCATCAACGCCACCGTGGCCGAGGCCGATGCGGCCGGCCTGCCCTACTTCCTGGTGGGCCACGTGGGCGACGGCAACTTCCACATGGGCTACCTGATCGACCCGGCCAAGCCCGAGGAACGCGCCACTGCCGAGCGGCTCAATGCGCAGCTCGTGGCGCGTGCACTGGCCTTGGAAGGGACCTGCACCGGCGAGCATGGCATCGGCCTGCACAAGCAGGGCTTCCTCATGGACGAAGCCGGTGAAGACGCCATCGATCTGATGCGCGCCATCAAGCGCGCGCTGGACCCGCAAAACATCCTGAACCCCGGGAAGATCTTCTCGGTCTGAGGAAGTCGATCGACGGTGGCCGCTCCTAGACGGCCACCAGGTACTCGGGTGAGCACAGTGTCAGGTGCACGGCAGCGTTCACCCGTTGGCGCTGTTGGGCAGGGGTTTGGGCGGGCATGGCGCTGACGGCTTCGGTGATGAGGCGGCGTGTGCTGTCGGACAAAGCACCCGCGGCCAGCAGCAGGTCCACATGCTGAACCAGTGCCGCAGCGTCTTGCGCCAGCGCCAACTCGCGCGCGTAGTTGGGCTTCACGTCGGCCACGCCACCGGCCACAAACTGCTGCGCGAAGTTGACCCAGCCCACCACAGACGACTCGTGCACGAGCTGGAACTCCGGGGCCTGCAGGCCTTGGGCGGCCACACCTGAGTTCGGCGGCACATAGCCGGGGCGGAAGAAATTGAAGACCGAGGGCGCGCGCAGCGGGCTTTGGCCCAGCCGGCTGGCGGCATCGGTCGTCAGACCGATGGACCACTTGCCGTTGTCTGAGGTGGCCCCGAAGGTGCGGGCCCATTGCACGAAGCGTTCGATGGGTTCGCGCAGTCGACCGGCGTGGCGTTCGTCAGGGGCAGGATCGCGGCGCGCGTCGGGGTCGAGCAGCACCGCGCGCACCACCGCAGCCAGGTCACCTCGCACGCCCTTCCCGTTGTCGGCAAACACGCGCGCCACGCGCTTGACGTAGGCAGGGCTGGGGTTGCTCGTGACCAGGCGCTGGATCAGCTGTCGGCCGATGAAGGGGCCGACATTGGGGTGGGCGGCGATCACATCGAGTGCCTGCTCCAGGGCCTGCGGCCCCGGCGTGCCGGCTGCAAGGGTGTGTCCGAGGAAACGCTTCTCACCAGCTTCATGTTGGGCGCGGTTGAAGGCCATCGGGCGACAGGCCCAGTCCTGCTGATTTCGGTCGAAGCGGTCCAGGTTCCAGCCGGTGAACACGCGGGCCAGGCCGGCGATGGTGTCCTGCCCATAGGTTTCGATGGGCTGACCCCGCCAGTTGGTGCGCAGCGTGCCGTCCTGGCGCAACTCGTGCAGGCCGATGGAGAACAGCTGCAGCACCTCGCGCGCATAGTTCTCGTCGGGCAGGCGGCCGGTGGCGGGGTCGGCCTTTCGGTTACCGCGCATGTTGAGGTACACGCCCATCGCCGGGGACAGGGTCACGGCGCCCAGCAGCTCGCGGTAGCGGCCGAAGGCATGCGCCTCCAGCAGGTCCATGTAGTGAGCGGCCACGAAGGGTCGCCACGCCACCGGCAGCCCGGGAATGGAGACGACGAAGATCTCGGACAAGGCCAAGGTCACCCGTTGGCGCAGCACATCCGGCGAGCCGATGAGCTTGCGCCACAGCGTGTTCTCCGTGCCCTGCACCGTGTTGCGAAAGCGCTCGTTGGCAAAGTCGTTGTCGTGCAGCCAGGCCACATGCCCTTGCGTGGGCGCCATCGCCATCTGCGCCTCGATCCACTGCTCAGGGCCCATGGCCTGCACCTGGGCCATGAGTTCTGGGGTGGCGCCAAAGGCCGCTTGGGCCAGAAAGCGAGAGGCTTGGGCGGGGGTGAGGGCGGCCGAGGCTGCGCTGGAGGGCCCGGCCCCCGGCGTCGAGGCACAGCCCGCCTGGGCCATGGCCAGCGCCACGGCCAACGCCGCCGCGCCACCGGCGTGTGCCGATTCCCCCTGACGGGCAGGCGCACCGGGCAAGCCCGTGCGCGGCCCGTCTTCGCCGCCCGGCAAGCCTTGCATGGCGTCGGTCACACCCGGCGCATCAAACCCAGATCGCGCACGCTGTAGTTGCCGATATTGGGCACCACCATCGGAAGGTCGCTGGTGTTCACGCCCATCCAGGTGGCCAAGGTGGCCGCCAGCTGGTCGACCGAGGTGGTGGGCAACAGACGACCCTGGCCCACGTCATCGGGGCCGTTGACGGCCACCTCGGGCAAGCGGCCATAGAAGCGCCCACCCTGCACCGCGCCGCCCATGATGAAGTGGTGGCTGCCCCAGCCGTGGTCGCTGCCATCGCCGTTGGATGTGAGCGTGCGGCCGAAATCGCTGGCCGTGAAGGTGGTGACGCGGTCGGCCACGCCCAACTCACCCATGGCCGCCTGGAAGGACGTGAGTGCGCCCGCCAACTGCTGCATGAGGCCAGGATGCGCCGTGACCAGGAAGTCGTGCAAATCAAAGCCGCCCAATGACACGAAGAAGACCTGCCGACGCACACTCAACTGGTCGCGCGCTGCGATCATGCGGGCCACCATCTGCAACTGCTGGGACAGTGCGCCGACTGCGGGAAAGGTCGTCTTGAGCGCAGGGGTGGTGTTCAGCGCAGCCGACAGCGTCGCCTGGGCATCGATGGCACGGCTGGTCACGCGCGCGTACTCGGCGCGCATCAGGTGGGGATGAGACGCCGTCACCAACTGGCGAAGTGCATTGCTGCAGGCCTGCGAGCCGAACAACGGCGCGGTCAGGCCGCGCATGGCCACAGCACCTGAGGTGCTGACCTGGTATTGCACGGCTTCGCGTCCACTCATGAACACCGCGTTGCCACTGGCGTTCACGCAAGTGAAGGTGGTGCGACCATTGCCGGACATGAACAGATCGCCCATGCGGCCGCCCCAGCCCGACGTCGCCCCTTCCGGGTTGGAGCTTTGCCAAACCGACTGTTGGTCGTTGTGCGAAAAGAGCTTGGGCGGCAGGGGCACATTGGCCGCGGTGTATTGGGCCTTTGTGATCGGCTGGATGAGTGTGCCCACATTGAGCAACACGCCCAGCGTGCCCTGCGCAAACAGGGTCTTGAACGGTGCCAGGTCTGGCGCAAATGCCACCTGCCGCCCGTCCGGCAGCCCATTGCCCGCCGGAAGGGCGGTGGCGGCCAGGGCATCGCGCTGGTGGGCGATGGAGGTGCGGATTCGCAGGTACTCGGCATGGCTGACGCTGTCGTACGGCGGCAGGGTGTGCCAGTGGTCATTGCCCCCGTACAGAAACACGCATACCAGGGCCTTGTAATCGGTGGCCGTGGTCGACTGCGCGGCCGCTTCGCTCATGGCCGCCAGGTTCAAGGCCCAGGGTGCCGCGGCACCGGCCACGCCCAATTGACCCAGGCGCTGCACAAAGGCGCGACGGCTGCTTCGGTTGAAATCGCTCATGGGTGGGCCTCAGGCTTGAACGAGGTATTCGGGCGCGGCCAACACCAACAGCACCGCGGCGTAGACGCGGTTCAGGCGGTTGGCATCGGTCACGGCGGGTAGGGTGGCCACGGCCTGTGTGATCAGTGTTTGCGTGGATGCCGAGATGCTGCCCGGCGCGAGCAGTCGCACCACGCGCTGCACCAAAGCAGGTGGATCGGATGCCAGGGCAACTTCCGCGCCGTAGTTCGGACGCGTTTCACCCACGCCAGACACCACGAAGGTCTGGGCGAAGTTCACCCAGCCGACGGTGGTGGACTCGTCGGTGATCTCAAATTCGGGTGCCGTGATGCCCAGCTTGCCCAACTCCGTGTTGGGCGGCACGTAGCCCGGCCTGAAGAAATTGAACACGCTGGGCGCGCGCATCGGGCTCTGCCCCAGGCGGGTAGCCGGGTCGGACAAAGAGCCGATGTTCCACAGATCGGTCGGCGAGGACAGGCCAAAGGTCCGGGCCCATTGAATGAAGCGGGCCACGGGCTCCTGCAAGCGCCCGCGCGTGGTGTCGGCCGTCGTGGTGTCGCGCCGGGCCTCCTCATCCAGCAGGATGGCCTTGATCACCGCCTTCAGGTCACCCCGCTGGCCTTGTCCGTTGTCGTTGAATGCCGCGGCCACCCGGCGCACATAGGCCGGCGATGGCGAGCTTGAGACCAAGCGCTGGATCAGCTGGCGCGAAATGAAGGGGCCGACGTTGGGATGACGGGCCAAGGTGTCCAGCGCCACCTGGAGTGACGTGGCGGCCGCCGTGCCCGCCGCCACAGTGACGCCCAGGAAAGTCTTGGCACCGGTTTCGTGGCGCGCAGGCAGGTTGACCATCGGGCGGCGTGTGTAGCCGGCCTCGGTACGGTTGACCCCATCGAGGTCCCAACCCGTGAACACCTGCGCCAGTGCGGCGATCGTCTGCGCGTTGTAGGTTTCCTGGGCCCGACCGCCCTTGAGCGTGCCGTCGGTCTCCAGCTCCAGCAGCCCGATTGAGAACAGCTGCATCACCTCGCGGGCGTAGTTCTCATCGGGCACGCGTCCGGTGGCCGGGTTGGCCTTCTGGTTGCCGCGCGTGTTGAGGTAGACGCCCATGGCCGGCGACAGGGTGACGTCCTGCAACAGCTGCCGATAGGTGCCGAAAGCGTTGGCCTCCAGCGTGTCGACATAGCCCGCGGCCAGGAAGCCTCGCCACGACACCGGCAGACCGAGCAAGGACACCACGAAGATCTCCGACAACGCCAGGGTCATGCGTTGGCGCAGCGCATCGGGTGAGGCAATCAGCTTGCGCCACAGGGAGTTCTCGAAGCCGGCGAAGTTGTCGACGTTGGCCACCACCTGATAGCCCTTGGCGTCCATCCAATCCCAGTGGGAAAGGGTGCGCGGCATCGCGAACTGCTCGTCGATCCAGGCCGAATAGCCCAAGGTCTGCACCCTGGCGATCTGGGCATCCGTCGCCGCAAAAGCCGCCTGCACCAGGAATCGCGCGGCCTGCTCGGGGGTAATCGACGGCACGCCTGGGGTGGTGCCACCGCCCGATGTCGGGCCGCCCCCGACGCCCAGAGGAACGCCAGGCGAGGCCCCACCGGAGCCGCCACCGCCGCAGGCGCTCAAGGCCAGCGGGGCCGCCAGGGCCGCGGCGGATGCTGCAAGGGCCGTGGTTCGCGCCGGCACGGCAGCCGATTCAGGCTCGTTCTCGCGCGCGGTTTGCCGTGCGGTGTCGGGTATGGCGGCTTGATCAGCCAGCGCCGGCTGCAGCGGGGACAGGAGTTGGGCCATGGGATGGGCTTCCGGTGTTTCGCCGCTCGTGGCGGCTTACTCGAGGCGCAACCGTATCACCATCCCCCTGAAAGGGGAAGCCGAAATGGGGGTGCCAACAGCCCGGAGGGCCAGCAGCCCAACAGCCCGGAGGGCCTCAGGTCTCGGAAAGCCCCAGGCGCTGCAGCAAGCCGTTGAGCTCTTCAAGGGAACCGAAAGCGATGGACACCTCGCCGGCCTCGCCACGCTTGGTGCGGCGCTGCACCCGGATCTCCACCGGCGCGGCCAGGTGATCGGACAGCGCTTCCTCGATGCGGGCGATGTCGCGGTTGCGGCCTTGCGCGGTGGCCTGTTTGCCGCCGGCCGACGTGGCGGCCTTTTCCGGCTTGAGGGCGCGTGCGGCCAGGCGCTCTGCGTCGCGTACCGACAGCTTCTTGGCCACCACCTCCTGGGCCACCAGGATCTGGCGGGCACCGTCCAGTGGCAACAGGGCGCGGGCGTGACCCATGTCCAGGTCGCCGGCCAGCAGCATCTGCTGCACCTGGGATGTCAGTTGCAGCAGGCGAAGCAGGTTGGTGGCGGCGCTGCGCGAGCGGCCTACTGCCTGCGCGGCCTGCTCATGGGTGAGCTTGAATTCCTGCACCAGGCGCTGCAGGCCCTGAGCTTCTTCCAGCGGGTTAAGGTCTTCCCGCTGCATGTTCTCGACCAGGGCCATGACGGCAGCCTGTTCGTCGCTGACCTCGCGCACCAGCACCGGCACTTCGTCCAGGCCCGCGAGCTGGGAGGCGCGAAAGCGGCGCTCACCGGCGATGATCTCGTAGCCGCTGGCACCCACGGGGCGCACCAACAGGGGCTGCATCACGCCCTGGGTGCGGATGCTTTCGGCCAATTCGTAGAGGCCGCCTTCGTCCATCACCTTGCGCGGCTGGTACTGGCCGGCGCGCAATTGGCTGATGGGCATCTGGCGCAGGGCTTTCTGGGCAGCGGTGTCGTCTTCGGCGCTGCGGGCCGGGCCGAGCAGGGCCTCCAGGCCCAGGCCGAGGCCTTTCTTCTTGGTTGCCATGGGGTGGTGTGCGGGTGGGTGCGGGGGAGAATGGGAAAACTGCTGGGGATTGTGCCGCCGCGGCGGTGTCATCGGGCTACCGTATTCTTGAGGGTTTGCACGATGCGCCGCGCAGGCCCGACCAGGGCTGCTGACGGGGTCGGCCGGTGACACTTGGCCAGCGGCAACACAGGACAGGAATCGATTCGAGATGAACCAGCGCCACACCGTTTTCGTCGATGGCCAGGAAGGCACCACCGGGCTTCGTATCCATGAATACCTGGCCGCCCGCGCGGACATCGAGGTGCTGCGCATCGACGCCGACAAGCGCAAGGACTCGGCTGAACGGGCCCGCCTGCTCAACGCAGCCGACGTGGCCTTCCTGTGCCTGCCTGATGCGGCCTCACGCGAGGCGGCCGCGCTGGTCACCAACCCCCGCACCTGCCTGATCGACGCGAGCACCGCGTTCCGCACCGACCCGTCCTGGGTGTTCGGCCTGCCGGAGCTGAGTGCGGGACATCGTGCGGCCATACGCTCGAGCAAGCGGATCGCCAACCCAGGCTGCCACGCCTCGGCTTTCATCCTGCTGCTGCGGCCTTTGGTGGACGCGGGTCTGGTGCCGCCTGACATGGGCGTGACGGCCACCTCGATCACGGGCTACTCGGGCGGTGGCAAGAAGATGATCGAACAGTACGAGGCCGCGGCACAGCCCGGGGGTGACCCACTGCTGCGTGCGCCCAGGCCCTACGCCTTGGGGCTGGCGCACAAGCACATCCCCGAGATGATGGCGCACACGGGGCTGCAGGTGGCGCCGGTGTTCATGCCCATCGTCGGCAGCTTCCACAAGGGCTTGTGTGTGAGCGTGCCGCTGCACCTGTCGGCCCTGCGACCGGGCACGACGGGCGCGGTTCTGCAAGAGGCATTTGCGCAGCGTTACGCCGGGGAGCGCTTCATCCGCGTGATGCCGCTGTCAGACCCGGACACCCTGGCCAACGGCTTCTTTGATGTGCAGGCCTGCAACGACACGAACCGGGTGGATGTGTTCGTGTTCGCCAACGAACACCAAGCGGTGCTGATGGCACGGCTGGACAATCTGGGCAAGGGCGCCAGCGGCGCCGCGGTGCAAAGCATGAACGTGCACCTGGGCTGCGAGGAAGCGCTGGGGCTGTAGCGCTGTAGGGCGCGCGGAGCGTTGCGGGGCTTGCGCCCGCAGGCCTGTGCCCCTCGCGTTCAGCGCAGGGTGTCGATGCGCTTGACCATTTCCTGCGCGAAGGCGATGTAGGCCTGAGCCCCGCGCGAAGAGGGATCGAAGACCACACCGGCTTGGCCGTAGCTGGGCGCTTCGGCCAAACGCACATTGCGCGGAATGACGGTGTCGAACACCTTGTCCTTGAAGTGGGCCTTGAGCTGGTCGCTGACCTGTTGCTGCAGGGTGATGCGCGGGTCGAACATGACCCGCAGCAGGCCGATGATCTGCAGGTCGCGGTTCAGGTTGGCGTGAACCTGCTTGATGGTATTGACCAGGTCCGTGAGCCCTTCGAGCGCGAAGTATTCGCACTGCATGGGCACGACCACGCCGTGCGCGCTGCACAGGCCGTTGAGCGTGAGCAGGCTCAGGGACGGCGGGCAGTCGATGAGGACGAAGTCGTATTCCTGGCCCACGGCGGCCAGGGCTTGGCGAAGCCGGGTGGTGCGGTTCTCCAAGCCCACGAGTTCGACTTCGGCGCCGGCCAGTTCGCGGTTGGCCGGCAGGACGTCGTAGCCACCCTTTTCGCTGCGTTGGCGGGCCTGTGCAATGCCGGCCTGTTCCAGCAGCACGTCGTACACGCTGAGCTCAAGCGTTCGCTTGTCCACGCCCGAACCCATGCTGGCGTTGCCTTGAGGGTCGAGGTCGACCACCAGCACGCGCTGGCCGATTCGGGCCAGGCCGGCGGCCAGGTTCACGGTGGTGGTGGTTTTGCCGACGCCGCCTTTCTGGTTGGCGATGCAGAAGATGCGGGGCATGGGGAAGACGTGCGTTTCGATGGGCTGAGGATATCAGCGGAAGTCCCGTGATGCGGTGACGCGGCCGAGTTCGCCCAACCAGGGTGACACATCCAGCAGGCGGCGGGCCACCAGGTGCATCACCCCGTCCCGGTTCTGCCACTGCCCGACCACCGCCAACAGGCGCGCTTGCAGCACCGGCAGACGCTGCCGTTCCCTGATGTGGCGCCAGACGATGACGTTGACGCATCCCGTTTCGTCTTCCAGGGTGATGAAGGTGGTGCCCTTGGCTGTGACGGGCTGCTGGCGCATGGTGACCAGGCCGCAAGCCCAGGCGCGGCGGCCGTCAGGGCCCTGCTGCAGCTGCTGGGCACTGCACCAGCCCCGACGTTGCAGGCGCGGCCGCATCAGGGCCAGCGGGTGTCGCCGCAGACTCAGGCCGGTACTGGCGTAGTCCTGGGTGATGGCCTGGCCTTCCGGTGGGGGCGCCAGCAGGGGGTGCACCGCTTCTGCCGCCGGGGTCTGCTCGAACAGGTCGCCCATGGCCGCGGCGCGGCGGGCGGGCCGCTGCACGCCACTGGCCTGCCACAGTTGTTGACGGCGATGGCCGGCCAGGCCCTGCAGCGCATCGGCATGGGCCAGGCGCTGCAGATCAGCCGTCGACAGCCCGGCGCGTTGAGAGAGGTCGTGCAGATCGGCAAAGGGGTGCTGCTGGCGGGCCTGCACCAGCGCTTGCGCCAGGGCCAATGACAGGCCGCTGACCATGCGCAGGCCCAGGCGCACGGCAGGGCGGGGACCGGCCGAGGCCTCCAGCGTGCAGTCCCAATCGCTGTGGCGCACATCTACCGCCCGCACCTCCACCCCGTGGCGACGGGCATCCTGCACCAATTGCGAAGGTGCATAGAAGCCCATGGGCTGGGCGTTGAGCAGTGCGGCCAGAAAGGCCTCGGGCTCGTGGCACTTCATCCAGGCGCTGACATAGGACAGCAAGGCGAAGCTGTAGGCATGGCTTTCCGGAAAACCATATTCGCCGAAGCCTTCGATCTGCCGGAAGATGCCCTGCGCGAACTCTTCCGGATAACCGCGCCGCACCATGCCCTGCACGATGCGGTCGTGGAAGACGTGCAGCTCGCCCTTCTTGCGCCATGCCGCCATGGACCGCCGAAGGCCGTCGGCTTCACCGGGCGTGAAGCCCGCAGCGATGACGCAGATCTGCATCACCTGTTCCTGGAAGATGGGCACACCCAAGGTGCGGCCCAGGGCGGCGTCCAGCGCCGGGTAAGGCGAAGGGGGCAGTTCACCGCGTTCACGCTGGGCGCGCCGCGCCAGATAGGGGTGCACCATCCCCCCCTGGATGGGGCCGGGGCGCACGATGGCCACCTGCACCACGAAGTCATAAAAGGTGCGCGGCTTCAGGCGCGGCAGCATGCTTTGCTGCGCCCGGCTTTCGATCTGAAAGACGCCCACCGTGTCGGCGCGGGTGGCCATGGCGAACGTGGCCGGGTCTTCGCGCGGGATGTCCTGCACGAGCCAGGGCTGGGATTCTTGGCCACGGCGGTGGTGGGGGCGGGCCTGGGGCCACCCGTGCCAGTGCGTCATGAATTCCAGTGTCTTGCGGATGACGGTGAGCATGCCCAGGGCCAGCACATCCACCTTCAACAACCCCAGGGATTCGAGATCGTCCTTGTCCCACTGGATGACGCGGCGGCCGTTCATGCTGGCGGGCTCGATGGGCACCAGGCTGGACAGGCGCCCGCAAGCGATGACGAAGCCGCCCGTGTGCTGCGACAAGTGGCGCGGAAAGCGCTGCAGGGACTCCACCAACTGCAGCCATCGCCGCATCAGCGGCGCATCGGCATCCAAGCCGAGTTCGCCCAGGCTGCGCCGCAGCCGTTCGGGTTGATCGAACCCATGGACCGAGCGGGCGAGCTTGTCGATGATGGATTCATCAAGGTCCAGGGCGAAGCCCACATCGCGCACAGCCCCGCGCGCGCGGTAGGCGGTGACGGCTGCGGCCAGGGCACAGCGGCGGTCGCCGTATTTGGCGTAGATGTACTGGATGACCTCTTCGCGCCGTTCATGTTCGAAGTCGACATCGATGTCCGGCGGCTCGGCCCGTTCGCGCGAGATGAAGCGCTCGAAGAGCAGCGTGGTCTGGGTGGGGTCGACTTCGGTGATGCCCAGGCACCAGCACACGGCCGAGTTGGCGGCCGATCCGCGGCCCTGACACAGGATGCCGCGGCTGCGCGCAAAGCGCACCACGTCGTGCACCGTGAGGAAGAAGGGCTCATAGCGCAGGGCTTCGATGAGTTCGAATTCGCGTTCGAGTTGAGCCTGCACGGACGCCGGTACGCCTTCGGGGTGGCGCTCACGGGCGCCTTGGAGGGTGAGGGCCCGCAGGTGCTGGATGGCGCTGAGCCCCTTGGGCACCAACTCGGCCGGGTATTCGTAGCGGAGCTCATCCAGGATGAAGGTGCAGCGGCGGGCGATGTCCACCGTGGCCTGAAGCCATTCGGGGCGGTACAGGCGCGCCAGTTGCAGGCGCGAGCGCAGGTGCTGTTCTGCATTGGGCGCCAGGCGGGTGCCGCATTGGGCCAGCGGACGGCGCAGCCGGATGGCGGTGAGGGTGTCTTGCACCGGCTTGCGTGCGCGGCGGTGCATGAGGACATCACCGGCGGCCGCCATGGGCAGGTGCAGGCCTTCGGCCCGCAGTTGTTTCGCCACGGCCTGCACCCTTTCGATGAGCTGAGCATCGTCAGCCCACAGCAGGCGCTCGAGTGCCACCGCCGCACGGGAGCCGAAGGCCTGCGCACACCAACGGGCCTGGGCCTGCAGAACCGCCTGGGTGTCTTCACGCCGCGGGATGAGCAGCACCGTGCAATCGGCCAGGGCCTGCTGCGCCAACAGATCCTGCGGCCAAGCGCTGTATTGCCCCTTGGGAGCCCGGGCGCGCGCTTGGGTGATGAGTTCGCACAACTGCCCCCAACCTTGGCGGTTGTGCGCGAGCACGACCACGCGCAAACCGTGTTCGAGCCCCGGGGGTGGGGCCGGGCCGGGCGCCACCTCCAGGTGGGTGCCCAGGAGCAGGCGTGTGCCGGCAAGCGAGGTGGCCGCGCCGGGTTCGCCGGGCCCAGGTGGCGTAGCGGCGTGCGGGGCGGGGCCTGTGATGAGGCCCTGCTGGCACGAGAGCCCTTGCTGGCGCTGACGCTTGAGTTCTTCATGTGCACGCACCACCCCGGCCACCGAGCACTCGTCGGTAAGGGCCAGGGCTTCATAGCCGAGTTCTGCCGCACGCGCGAGCAGTTCTTCCGGATGCGAGGCCCCGGTGAGAAAGCTGAAGTTGCTGCGGCAGTGAAGTTCGGCATAGGCAGGCAGCATACTGTTTATTTATACAGTATTTCTGCCCTCCCAAGGGTGCCCCTGAAGAGGCCCCAACAGGGGTGTTCCGGGGTGGCGGATCCTCCGTCAGAATCCAGCCTGTGAGACCCTTTGCGTTCACCCCTGCACCCCGGCGGCCCGGCTGAGCCATGTCGGCCACGCCCTGGTCCACACTGCTGGCACGCCTGCGGCACCCGCTGATCCAGGCCCCGATGGCCGGGGCGCAGGGCAGTGGTCTGGCCGTGGCGGTTTCACGCGCGGGGGCCCTGGGGTCTGTGCCGGCGGCCATGCTGGACGCCGCCGGGCTCGAGCGCGAACTGGCGGTGCTGCGGCGTGAACTGGGGCCACAGGGCCTGCCCTACAACGTCAACTTCTTCTGCCACCGGCCGCCGCAGGCCGATGCGGCACAGGAGGCCGCCTGGCGCCAAACGTTGGCGCCCTACTATGCGCAGTGGGGCCTTGCCATCGATCACGCATCCAGCGCGCCGCAGCGCATGCCCTTCCATGCGGAGCTGGCCGATGTCCTGGGCGCAAGCCCACCGCCGGTCATCAGCTTCCACTTCGGCCTGCCCAGCGCCGAACTGCTGGACCGGGTGAAGGGCTGGGGTTCGGTGGTGATGGCGTCGGCCACCACCGTGGACGAAGCCCTGTGGCTGCGAGCGCGCGGTGTGGATGCCGTCATCGCGCAAGGCCTGGAGGCCGGCGGTCACCGTGGCCACTTCCTGCGGCCCGACCATGATCTGGGTGGTCAACTGCCCCTGCACCCGCTGCTGCAAGCCTTGCAGGCAGCTCGGGTGGGCCCGGTGGTGGCCGCCGGTGGCCTGGGTGATTCGGCCGCCGTGGCGAGCGCCCTGCAGGCCGGCGCGTCGGCGGTGCAAGTGGGCACGGCCTTCCTGCTGTGCGATGAGGCCAGCACCCCGGTGCTGCACCGGCGCGCCTTGGAACGGGCCGCCGCCCAAGGCCGTCAGCCCTTGACTGCACTGACCCGCCTGTTCACGGGCCGCCCTGCACGCGGGCTCTTCAACCGCCTGATGCGCGACATCGCCCCGATGTCGCCGCTGGCGCCCCCCTTTCCGCTGGCCGGCGCCGCGCTGGCCCCTGTGCGCGCCAAGGCCGAGGCCATGGGCCAGGACGACTTCTCACCCCTGTGGAGCGGCACCCGACCGCAGGCTTGTCGGGCTGTTCCTGCAGCGGTGATGGTCGAGTCCCTGATGTCGGCCGGCGCCCAGGCTGAATAACCCCCGCAGGGCCATCGGCCTTAGCATGACGCACCCACACGACACCTGGAGCAAGCCCGCCATGAACGCACCCCAAACCCCGTCCGCCACCGGTTCCGCGAAGGGCTATTGGATCGCCCACGGCGATGTCCGCGACCTGGAGCAGTACCAGGCCTATGTGCGCGCGAACGCCGCCTCGTTCAGAGAATTCGGGGCACGGTTCCTGGTGCGGGGCGGGCCGTCTGAGGTGGTGGAGGGCAGTAGCCGCTCGCGCCATGTGGTGCTGGAGTTTCCCTCGCTGGAGGCGGCTCGGGCCTGTTGGCATTCCCAGGGTTATCAGGCCGCGCGGGCGCTGCGCCAACCGGTCTCGGAAGTGGACCTGGTGATCGTGGGTGGCTATGAAGGGCCACAGCCCGGCGACACCCTGTGACCGGCTGAAACCGCGGCCGCTCTAGTTGAACCAGCCGTGGAGAAACCAGCCCTGGGCTTGGGCCCGGTGCTCGCGGTAGATCCAGCACAGGCGGTGGTCGGTGTCCTCGGCCACGTAGTAGTCACGGCACACCGGCTCATCGTCGAACCAGCCGGCCTCGATGCGTTCGGGGCGGGTGCGCAGCACCAGGGCGGTGCCTCGGTGCACCAGGCGCCCCTGGTGTTCGGTCAAGGGTTCAGGCTCGTCCAACAGCCACAAAGGCCTAGGGAGAGGCCTAGGGAGGGGCCGAGGTGTCGGCCGTGGGGCGTGGCGCAGGGGCCCATCAGTGGGCTGATCAGTGGGCTGATCGGTCAGCTGATCAGGCACCCCATCAGCCACACCCAAGGCGGCTGCCGGCCCGGTGAGGGTGACGGTGGAACTGGCCCGCTCGGGGCGGTGGTCGTCCCGGCAGCGCAGCCCCTGCACGGCCTGTTCGCCCAGCCGAGCCTGCAAACGGTCCAACAGATGGGCCAGGGCCTGACGCGTAACGGCCGGGTCTTGGCTGCCAGGCTGCAGCCGGGTGGCCATGGGCAGGGCCTGTTGCAGGTCTTGGGTTTCTGGGCGTTCGCTGGCTTGCAGCACCAGGCGCAGCGCCACGACAGGCGCCACCAGGGGCTGACGGTGCAGGCGCTCGCCCCACAGCCGCTGCAGCGCATCGGCTTGCTGCTCGGGTGCGGCCAGCTGCAGGCGGTGCACCGTGTCGGGCAAGGGCTCGTGGCGACGGGCCTCATGCAGCAGGTGCAGGGCCATGGCACCGGCCAGGCGAGCCTGGGCCACCAGCCACCCTTGCAGGGCCTGCAGAAGCTGCTGCAGCGCCGGGATGAGCTCCTCGAGTTCGGCGATGCGCTCAGGCAGGTCCAAGCGCTCATCGAAGGTGGGTGGAGGCGCCCAGAAGGCCCGGGGGTCCGAGGCCTGGCCATAGGCGGCGTCCAGCAGGCGCATCGCGTCGGGGCCCAGGCGGCGCTGCAGGCCGGCACGGGGCAGGGCCCGCCACTCCCCCAGGGTGTGCACGCCCAAGCCTTGCAGCAGACCAGCGGTGGCAGGCGGTGCATCCCAAGCCTGCAGGACCAGAGGCACCGGCAGGGCATCCAAGGCGGGGCGCAGGGCTTGGAGGTCGCGGCTTTGGGTCACACCCAAGCGCAGGGCGTCGGGAAGGCGGCGATGCCGCGCCTGCGCCTGCCCCGGCCCCCGCACTCGCGCCAAGAGCCAGGCCGTTTCCGGGAAAGGTCCTGCAGCCAAGTGATGACTCACTTTGAACTCGTGGATCACCCCCTGCAGTTGCCGCCACAAACGAAGGGGGCCCCCAAACAGGCGCAGGCTGGACTGGACTTCGATCAAGAACCCATCGGGCCGCAGATGAAGGTTCGGGCTGAAGCGCAGCGCGGCCATGGCGATCATGCGCAGGGCCTGGGCCTCCTGCTCCGGGCGGCGGGCGAGCACCTTCAATCCCGGCCGCCGCACCTCGGCCGCCGGCAGGCTCATGCCCAGGTGTACGCCCGCCTGCGCAGCCGCAGGGCCCACACAGATGATGTGTCCGCCTTCTTCCACCGCATCGGGCAGGGGTGTGCCCAGCGCCTCAAGCGGCCACTGGGGCAGGTACAGGGCGATCCACCACATGATGTTGCAAAGGTTGAGAGGCGGGTGCGGTGGGAACCGGCAACAGGTGCAGGGGTGCCGCGCGGGGCAGATCCACCGGATGGTCCAACCGTGGGCCCTGGCGCTTGAGCAGGTGCACCCGCAGGGCCTGGTCGGGCCCGGCCTGCAGGTGCAGGCGCAAGGGGGCGGGGGATGGGTCTTGGCGACAGGCCAGGGGGCGGGACACGAACAGGGGGATGCCGGCCGCCTGGGCGGCCCACTGCAGACGGCGCAGGTGCTGGGCCTGGGCATGGCGGGTGAGCCACCAGATGCCGCAGATGCCGCTGTTGTGCAGCATCTGTTCGACCGCCCAGGCCGCATCGGCTTCGGTGGCAGGCCGCAGGCACAACAGGCGCTGCGGCTGCAAGCCCAGGTGGGCCACGCCCGGCGCGTGAAGACGCCAGGGGCTGCGCCCCAACATCACCCAAGCCAGGCGGGCAGCCGGCTGCGCCTGGCTGATGCGGGACCAATGAGGGGCCAACAGGGCGCCTTCGTACAGGCCGGGCTGCGCGCACAGCAGTTCCACCAAGCCGCCGGCCGGCCAGCCTCCGCCGGGCAAGTGGGTATCCAAGGCCGCGTAACCGGTGGACCAGGAATCCGTGGGCCGGGCGCAGGCATCGGCCCGCCACACGCCCGGCAGGTTGAGGGCCTGGGCCGGCGGAGCGGAACCGACGGACTGGGGGTGAGCCAACCCGGCACCCACGCGCAGACGGCGATGGGGGGCCTGCGCACCGGCCGACAGGGGAAGGGCCCCGCCATCGGCTAAGGCGGGGGATGGGAAAGAAGGGGAACGGAGCATGATGGGGTCACAAAGACTGTATGTTTATACAGTTCTTATGCCCCATCAAGGGCTCAAATCCTGCGCCAGTGAAGGCGCAAATGGCTAGCGAAGCGGCTCTTGAGGGTGGTCCTTCAAACGCTCCAGGTCAAAACCCAGAGACTGCAGCCGAGCCCGTACGGCCTGCCGGTCATCGGCGCTGAGTTCCGGCGTGCGCGAGAGCACCCACAGGTATTCGCGGCGGCCTTCGCTGACGATGGCGTAGCGGCCATGCTCGGGCCGGTCCACCACCCAATAGGCTCCCCAGCCCACGCCCGTCCATCGCAACCAAGGCGGCAGAAAACTCACCTCCAGGCGGGCGGGCTGAAGCTGCCCGGCTTCGATGCGGGATACCCCGGCCACCGGCCGGGCCATCCCAATCACCTGGTCGAAGGCCCCGGAAGCGATCCGGCATCGGTTGAGCACCTCCACCGTGCCATCCGCGAGTTCACGGTAGGTGGCGGTGGTGTCGGACACGCACTGGCGCTGAAAGAAGTTGGGGTAGTAGGCCACCTGGTACCAACGGCCCATATAAGGGGCCACGGCCAACTGGGTCAGGGCCTGCAGCGCTGGCGCTTCGGACGCGGTGGGGCGGTTGGCCCAGGCCGGGGCCGTCGCCAGGGCGCTCCACAGCCCACAAAGGATCAGGTTGCGCAAGCCGGTACGGGTGGGCATCCGAAGGGAGGTGGGGGGCATGGGGTCAACCCTTTCTGAAGGTTTTGGTTGGAAGGCTGGGGGATGGTGGCCAGGCAAGCCCCGGCATCGCCACGCTCAGGCCCCCTGGCGGCGGCGCATCCACACCAGGCACCGCTGTGCGTCCAGGTGGGGGACTCTCAGGGGTTCCACGTGAAACACCTCGATGTCGGCCGGGAGCGCCGCCATCTCTTCCGTGGGCACCACGCCCTTGAGCGCCATCCACACACCCCCGGGTGCCAGGTGCCGGCTCGTCAGGCGCACGGTATCCGACAAGCTGGCGAAGGCCCTGCACGTGATCACATCGGCCGGCGCGATCGCCAGCGCCTCGATCCGACCGTGCACCGCTTGGAGTGCGCTCAAACCCAGTTCGGCAGCCACCTGGCGGATGAAACCGGCCTTCTTGGCCACGGCATCCACACACGTGATGCCAACGTTGGCGGCGCCCTCGGCGAGCGAACCGCCCGCCGCGCCGGCACCCCCGTGTTGGGCCAGGATCTTCAGGGTCTCCGGCAGGGCGATCGCCAGCGTGACACCGGGCAGGCCGGCGCCTGAGCCCACATCCAACACATGAAGGCCCCGTGGCGGGGCCTCCGGGGCGCTGTCGATCGCCCGCCCTGCATGCCCATTCGAAGGGCTCGGTATCGGACGACTGACCAGGAAGCCCGCCAAGGGCCTGACCGCCGCCAAACTGTCCAAGAGGTGGTGGGTCACCATCTCGGCCGGGTTGCGGACCGCCGTGAGGTTGTAGACCTTGTTCCACTTGGAGATGAGTCCCAGGTGCGCGAGCAGGCGGTCACGGGCGCCCGGGGAAAGCGCCAGGCCCAGCTCAGCAAGCGCGCCTGGGAGCAGCGCGCGGGTATCCGGCGCGCTCAAGCCGCGTCTCGCGTCGAGGCTGCAGCACCTTCGGAGCCGACCAACCCATCGACCGGCGAGCCCGCGTGGCTCCGGCCGTCAAAGCCCCGGAAGCGCCCCTTTTTCAGATGCACCAAGAGCAGTGAAATCGCCGCCGGGGTGATGCCGGAGATCCGCGAGGCCTGTCCGAGGGTCTCGGGACGGTGGCGGCTGAGCTTTTGGCGAACCTCGATGCTGAGGGCGGAGACCGCGTGGTAGTCGAGCTCCTCGGGCAGCTTCAGGTGCTCGTAGTGCGCCGCCCGCGCCACCTCTTCCACCTGCTTGTCGATGTAGCCGGCGTACTTGGTGGCGATTTCCACCTGCTCCACCACGGCATCCGCCAGGGCAGAACCGAGCTCCTCGCGAAGTGTTTCACGTGAAACGACCGTATCCGGCCGGGCGACCGCCGCCAGCTCAACCACGGCGTCAAACCCCACGCCGGGCCGACGAAGCAACTCGATCAGGCTGTACTCGTGCTCCAGGGCCTTGCCCACCGAGCGCTCGGCGGCTTCGGCGGACACGATGCCTGGGTGCACCCAGGTGGACTTGAGTCGCTCTGTTTCACGTGAAACCGCGTCTCGCTTGCGGTTGAACATGCCCCAACGCACATCATCGACCAAGCCAAGCGAACGCCCCAGCTCGGTCAGCCGGGCGTCGGCGTTGTCCTCGCGCAATTGCAGGCGGAACTCGGCCCGGCTGGTGAACATGCGGTAGGGCTCGGTCACGCCCTTGGTGATGAGGTCGTCCACCAACACCCCCAGATAGGCCTGGTCGCGGCGCAGCGTCATGGCCTCACGCCCCTGCGTGTGGAGCGCGGCATTGATGCCCGCATACAGGCCTTGTGCCGCCGCTTCCTCGTAACCGGTGGTGCCGTTGATCTGTCCCGCCAGAAACAGGCCCGCAATGGCCTTGGTTTCGAAGCTGGTCTTGAGCGAACGGGGATCGTAGTAGTCGTATTCGATGGCGTAGCCAGGGCGCACGATGTGTGCCTGCTCCAGGCCCGGTATCGAGTGGACCGCAGCGAGCTGGATGTCAAAGGGCAGCGAGGTCGAGATGCCGTTCGGGTAGAACTCGTGGGTGCTCAGGCCCTCGGGCTCCAGGAAGATCTGGTGGCTGTCCTTGTCGGCAAAGCGGTTGATCTTGTCCTCGATGCTGGGACAGTAGCGCGGCCCCACACCTTCGATCACACCGGTGAACATGGGGCTGCGGTCGAAGCCCGAGCGGATGATGGCGTGGGTGCGCTCGTGGGTGTGGGTGATCCAACAGGGGAGTTGTGCAGGGTGTTGGTCGGCGCTACCCAGAAAGCTGAACACCGGCATGGGGGTGGTGGGTGCCTCCCCTTGGGGGCCAGGCATGCCGTCGCCGGGTTGCATGGTGCAGCGGCTGAAGTCGATGGTTCGACCATCCAGGCGCGGGGGGGTGCCGGTTTTCAGGCGACCCTGGGGCAGGCGCAGCTCCTTCAGCCGGGCCGACAGGCGCACCGCCGGCGGGTCGCCTGCCCGGCCAGCGCTGTGGTTTTCCAGGCCCACGTGGATGCGGCCGTCGAGAAACGTGCCGGCGGTGAGCACCACCGCGGATGCCGCGAAGCGAATGCCCACTTGCGTGACAGCCCCCGTCACACGGTCACCTTCCAGCATCAAATCGTCAACGGCTTGCTGAAAAATGTCGAGATTGGGCTGGTTTTCCAGGCGGCGGCGAATGGCCGCGCGGTACAGCACCCGATCGGCCTGGGCCCGCGTGGCACGTACGGCCGGCCCCTTGCTCGCGTTCAGGATTCGGAACTGGATGCCCGCCTCGTCGGTGGCGGCGGCCATCGCGCCGCCCAGGGCGTCCACCTCCTTGACGAGGTGCCCCTTGCCAATGCCCCCGATCGAGGGGTTGCAGCTCATCTGCCCCAGGGTCTCGATGTTGTGGGTCAGCAGCAGGGTGCGGCAGCCCATGCGGGCCGCTGCCAGGGCGGCTTCGGTGCCGGCATGGCCGCCGCCGACGACGATCACGTCATATCGTTGAGGATGGAGCACGGGAAGGGGGCGCCAAACGAGGCACCAAGCGCAGGTGCCTCAATTTTAGGCGCCCACCGCCGCCTGCGCGATGGCACCTTGCACAATCGGGAGATGCGCTGCAACAGCGGCTGCGGTGCCTGTTGCATCGCGCCGTCCATCACCCAAGCCATTCCGGGCATGCCACAGGGCAAACCTGCCGGCGTGCCGTGCGTGCAGCTCACCACCGATCGGCGCTGCGCACTGTTCGGCAGGCCGGAGCGCCCGGCCTTTTGCTCGGGACTCCAGCCCTCGAGCGAGATGTGCGGGAACTCGCGCGAACACGCGATGCGGTGGTTGGCGCGGCTCGAGGTCGACACACGACCCTAGGCGCGGGGGCTCGCCCCAACACGCTTGACACGCCTCACTCCGCTGTCGGCGCGCCTTGATCTTTGACAGCTTCCCGCCGATCGGCGCTTGGAAGCGGGCCCCCGTTTTCACACACTGGCTTTCCTGGTTGCGAAGGTTCCAGAACAGGGCCCGAAGCCCCGCGCGGTGCATACCACCCGCGTGTGCACCTCGGTTTCGGTTCAGCCTCCGCGGCCAGGCTTCAACCACACACAACCCTTGGGAGTGAACATGATCAAGACCCTGCTGTCGAAGTTCTGGAATGAGGAGGACGGGGCTTCGGCCATTGAGTACGGCCTGTTGGCGGCGCTGATCGCCGTGGTGATCGCCGCCAGCGTTGGCTCGGTGGGCACCTCGCTGGACACGGTCTTCAAGTCGGTGGTGACCGCACTGTGACGACCCGGGGCCTCACCCGCCGGCCGGGGTCGGCTCAACGGCCATCCAGGCGCGCGGGCGGGGCCCCCTCACCATCCGTCGGTCTTGCGGCCGCAGGCGCGGATGAGGTACCTCAAACATGAATGGTTTGTTCATGCCCAGCGGCCATCCTGCCGCCGCATTCGCATCGCCGTCGGCGATCACCTGGATCACCTTGCTCGCCTGGACAACCCTGAGCGCGCTGCTGCTGATGGCCATGGCCACAGACCTGCGCAGCCGCCGCATACCCAACCACCTGGTGGGCGCCGGCGTGGTCAGCGCGGTGCTCCAACAACTGTTGCTGCCGACCGGTCCGCACCCGGCCATGGGGCCGGCATTTGGAACGCCAGGTCTGTGGGCCGGCGCCATGGCCGCCGCGCTCATGCTCTTGGTGGCCTCGCTGCTGTGGCGTGTGGGCCTTTGGGGTGCTGGCGACGCCAAGTGGCTGACCGTGATGGCCGCCCATGCAGGCCCCGCCCAGGTGATGCCGCTGCTGATGTTCACGCTGATGGCCGGTGGCCTGTTGGCCGTGGCTTGGAAGCTTGCACGCCGCCCCAACCCCATGCCCTATGCCCTGGCCATCTCGGGCGGTGAAGTGGCCTTGGTCATGGCGGCCCGCGCCGGACCCGCCAGCGGTTGATGCCCAGCCAACGGCAACCCCAATCCAGCACACCCCACAAGCACCGGCCATCCCACCGAACACACGAGTCCTCACCCATGCGCACGCGACCGATCTCCCGCACACCGACACAGCTGCCGACCTTCATGCGCCTGGGCAGGCCCCTGACCTTGCTCACACTGGCCGGACTGGCCGGCGTCGTGGCTCTGGTCTTGGCCGCGAACTGGCTGCGCGCGCAAACGGCCGACCACCTGCCTTTGGTGGTGGCCGGCGCAGACATCCCGCTGGGCACGCCCCTGGAGATGTCCATGTTGAGCACGATCGCTTGGCCGCCGAACGCGCGGCCACAAGGAGCCGTGGCCGATCCCGGCGCCCTGGTGGGCCGCGTGGTCCGCGCCCCCTTGACGAAGAACGAACCGATTCTGGAGACCAAGTTGGCAGCCCTGGGCGCGCGCGGCGGCTTGTCGGCGGCGATCACACCGGGCAAGCGGGCCCTGACGGTCAAGGTCAATGAAGTCATCGGCGTGGCCGGCTTTGCCTTGCCGGGCAGCCTGGTCGACGTGCTCGTGCACACCCAAACCGAAGCCGACCGACAGGCGCGGGACGCCAGCCTGTCGAAGATCGTGTTGGAGCGGATTCTGGTGCTGGCGGTGGCGCAAGACGCCGGGCGCGAGGCCACCGCGCCACGCGTGACCGGTGCAGTGACCTTGGAGGTCACACCGCAGGAGGCGGAGAAGCTGGATCTGGCCCGCAGTGTGGGCACCCTGTCCCTGGTGCTTCGCAACCCGGCCGATGCGGCACCCGCCCAGACACAGGGCGCGCGCAAGCAGGACCTGCTGGCCTTGGCACCGCAGGGGCCACCCGACGGGACGGTCGCCGCGCCAAGCGCCCACCCACCCCAGGCTCGCGCCACGCCGCTGGCAAAGCCTTCCGCCCCCATCCCGCCCAACCCCGCCACCGCGCAGAACGCAGAGGCTGCCGATGGGCACGCCGAAGTGATTCGCGGCACCCAGCGCACGCCTATCGCTTGGTGAACCGTGCCCGCCGCATCCCCTGTGGATGGCCTGTGTTTGGCCTGTGGATTTCCTGTTGACCGAAGAAAGATTCCCGTGAGCCTTGAACGATCTCCCGACCGCCTCCCCCGCCCCGACCGCCCCACGCTGTCCCGTCCCTGG
>JACCEC011880417.1_pt1 | contig 25240 bp, 20 predicted proteins | sample 7450121 | NCBI WGS metagenome assembly JACCEC01 (sample SAMN15323455, study PRJNA562643) | freshwater metagenome | isolation source: river surface water | place: USA:Blue River Watershed | collected 2017-08-18 | reverse complement strand
TAACTAATCCCTTTAGGTTTTAAACTAACGAATCAAACTAAATAAGTCCCCCATTGGGGGTTAGGGGGCTAATAATGACATGAAAATAACTTATATCGAAAATAACGGAAATCAACGCCAAGTTGAATTGCCCATGGGAGCTTCAATTATGGAAGGAGCTATCCAAAATGATGTCAAAGGAATTGTCGCTGAATGTGGTGGTTCGTGCATGTGTGCCACTTGCCATGTGTACGTTGATGAACAATTCATTGATTTACTTCCAGAAATGCAAGAAGAAGAAGATGAAATGCTCGAAGCTGCCAATGCTCCACGTCAGGCAAATAGCCGTTTAGGGTGCCAAGTAAGAGTTACAAAAGCCATGGATGGTTTAGTAGTGCGTATTCCAGAAAGACAATAAGATGAAAGTTGTAATCATAGGAGCAGGACACGCAGGCGTACAAGCTGCTTCTTCTTTGCGAGAAGAAGGCTTTGCGGGTGAAATGGTTTTGATTTCTGAAGAAAGAGATTTGCCTTACCAAAAGCCCCCTTTATCAAAAGGGTATTTGCAAGGCAAACAGTCCGCCGAAGCCATTTTGTTTCGTTCAGAAAATTTTTACTCAGCCAATCAAATTGAACTTCGTTTAGGAACTTCAATTAGTCAGATTTTGCCAGATGAGCAGAAAATCATTACTTCTGAAGGTGAAAAAATTGATTACACACATTTAATTTTAGCCACAGGGGCCAGTAACCGTCAATTGACAATCACTGGAACCGATACGGCCGAAATATTGTATTTACGTACGTTGGCTGATGCTCGCAAGATTGAGGAAAAACTACAAAATGCCAAGAGTGTTGCCATTATTGGCGGAGGATTTATTGGCCTTGAATTGGCCGCACTCGCCCAAGAAAAAGGTAAAAACGTTTCCGTAATTGAAGCTCAAAGCCGACTGATGGAACGAGTGTTGCCCGCTGTTATTTCTGATGTTTTTAAAGATACGCATTTACAAAATGGTGTAGATATTTTGCTCAATACATTTACAAGTTCAATTGAGGGAAATATTATAAAAACTCAATGTGGGAAAAGTATCAAAGCAGATTTGATTTTGGCTGGAATTGGTGTTATTCCTGAAACTAAATTGGCTGAGCAAGCAGGTATTAACTGCGAAAATGGTATTGTAGTCAATGAATTTCAGCAGACTTCTATCGTTAATATTTATGCCATTGGCGATTGTGCCAATCACTATAATATTTTTGCTAAACGAAACTTACGCCTCGAATCGGTACAAAATGCTGTTGACCAAGCTAAAGTTGCAGCCAATCATATTTTAGGTAAAGCAGAAGCCTATCAAGCAGTGCCGTGGTTCTGGACAAACCAATATCATTTAAAATTACAAATGGCTGGTATTTCGACTGGTTTTGATGAATATCTGGTACGTGGAGATATTTCGAGTGGTAAATTCTCGGTTTATTATTTTAAAGATACGAAGCTTATTGCGGTCGATTCGCTCAATAAAGCGGCCGAGCATCTCAATGCACGAAAACTATTAAGTTTGGGTGTTAGCCCAAGCAAAGAAGAAATTTTAGATGTCAATTTTAATCTCAATTCTTTGGTTTAAGTAAATAACGAACTGTAAGTCTTATTGACTTACGTTCGTTTTAATTTGGAGTACAACCTTTATAAGTATTATTAAAAATCTACACCCATACCTGTAATACTACATCATAAGACTCATATTTTAATCTCAATAGCTTAATTTCTGCTATATAAAATTAAAGTCGGGAATAGCTGGCTGACCAATTCCCGACAGAAAGTTATGAGGAGGATAGTACAGAAACGTTATTGTAGTTTCCAAATTGCCCCATTTCTGGTCTGGAATACTTTGAGCAAATTATCTTTTGTAAGTTGTTGTAAGGCCACCTCGGCGTTTGAGAATGTCTGATTGCTGAGCACCGCAAATTCTTTAGCCGTAAGGGTATTGTATTTTTGAAATAACGACTTCCAATCGCTTTTAAAGGTTTGAGGTTGAATACTCGGCATCAAAGCGGTGATTTTTGCTGTAAACTCGTTATAAGGGCGAGCACCGTACAAAAACAAAGCATTCTTAGAAGTATCTAAAAAAAATAAGCTCGGAAAACCTCGTACGCCCATCTCACGAGCTAAAATCAAATCTTTTTTGAAAAGTTCTTTGGCCTCGCCATCAAAATCCTGTTTTAATTGTTCCGCATCAAGTTCTACTTCCTTTGCTGCCTCTTCCAGATATTCCCATTTTGTGATATTTTTTTTCTCCAGAAAAACCATTTCTCTGACTCTTCTCAAAAACAAAATCGCCTTTTCTTTATCCTGCATTTCTGCTGCCTTAAAGGCAATTGAAGGAGGATACGAAGACGAAAGTGGGTCTTCGAGCCAAACATTTCCATCAATGGGCATTTGATAATGTTGGCTTACTTCGTCCCAATGATGAGCCACATCGCTCGGCTTACTAATACCGCCACTACTATAAGACCAATCTTTCAGCAAACCTCCCATGTGGTATTCGACTTCAACATCTAAGTCATATTCGAGCTTCAATCGGCGTAATTGAGGTTCGATTCCCCAGCAAGAAGAGCAGATTGGGTCGGTAAAATAGATGATTTTAATAGGCTTTGCTTTCGTTTTTAAATTGACAGTTGTCGAGGTGCTATCAGGTTCTACTCCGCAGATTCCTGATTCAACATCGCATAAAAGTGGATTTCCGTTAGACATTTTCTTTATATTTTGTGCGTTACAAATGGCTAATCCCCAACAAATAAAGAAAAAGAGAACTTTCATTTTATAATTGCTGAGATTTAAATTTATAGTAATTAAAATTTGCTATGATTTACATGAACCTATTGCTCAAGAAATAATGTTGCAAAAGTGCAAAGAAGACCAACAACTGTCAATTAGTCAAAAAAATCTGACTACTAATCTTATACTCATGAACGAAGCCAAATGCCCAGCCGAAGAATTATTGAAATCAATTGCAGGAAAGTGGAAACCTCAGATTTTGAAGTTAGCTATTGAAAATCCCATTCGTTTTAATGCACTTCTTCGCCAGCTCGAAGGGGCAACTAAACAAGCCATCGCAACTGCCTTAAAAGAACTCGAAACCGAAGGTATTTTATCGAAAGAAACGATAAAATTAAAACCACTACACATAGAATATAGTTTGACAGAAAAGGGCAGAAAAATAGTGCCTTTATTGCAACAGTTAGAAGATTTTTGAGAAAGACCAATCAAAGAATAGCCGATGTGAAGTAGATTTTTGAAGGAATCAATCTTACTTTTGTGCGATTGTTAAGTTTTATTTTTGATTTTATAAAAAGAAAGATTTCATGCAAAATATTTCCAGATACATCGACCATACATTACTGAAACCAACGGCCACCGAAATGGATTTCAGAAAATTGTGTGAAGAAATCTATCAAAATAGCTTTTATTCGGCCTGTGTACCACCATTTTACGTAAGTTTTGTGAAGGAATTACTTGAATATAGTGATGCCAAAGTTTGTACGGTCATTGGTTTTCCGTTAGGGTATCATTCAACCGAAACCAAGATTACCGAAGCACAAAAAGCATTAGATGATGGGGCTGATGAATTAGATTTAGTAATGAATATCAATGCCTTCAAATCAATGGCTTACGAAACAGTAAAACAAGAAATAAAAGCCATTGCTGAAATAGCTCATGAAAAAAAAGCATTACTAAAAGTAATCATCGAAACAGCTTATTTAGATAATTTTGATATACGAATTGCCTGCGAAATTTGCGAAGAAGCAGGAGCTGATTTCGTGAAAACTTCCACAGGCTTTGCTCCCAAAGGTGCTGATATTGAGCAAGTTAAATTAATGCGTGAAGTGTTGCCAGGTAATATCCAAATCAAAGCATCGGGCGGAATTCAGACTTATGAGCAAGCTATGGCATTCATTGAAGCAGGAGCAACTCGACTTGGCACTTCATCGGGTGTGGCTATTGTGAGTGGGGGAGTTGGGTATAGTGGATATTAAGATTTGATGTTAGTATTTGTGGCACATCTCAAAGATGTGCCACAAATATTTATTTTTCCATTAAATTTCCCAATAAAACCTCAGGGGCAATCATTACTCGGCTACCAGTTTCTGCATTTTCGAGATTTAATACTCCACGAGGGCAAACTGCCGAGCAAACGCCGCAACCCACACACGAGGAACGTACAATGTCCTGTCCTTTTTGAGCGTAAGCTCGCACATCAATTCCCATTTCGCAATGTGTTGAGCAGTTTCCGCACGAAATACACTGGCCGCCATTGGTCGTGATTCTGAATTTCGACTTAAATCGTTGTATTATTCCAAGATAAGCCGCCAGCGGACAACCAAATCGGCACCAAACTCTGTTTCCCATCAAAGGATAAAAACCTGTACCTACAACTCCCGAAAATATCGAACCAATCAAGAAGCCATAGCTCGATTTTAGGCTTTCGGTAGGAATAAAACCGAGTAGGTTATAACTACCAGTAAAGTAAGTATAAAGCACGCCGATTGTCATGATAATGGCAAATGCCAAAACGCCATGGATAAGGTAGCGTTCAATTTTCCAAGCCTTTAAAGATTTGTCAGAAAGTTGTCTGAATGGGTCACCCAAAGTCTCAGCTAAGCCCCCGCAACCGCAAACCCATGAGCAGTACCAACGTTTGCCAAAAAAGTAAACCATTACGGGTACACCAACTACAAAAAGTGCAATTCCCCATACTAATAAAAATATGCCAAATGTACCACCAGCGATTAGTTTATCAATGCGATAATTAAAGAAAAATGAATAATCAAGTGGCCACATATTTTTCAAATCGGCCGAAGGTAAATTCAGATTCGACATGATTTCGGGCAAAATGAAAGCAATACAAGTCTGAAAAAATATGATGGATAAAGTCCTGAAAATCTGATACTTAGAATGACGATATTTAATAATATATCTGATTCCCATCACTAAAACCGAAATCGTATAAAGAAAGCCATACATAAACCAACGGCTTGCTTCTCCGCCATTAATGAATTTACTCACTGGGTCAACGAGCATTGTCCAGTTGGCAATGTATTGTGGTTTGAAATAAAGTACGATATAAAACCCTATTAGAAAAGTACCAATGCCAATTCCCAACCATTTGCGTGTCATGGCAGGGTTGAAATAAATTCCGTTATTTTTAATGCCCGCAGGTTTTTGAGCTTCGGGAAGAATAAAAAGTAATGCTCCCAAAATAGCAAGACCAAAAGTTAATAAAAACATAATGCCTTTGTTATCAACTAAATATCCATTTGTGGATGCTTTTACGATTGACAAGATTGTGTCTTCATAAATCTTTTTATCCCACGCTTGTTGGGCATTATAGACTTTATTGAGCTGATTAATTCCTTCTGATAAGTCCGAGGTAAATGTAAAAGAGTTTGAATAGCTTTTATCTACCAATTCTGCCAATTCAATTTTGGCATCGAGTAGGGCATCGTCTTTAAAGTTTTTCTCTAAAATCTCATTGGTCAATGTATAATTATTCATGCCCAAAGTACCAACAAATAGCCCAAATGCGGCTACGAAAATAATGAGTCCGAGTTTTTGTAGCATGGTTTTAGAATATTTTTGAAAAGAGTCCTTTTTTTGATTTTAATGTTAAACTGCTACCCGTTTCGAGGTTATATTTTTCGAGTATTTCTTTTTCGTACTGTTTGAAAAATTCAGGGTCGAAATTGGCTTTTGGAAGATTTTCTAAAACATACTCGATGCTTTTTTCCGAAGTAATCCACTTATCCCAAACTTCGTGTCGCATCCTGATACCGAAAGTGTTTACGCCTATAACACGCTTATTATCAGATTGATAATTGATTCTTGCACAGATTCTACCCGAAGAATGCTCCCAGTAAAAAGTTTTCATATCTGCTGGAAGTTCTGCTGGAACTTGACCGTACGTTTGATACTCAATATCAAAGAATTTGGCCGAATTAAAGAAAACACCAGGCTGATATTTAGTTGGTTTTCCACAAATTGTTCGGGCTACGGTTTCGCCCATGATGCGGCCAGTGTACCAAATTTGTTCGATGCTTTTGCGGTCTTTTTGTGGGGTTTCGTGTTCGGCACAATCGCCAATGGCATAAACATCAGGGATATTCGTTTCGAGATATTCATTCACCAAAACCCCACGATTGAGTTTTATTCCACCCACACCCAACACAAACGCAGGTTTTTCTCGCCCAATCATGTTGCCTTGTGGCACTTTTAAAAATGTAATATTCGGGCTTACACCCACCGTCAGACCCACAAATTGGCATTCGATTTCATCACCAGATTTCGTTCGTATCGCTTTTACTTGCCCATTTTCATCGCCAATAATTTCATCTAATTCGCTCGAAAATTGCAGATTTATATGATTTTCGGCAATGTGTCTCGAAATCAAAGCTGATTCTTCGGGTGGCATTACTGTATTCCAAAAACTACTTTCACGTACTAAAAATGTCACTTCAATGCCTCTCGAATGTAGCATTTCGGCCAATTCTACGCCAATCAATCCACCGCCAACAATAACAGCTTTTTTGATTCTTGGTGTTGTTTCTTCTAAAGATTCTAAATCTTGGTAGCTATAAAGCCCCTGTACACCTTTGAGGTTTTGCCCTTTCCAGCCAAACTTATTAGGGGTTGAACCAAGTGCTAAAATCAATTTATCATAGCTAATTGAGCCACCAATTTTGGCTTCTTTGTCATTGTCATCGTTGGGCAGTCTGAAATATAATTTTTTCTCTTCAAAATCTACTGTTTTTACCCACGCACGCTTCAACTCAATACGGTTTTTCTCCCAAAACCAATCTTCATAGGGTTTTGTATGCTCAAATTTCATGTGACCCATATAGACGTACATGAGAGCGGTGCGAGAGAAAAAATAGTCAGTTTCGCCCGAAATGACAGTGATTTTACAATCAGACTGCTTTCTGATGTGTCGAGCGGCGGTAATTCCACTAATGCCATTTCCGATAATGACGATGTGTTCCATGGGGATTGAATTTGTGAAACAATTCTTGAAATTGTCTGTTTTCGTTTACAAAATTGTGGATTTTGACAATACTTATTTGTCGGCTAACCGACTAAATATACGAAGAAGCTTTGGGATTAGCTTGTAACGCAATTTTCCAAATTGCCATAGATAAACACAATTTGGAAAATTCCGTTACGATTTATTTCTCAGGCAAATGCACTTCGGCCATCATACAACGTGCCGAACCACCCCCGCAGGTTTCAATCATATTTAGGTCAAAATGCTGAATGACAGCATATTCTTCGAGTTCGAGTATTTGTGAACGGCTCAGCGAATTATAAGCGGTTGTTGACATTACGAGCAAATTATTTCCTTTCAAACTTTTAACCAGCAGCATATTGCCTGCAAATTGATTCATTTGTTCGAGCGAAATTTCAATAACGTTTTTTCCACTATTTGCTAATGACTCTTTTACCATCAAACGCTCATCTAAATCTGGAATAGATTCTAAGCAAATAACGACAAAAGTATCGCCCACGCACATCACCACGTTTGTGTGATAAACTTCTTTGCCGTGAGCATCGACTGACATAAATTTTATTAATTTATAATTCATTTGCTTAGCCCAAGCATCCAAAACCTCTGCATTTGTACGAGGCGAAATACAGGCATAAGAAGTGCGGTGCATTCGGTCGAGAACCATGCTGCCTGTGCCTTCGAGAAACTTATCTTCTTTCTCGAAATGGGTAAAATCCAATACAACTTCTACGTGAAACTTTGTGCGTAAATCGTCAATGATGTCGTTTCTACGCTCCAAACGGCGGTTTTCGGCTTGCATTGGGTATAAACAAACTTTTCCGCTGTGGTGAAAAGAAATCCAATTATTCGGGAAAATACTATCGGGCGTATGTGGCTCAAGGGTATCTTCATAGACCATCACATTTACGCCCGCAGCTCGTAGCTGGCTCACCATTGCATCAAATTCTTGGAGGGCTGCTTCTTGCGTAATTGTGTTTGTTAAAGACTTAGCTTTTGTATCTTGAAAAGCATTACTTTCGGCAGTTTGCTCATTAAAAGCAAAATTTACTGGCCGAATCATGAGTATGTTGGAAGTGGTTTGTGCTTGCATGATTAATATAATTTTGAATGATAGAATGAGTAAATGATAGAATAAAATATGAAATTTAACATTCAGAACGATAGTGACAAACAAACATTCATTCTATCATTCACTCATTCAAAATTGACGAAGTATCGGCATACTCATACAATGTGAGCCACCTCTGGCTCTTGAAAGTTCGGCCGATGGCAACATAATAATTGTATCGGTAAGGGTTTCGGGCGAAAGCTCGTTTTTCTCAAATTTTTCGAGTAATTCTGCTGCTCTAATTGTCTGAAAACCAGCTTCACGAAAAGCCTCGGCGGTTTTATCATTTCGGTCGTAGCCGATAGCCACTCCCTCTTTCACTACCAATAAATTGCACGAATCAGTCCATTGTTCTCTTGCACCATACGGAAACTCATTGTTGCCCGAATATACAAACTTTATAGGCTCATAACAATTCAAATCATCTTTTGTTATCGACGAAAGCAGGTCTTCGAGATTTGCAAAATTCTTTACCTTGACACCATCTTCTTTATTAATAAACTGTTTAATTGTCAAGGCTTCATAACTGGGTTGCTGGCCGAGTTCTTCCCAAATAGATTGTTTTTCTGCTTCTTCCTGAATTCTTCCGAGCGAACCCAACAGTACCCAAACATTGCGTTTGATTTGTGTGAAAACCGTATCAATGTGCATGTAGTCACGTTTTTGTGGAATTTTCACAATCGTAACCTTCTGCACCACGTTTTTCTCAAATAATAAATCAATGGCTTGGCGGGCAGCTTCTACCGAAGTACGTTCACTCACCCCAATTAATAAATGGTTTGGTGCAATCATCATTACATCGCCACCTTCGAGCGTATTGAGTCGGCCTTCTTGCTCTTCTTCGGGCAATAAAAAATGGTTTTCGTCTTCCGTAATTTCAATAATTTTTCCTTGTAAATCTTTAAATAGGGCATGATTAAAGAATACATATTTTGCCAAAAGTGATTCTCTCGTGCGGGCATATTTGGCAGGTTTATTGAGTAACAGATGGTCGTTTACAACAATGCCAATATCACGAGTAAAAATCAGATTCGGAATCGGTGGAAAAAGCATTTTATTATTTGGCAAAATACCTGTTATAAGTACTTTCGCTAAATCAACGTTTATCATTTGAGCCATCTCGTTTTGAAACTGGTACGAGCATTCTTCTACTGCACAAACTGCCGCAATGAGTTGCGTACGCACGGCAGGCATTTTCAGAATATCAGAGAGTAATTTCTCAAACTCAATGACTTTGTCGGAGTTGAAATATTTTTTGTTGGAAGGCTTGTAAAAATCACGAGATTTGTCGGCATCAATTCGTTTGAGTTTTCCTTTAACTTTTTCAGTATCAAGAAAATACAAAAGGATTTTTACATAGAAATCGTACTCATCTCGTCGCATGGTTTCAAGATGCACGATGTCTTCAAACAACCAATCTTGGGCTTTTGATGGCACAACTTTGCCCAGTCCACTATCAGGGCTATGTATGATAAGGCGACGCAACGTGCCTACTTCGGACGATACAAATATATTATTCATTGTGAAATAACGAGTTAGAGTCCACGGACAACAGTCCACCGACGAAAGAATTTATGTTTTAAAAACTAAGCTAATGTGATATAGAAAATTTCCTTTAGGAATGCTGAGATGAGTTAGGTTAGTAAAAACCGAAATTTGCCATGAAGGCAAGCAATTGAAAGAAGAAAACTAAAATTCGGTGTAATTGACAGAAATGGCGGTATAACCCCATAGGATTTTGGCTACAGTTTTCAACAAACCAGAGGTTATTGTGGGCTATATTTTTTTGTATTATTACCATACTGTGTTGCAATATTACAAATCATTAGACTTATTTCAAAGGTTTTTCGAGCAAAATTCCTAACTTGCAATGTTCACATTTAAGACCCACAATGACCAATTTGTTTAGCCGAAATCGAGAACAGTCGCAGTTAATTTTATTCTTTCTTCATAATTTTTTTATCAGTATCGGAACCGTCTTAGTGTACGTTTCTGCCAATATTATTTTGCTCGAAAATCACCCAGAGTTTTCATTGCCAATTGCTTATGTTGTTTCTACACTGGCTATGATGGTTGTTGGGAAAATATACGAATATTACGAACACCATTACTTGCTGCAAACCCTCAGTATGCGGGTTTTATTGTCGGTTTTGGTGATGTCGATGCTCATGGGCTTGATAGTTTATGTGAGTCATTCGATTTTTACGGCTATCGTTATAATGGTTGGGTTCAGGATTATTTACTTGTTGGTCAATTTAGAGTTTTGGGGAGTTTCGGCGGTTGTTTTTGATGTGCGTCAGAGTAAACGTATTTTCAGCGTCATTGGCTCGGGCGATGTTCCTGCTAAAGCCATCGGTGCTATTCTGACGGTGCTTATTCATTCAACATCCGTGCTTTCTATTCTGATTGCAGTGGCGTTTGTTACTTTTTTACTGGCATTTTTTACCCAAAAACGTACTTTTCAACTCACGGAAGTGCCACAGTCTCAACCCGAACGTAAGATTCGGAAAAGTGATGCCAAGTATATTCAACAACTTTTTGGAGGAAACCGATTGATATTTGAAATGTGCATCGGATTAGTGGCGGTAGCCCTCTCGGCCACTTGGATTGAGTATAATTTCTTCGTAAATGTCAAATATAAGTTTCATAACCAGCACGATGTTATTGCATTTGTGGGTTATACGTTAGCCATTACCTATTCTATTTCGACTATCGTAAAATTGCTAATTTCGAGTAAAGTAATAGAACGTTTTGGGCTTCGCAATGCGTTGCTTTTTTTACCTATCGGTACTGTACTGATTTCGATAGTGTTGGTTATCATCTCAACTCTTCAAAACGATGAATCTGCACTATGGGTAGAATTTAGTGCTGCCTATTTGCTGTTCGAGGTAATGCGTCGAACCATTTTCGACCCTGTATTTTTGGTCATGTTTCAGCCACTTACTACCCATCAACGCCTCAAAGGACACACGCTCGAAGTAGAAAGTGTCGAAGGTGAAGGAACAACTTTTATCATTAAATTACCTTATATTTGAAAGTGAATTTAAAACCAGATTATATTTCCCATGAAAATATTAGTTGTTGATGACGAAGAGGATGTAAGAGTGCTATTTCAGCAACGTTTTCGTCGAGAAATCCGTGCAGGTGAGTTTGATTTTGCCTTTAGTGGCTCTGGAGAAGAAGCTCTTGAATACCTGAAGGGACAGGATTTAGAAGCTATTTTGATTTTATCTGACATCAACACAGGCATGAGTGGAATTGAACTTTTACGCCAAATTCGCTCAAAATCGCCGTCTTCACCGCCCACAATTATGATGATTACGGCCTATGGCGATGCCCAAAGCCACGACCAAGCTATGGCTTTGGGGGCCAACGATTTTCTTACAAAACCACTTGACTTCATCGAACTCAAACAAAAACTACAAAGCTCACTATGAACGCCAAAATAATGGTAGTTGATGATGAGGCCGATTTAGAAATCCTCATCAAACAAAAATTCCGCCGACAGATACGAGAAAAAGTATATGAGTTCTCCTTTGCGGCCAACGGTGCCGAAGCATTAAGGCTTTTGCAGGAGCAGCCCGATATTGATATGATATTGAGCGATATTAATATGCCAGAAATGGACGGTTTGACTTTGCTAACAAAGTTGGCCGAACAAAATCCACTTTTAAAATCGGTAATCGTTTCGGCTTATGGCGACATGGACAATATCAGAGTGGCCATGAATCGTGGAGCATTTGATTTTTTGTGCAAACCCATCAATTTCGAAGATTTAGAACTCACCGTTGAGAAAACCCTCAAGCACGTAGTGCAACTTCGTGAGACTCTCCAAGCCATCAAAGAAAATAATATCTTGAAAATGTATGTCGATGAAAATGTATTAAAATTTATGGGAAGCCACGAGTTTGAAACTTCATTGACAGCTAACGAAACTATTCAGGCCTCGGTTTTATTTGTTGATATCTGTGGTTTTACAGCTATTTCCGAAAAAGAATCGCCTGATGTAGTCGTAAATCTTATCAATAAATACTTTGATGTGATGGTCAAAGAAATTATTGAGCAGGGTGGCCATATTGATAAATTCATGGGCGATGCTGTAATGGCTGTTTTCAGAGGCGACTACCACCTCGACCGTGCCATTGAAGCGGCCTTAGCTCTTCGTGAGAAAATTGATGCCATCGAAGAGAGTCTACCTAATCATATTACTTACTTACCCAAAGTTTCGATAGGTATCAATACTGGCGAAGTTATCTCGGGCAACATTGGTTCTGCCTCGCTTCGTCGTTTAGATTATACAGTTATCGGCGATGTAGTGAATACCGCACAACGCCTGCAATCGGCTGCCAAACCAAGTCAAATTTTATTGAGTGAAAGTGCCTATCAGCTCGTGAAAGAATCGTTTACTTGCCAAGAAGTTGGCGAGATTAACCTTAAAAACAAAGCCTATCCTGTGAAGGTATATGAAGTAGTTTCTTGAAAAAATCCTAAAAACTACATAAAAATTATTCAATTTACGGAACAACAATGCTTTATTTAGAGTTATTATAATTAAGAATAGCATCTTGGCTATTTTGATTGTATCTTTGCAAATTAATAAGCATACGAAAGTTGTTTCGTAAATCATTGAATTCTTTAAAAAGCAAAAAAAATAAAATGCTCACTATCAGTAATTTACACGCCAGAATTGAGGAGAAAGAAATATTACGAGGAATAAATTTAGAAATCAAACCAGGTGAAGTACATGCCATTATGGGGCCAAACGGTTCTGGTAAAAGTACCTTAGCTTCGGTTTTGGCAGGTCGTGAAGACTACGAAGTAACCGATGGTTCGGTTACCTTTCACGGAAAAGACTTACTTGATTTAGCTCCTGAAAAACGTGCTGCTGAAGGTATTTTCTTGGCGTTTCAATACCCTGTAGAGATTCCAGGCGTAACAACCATCAACTTCTTAAAGACGGCTCTCAACGAAATCCGTAAATACAATGGTCAAGAGCCTCTTGATGCTGCTCAGTTCTTAAAGAGAATGAAAGAGAAAGCAAAATTGGTAAAAATCGATGATGCTCTTTTGAAACGCTCACTCAACGAAGGTTTCTCGGGTGGAGAGAAAAAACGTAACGAAATTTTCCAAATGGCTATGCTTGAGCCATCATTAGGGCTTTTGGATGAAACTGATTCTGGCCTTGATATTGATGCTCTTCGTATTGTTGCTGAAGGCGTAAACCAACTTCGTGATGGTAAACGCTCATTTGTAGTAGTTACGCACTACCAACGCTTACTCGATTATATCGTTCCAGATTTTGTTCACGTACTTTATAAAGGGCGTATCGTAAAATCAGGTACAAAAGAATTAGCCCTTGAGTTAGAAGAAAAAGGTTATGACTGGATTAAGAACGAGGTTGATGCTTTAGAAACAGTATAACCCCAGCCCCAAAAGGGGAGTAAGATGGAATATTTGCAAATTAAAGATAGCCCGAAGCCAGTGGGGCATTATTCACAAGCAATCGTGAGTAATGGAATGCTTTTTTCCTCAGGCATTTTGCCGATAAAAATCAAAACGGCTGAAAAATTATCCATTGATTCAAGTATTGAAGAACAGCTATTACTTGTTTTTGAAAACTTGACTCAGATTTTGCAGGAAGCAGGGCTAACTACCGATAAGGTAATAAAAACAACGGTATATATTGCGGGTGGCGAAAATTGGGGTATTGTAAATCAGCTTTATGCTCAGTTTTTTGGCGAACACCGCCCCGCACGTTCCATCATTCCAGTACCAGAGTTACACTTTGGCTATAAAGTAGAATTAGAAGCAATCGCAGAATTGTAGAACAATTTTCCGAAATTGTTCGGAGAAATTGATTATAGAAAAATTTGACTAATGAGTTCAATAGACAATAAAGACGCTTCGGGTCTTAAAGCAGAATTAATCGCTGATTTTCAGTCATCACAAGCTAAGTTGAATGGCAAAAGTGCGTTGCCAGTTCATCAGCTACGTGGCGAAGCGATGCAAAATTTTGACAAATTAGGTTTTCCAACTACTCGTCATGAAGAGTGGAAATACTCTAATGTAAGCAATTTAGTAAAGCAAACTTTCGATTTTCATACAAAAACCGATTTCAATCAGGCTGACCTTGATAAAATTCCGTTGCCACACCTTACTGGTAATGTTTTGTATTTTATCAATGGTGTCTATAATGCTGAACTTTCGCAGATTGCAACGGCAGAAAATAAACTAAAAGTTATTCCATTTGCTGATGCTCTTGCTCAGCAACCAGAACTAATTGAAGGGTATTTCGGTAAATATGCGAATTACGAAACCGATGCTTTTACTGCTCTAAATACTGCTCTTGCTAATGATGGAGTAGTGGTGCAAGTAGCTGATAATAAGATAGTTGAAGAGCCAATTATTCTACGTTTCATTTCAGATGTTCGTTCGGCAAATGTGGGGTCACAGCCCCGTAATTTGATTATTGTTGGCAAAAATTCACAAGTAAAAATTGCCGAAGCCTACCGCACAGTTGGAGAGGAAGCGGCTTTTGTGAATACAGTAACCGAAATCATCGTCGACGTGTCGGCAATGGTTGATTATTACAAAGTCCAAAACGAAAGTGATAAATCGTATCATATCGGTACAACACAAGTTTACCAAAAAGGCAATAGTTATTTTTATGCAGCCACTGCCACACTTAATGGCGGTTTTGTGAGAAATAACCTCAATGTAGTGCTTGATGGTGAGCATATCGAAAGCCGTTTGTTTGGCCTATACGTGCCAAATGGCAAGCAACACGTTGATAATCATACGGTTGTTGACCACCGCAAACCCAATTGCGAAAGTCACGAGCTTTACAAAGGAATTTTGATGGATAAATCGACTGGAGTTTTCAATGGTAAGATTTTCGTAAGAGAAGACGCCCAGAAAACAAATGCGTATCAAAATTGCCGCAACGTAGTGACATCGGATGAAGCTACGATGAATACTAAACCTCAGTTGGAAATTTGGGCAGATGATGTGAAGTGTTCGCACGGAACAACTACTGGTCAGCTAAACGATGAAGCAATTTTTTACATGCAATCTCGCGGGATTCCGAAAAAAGAAGCCATTCGCTTACAGCTTTTAGCTTTTGCTCAAGATGTGGTTTCACAAATTAAAATTGATTCAATCAGAGAATATATCGAAGAATTGATTCTTGCAAAGTTAGAAGCAGCGTAAGATTACTTCGTTTACCAATAAAACGCCTCATAATCAAATGATTATGAGGCGTTTTTGTTTGATACCTACTTCAATACTTCTACTGAAATCTTGCTATCGGCATAAATGCGATGCGTTGCTTTCTGAAAATCCTTTTCCTCGGCTTTATAGATATTTGGTACAAATTTTTGAGGATTAATATCAAACAATGGAAAGGCCGTTGACTGTACTTGAATCATGATTTTATGGCCTTTTTTAAATGTGTGCAAAACATCTTGCAAACGGAAATTAATATCAGTCTTCTTATTTGCTACCAAAGGTTCTGGTTTTGAAAACGAGTTTCGGAAACGAGAACGCATGATTTCGCTACGTACCATTTGTTGGTAGCCTCCCAATGTAATGTGTTTGGGGGTGTATGGCGAGTTTGGTTCATCACCAGGGTAAACATCAATTAATTTAACAAAAAAATCAGCATCAGTTCCTGTTGTTGAAATTTTAAGGTTTGCCATTATTTCGCCGCCGAGTGTAATATCTTCTGTCAAAACTTCCGTTTCGTAAGTCATTACATCAGTCCTGCGGCCAGCAAAACGTTGGTCTTCACTCATATAATTTCGTGGACTAAAGCCTGTAATTTGCTTTGGGTCTTCGGTGTATGGTACTGGTTTGGATGGGTCAGAAATGTATTCTCCAAAACCTTTTCCAGTCATTTCGTTCGCTAATTTACCATTTGGATTTAAGTAAAAATCAATTTTTTGAGCAGTTTTTACTGGATACTCAGCAAACTCACGCCATTCTTTTTTCCCAGTATCGAATAAATATGCTTCGGGTAAACCAGTTTTTCCATCGCCTGACTCCTTCAAAAAGTGTTTGAAAAATTTCAACTCCATATTTTTCTGAAAATAAGTAGAAACACTATCGCCAAAATATACATTTGAGTGAAAATGATGTCCACGTTCACGAGCCCAATCTCCATGTCCAAAAGGCCCCATTACAATTGTATTATAGGCATTTGTATTATATTTTTCTAAATTTTTATAAATATTCAATGGGCCAGGTAAATCTTCGGCATCAAACCATCCGCCAACTACCATGATTGCAGGAAGGTTTTTGACATTTTTTAGGTGTGGAAGGATATTTCGTTTTTGCCAAAATTCATCATAATTGGGGTGTTCGACGAGTTCATTCCAAAAGAAATTATTACCATAAACTTTGTTGAAGTTTTTTAGAGGAGTCATGGTTTTGTACCAATCAAAACCATCGATTGTATTGAGCTTTGGAAATTTATCATCATACCACGAATTGGGCGTTGGCTGTGGGTGCTGTACTCCAAAAACAGGAAAAGTCATGCCATAACCCAAAGTGAAAGCACCATTATGGTGAAAATCATCAAAGAAAAAGTCAGAAATGGGTGCTTGTGGTGAAGCTGCTTTCAAGGCTGGATGCCCGCATAAAGCTCCTGCAATGGTATAAAAACCAGGGTAAGAAATGCCATATTGCCCAACTCGACCATTGTTGTTTGGGATATTTTTTACTAACCAGTCAATGGTATCGTAAGTATCTGAGGCTTCATCAATATCAGTTGGCTTTGTTTTGTTAGCAATATGAGGGGTCATATTGGTGAATACTCCTTCCGACATCCAGCGTCCACGTACATCTTGTTCAACAAAAATGAACTTTTCTCGCATCATATAGCGTGAATAATACAACATTTTTTGGTATTCTTCCTTCCCGTAAGGAACAACATTATAGCAAGTTCGCTGCATCACAATCGGGTAAGTATTATTTGGAGAAGCATCTTTTGGCGTATAGATATTGGTAAAAAGTTTTACCCCATCTCGCATTGAAATTTGTACTTGGGTTTTTATGTAGTTTTCTCTCACAAAAGCAGAATCTTGCTGTGCGACAGTTAGCGTTTGAGCTTTTGCTGTAATTGATAATATGCTTACTACCAATAAAATAAAAGTTTTTTTCATGAGTTTGTAGAAGAGTTGATTACTGTTTTTTTGAGTTAATTATTTTAAAAATTTGAGCCACTATCTTAATAAAAATAGTGGCTCAAGCTATATTATCTAAAACTGTTGAATTTTTATGCTGTTTCATTTAGTTCTCCTTCCCACTTAGCTACAACTGCCGTTGCAACAGCGTTTCCAGCTACCGAAGTTGCTGAGCGACCCATATCCAGTAGCCAGTCAACCGCTAAAACCAAACTGATACCTTCTTGCGGAAGTCCAAACATAGTAAGCGTTCCTGCAATTACCACTAACGATGCACGTGGCACACCCGCAATGCCTTTACTGGTGAGCAAGAGCGTAAGCAACATCGTGATTTGTTGGCCAAGTGATAATTCAATGCCATAAATTTGAGCGATAAAGCCCGTAGCAAAGGTCATATACATCATTGAGCCATCGAGGTTAAACGAGTAACCCAAAGGCAAAACAAAACTGATGATACGCTCTGAGATACCGAATTTCTTTAACTGCTCAATCTGCAATGGCATTGATGCCTCCGAACTGGCGGTGCTAAACGACAAGAAAAGGGCATCTTTTACGTATTTCAGTAATTTCCAATAGTCAATTTTTTGTGTAAGACATATCACCCACAAAACGATAATGATGAAAAATGCGAGTGTTGCGAAGAAACAAACAATCAAATACAAATAGCCACCTAAAACACCTAAACCTTTAGAGGCAATTACAGCAGCAACTGAGCCAAACACTGCGTACGGGGCAAATGTCATTACGTATCCAACAATCTTAAACATTACTTCTGCAATCGCATCGAGAGCTTTGCTTACGCTTTTGCCTTTTTCGCTGATGGCTGCTAATGCAACCCCAAAAAACAGAGAAAATACAACAATCTGTAGGACTTCATTACTGGAAAGTGCTTCAAAAATACTTTTTGGGAAAACGTGTGTAATAAAGTTTTCGAGGGTCATTTTTTTTGCTTCGATTCCTGTTTCTGAACCACTACTTGGTAAATCGAGTGTCATTACTTTACCTGGTTTCATGACGTTTACGGCTACCATACCTGCTACCAACGAAAGGATTGTAGCAAAGTAAAAATAGCCCAATGTTTTAAGTCCGATTCGACCCACTACTTTAAAATCACCCAATTTGGCAATTCCAACAGTAAGTATTGAAAAAACTAACGGTCCCAGAATCATTTGAATCAAACGAAGAAATATTTTAGAAAGCAATTGGAGATACGAACTCCAATCTTTCACTCCCTCGTTGGCTTTTAGTTGTTCGGGTGTAAGCAGGGCGGCATCTTTGATGCTGTACTGACCTAAATCGAAATGATTATGAATAAAATAACCGACAATGATACCGAGCGTCATGCCGATGAAGATTTTCCAGGTAATGTTTAATTTCATAGTGTTAATTACATCCTCCACCTAAAGGATGTGCTTTTTAGTTAGTTGATTTACTCCTTGCCCTATGGGAGTGTTAAATATCTTCTTTGGTTATATTTTAGTCAACCAACATCAGCATTTAGGGACTTTTATTCCCCTTTAGGGGTTAGGGGTTTTGAATACTCGCTGATAAATTGGTTTTCGATAAAGGAATTGAAGATACAAGATAGGATAAAAAATGTAATCTGTCAAAACTGTGGGCGTACGAAATTCTATTTCATCAATAATTTTGCTCCCAGAAGTAGTATTATTATCTCTTACGATTCGGTGCTTATGTTTCCAATACTTTAGAAAAAAAGGAAGTGTTATTCCTTCATCAATAAAGAACGATTCGTCTGCCGATAAATAAGAATCGGTGATTTTACTCACCCAAAGTTGCCGTAAAATAAAAAAGTTTAGTTCAAATGTAACTTTTTCACCAACTTTCTGTCCAAAGGATATAAGCTTCACGGGAGGAAATGGAGGCGATAATTTGAGTAGCAGTTTATCATCAAATTGTTCCCATACATCACTAACCGACTGTTCAACAGCGGTTTCAATAGTTATTTTCATTGTTGGTAGCTTGTTTTGAGTAAAATAAAAAGAAGGCTGAAGCCAGATATATAAGTAGGAATACCGTGAAATACGTACTAAAAATCAGGGGTTTTTACGCTAAAATTTATAAATATTCTTTCAGACCTTTGTTATGTTCAATTAACCCCAAAAAACAACTTTATGTTTTTAGAAATTTACACAAGTCTTAGTCATTTAATTATGATTTATCCGCTACAATTTTTGTTGGTTAGTGTGTTGCTCGTTTTGGGGATGTATGAATTATATCATTTTTTAGAATTAGGGAGATTTTTAAGCATAGGCCGAAACTTCGGCCAACGTAGATATATTAAGTAGATTATGTTTCATCATAGTGGTTAGGGTTGTATACAAAGGGCCGTTTCATTTGAGACGGTTTTTTTGTTTGGGTACAGTTTCAAATGCATTTCGTGTTTTGTTTGTTTTCTTAATATAATTATAATAATTATAAAAAAAGTATATTTTTTTCTGAAAAAATGCAGCATTTATACTAATTTCGATTTTACGACAATACTTATAACCAAATAGTTACAATGAAATGCTTCACACTTTTCCTCTGGATTTATCTCGGAGGCTTGACTTCTATTTTTGCACAACAGGTGCTTTTTCAAGGTTTTTATTGGGATTATCCGAAGACAGGTCAAGGCTATAATTGGTCAGATACCCTCAAAAATAAAGCTCCTGAATTATCGGCTGCAGGATTTACTCATATATGGTTTCCGCCATTTGCTGGTAATGGTAATAAATCAGGTGGCTATGACCCCAAAGATTTATTTATCGGACAAAATTCTACACAGACTTCGCTCGGGACGAAACAAGAGATAAAAGATATGATAGCCACATTTGGAGAGAATAATCTGAAAGCGGTGGGAGATATGGTTTATAATCACCGTGATGGTGGAAGACCCGAAGCCAATAATGCCGTGAAGGAATATATGTTATTTTATGCAGGGAGAAACGATGGCTCTTGTCCTGGTACTTCTTACAAATCACCGTTTCCTTCTGACCGTGTGCGGATGATTATTCCAATTGGTGGTTCTACTGGCTTGGGTACAGGTACCTATTATGTGAGTATTGGTTCTCGTTCGGGCGGGTACATAGGTAAGAAAATCATGTTTTTTGCAACCACTACCAAAGCAGGTGGTGGGCAAGCTTGGGATTTTGTGAATGGTTGCGACCCGAAGAATTCGGCTATCACAGTTAATGCTGATATTGCCGCATCGGGTGCTGAATTTGTAACCAATCTAAAACAAGGTTACTGGAATACATTTGATTTTGCGAATGATATTGATGAATTTAAGATTACATTAGATACCTCAGATTTTAATTCAGCGGGTGATACTTTAATAATTCAAGCAATAAATCTCTGTGGAGACTACACTGACCATCGAATTTCAAAGATTTGGTATACTGGTCAAAATACAGACATTGCTAATCCATCAAATTGGAATTTGGCTGCCTATAAAGTTCAATTTCAGACCTACACCGATTTTTCGGATTTACCGAGTGGGCGTGGTGGAAGTAATTGGAAATCATTCAGACCAAACTGGAATGAAGGTGGGCCAAGCACTACGGGTGGGGCAACTACTACTTGTTTGGGGCCACAATGGAGTATGCAAAGCATGGATTATTTCTATGATTACGACCATAACCAATCAATGGCTCGTGATACCTTGATTGCTTGGACAAAATGGGCGTATGATGAATTAAATGTAAGAGGGCTACGAATGGACGCCATAAAGCATTTTGATGCAAATTTTGTTGGTAAGATGCTTACCGAAATGTATAGTGCCAATAAGATTCCTGACTTTGTGGTAGGAGAGTGGTATGGACAAGAAAATCCTGCCATACAAAATTGGGTAGCTGATGTGAATGCTTCGATGAGTGTGGCCGCACGAACGGCAATTCAGCCAAAGGTATTTGATTTTGCTCTGAGAGATGCCCTCAAACAAGCCTGTGATAATGGTGCTGATGCCCGATACGCTTTTTATAATAGTTTCAGAGATGCTCGTGGTATGAGTGGCTTCAATTTAGTGACCTTTGTGAATAACCATGATTTCAGAAGTTCGAATCCAACTTATGGCGATGCTCTGGTTTGGCAAAATCCGATTTTGGCTTATGCCTATATCCTAACAAATAATCAGTTGGGGGTACCTACGGTTTTTTACCCTGATTATTATGGGTATCCAGCACATAATACTACTTATGGAACTGATACTTATGGTTTTGACTATCATCCAACAGATTTACAGCCTTTAAAAAAAGAAATCGACCAACTTTTACAGATTCAGAAGCGATTTATTAATGGTTCGCAAACGGTTCATTATCTCAATCATTATGGTGGTGCAACTAACCCCGTACCTTCGCCAAATTTTTACCAAAAAGGCAAACATTGGCGAAGTTTGATTTATCAACTCGACTCAACTGGAAGTGCTGGCAAGCGAGAATTAATTGTAGCCATCAACTTTGATGATGATAGCTTGAAAGTCAATCATTTAATAGCAAATGCTGGTCGTTATCCAGCAGGAACAAAGTTTACTGATATTCTTCAGAAATCTTCAACACTGACTACAACTACCGATGCTCAAAATCGGATTTTTATTTCGTTACCTCCTAAGAGTTTTACCGTCTATATACAAGGTGAACCTCCATGTTTTGGATATGATTTGACTAAAAAAATATCGAATGGTAGCATTATAAAATTTGAGTCGCCAGATATGATTTCTGCATCAAATTTAATCGAAAATGGCACAACTATTAAATATGATGCCGCCAAGAAAATTTTACTAAATCCAGGTTTTAAGGCTGAGCAAGGAGTAATCTTCGAGGCTTTTATTGATGGATGTGGTGGTAGGAAATAATTACTTCCAAAACAAAATTGCTGACAATATAACTTTTTATTTATGAAGAAACTTTTTATTTCTTTTGCTGAAAAACTTATTGCTGTATCTATCATTTTTACACTTTACTCACAGGCTGCGACGGCAAGTAGCGGTATTTTTGAGACTTATATAATTATACAAGCTAATGGTGGCTCCGCAAATTATTATGACTTGTATGCCTCTACCGCAAATCCAGATTTTCAAGGGTATAATTTTGGTACATTTTCTTGTGCTAATTCACTGGTTATAAAGGGTGGACAAAATAAAACTTATAAGAATGGTGCGGATGATATTCTGAATGGCTACTTGTATTATAAGGTGTATAAAAACGGAACAGACCCTAATACAGTAAGTTTTACCTCAATTAATCTTGCTTTTGATATAAACTTATCGAATCCAGGCGACCAACAATGGACAACTTCTACTGCTAATAACAACATTTTGCAGGGCTTAGCCGATGGAACTTATACGGTGGAGGTTTACTCAAGTGCAGATTTTACGTATAATGGTAATAGTGGAACGCATTATCAAAATCTTGATGGAACTAATTATAAGGCTACTTTTACAATTAGTAACCCGATAATAATCACAACGAACCCGACAACGCCGACAGTTTGTTATGGCAGTAGTACATCTTTAGCCGCCGCTGCAACAGGAAACGACGCTTATATATGGCAAAAGCAAAATGGGGCTTCTTGGACGAATGTAAGTAGCGGCTCATTGGCCAGTGGTGCAACTACAACATTGAATCTTACGAATATAACCACAACAGAAGTATATCGTTGTCTATTTACGAATTGCGGAGGTATCAATACTTTGCCAACGCAAACAGTAACAGTTACTCCACAAAGACCAATAATTAATTTGCAACCTATTTCGCAGTCAGATTGTGATGGTAATGTTGTTGATTTTAATATTACAGTTTCGGCAGGAAATACTTTTACTTGGCAACGAAAGAAACCAACCGATGCTTCTTTTCTCCAAGTTACGGCTACAACAAATTCGGTAATTACGAATACAACTACTACATCACAGTTAAAAGTTAGGAATATAGGTAATACTGAAAATCCACATTTATCACAATATCAGTGTATTATAACAGATGCAAATTCGTGTACTAATACAACAAATGTTGCTAACTTATCGGTTAACTCTATTGGAAATATTGCCGATTCTCCAACAGTTTGTGAGCGTGGAACAACCAGTTTTACAACTACTTTGGTTGGGACAGCTACTGCAATAAAATGGCAAAAAGGTACAAGCGAGACATCAGCTGCATCTTATGCTGATATGACGGATAACTCGCCAAATATTGTAGGTTCAAGCACAACTACATTATCTTTAACAAATATTCCTTTAACTGATAATAATACTTTCTATCGAGTTAGAAGTACTTTTGCCACAGTAACAAATAGTGGTGCTGGAACTTGTACCCAAACACAATCTGTGACAGCTGCAATTACAGGTAAACTTACAGTAATTGCAGCCCCAACTGCTCCAACAGCAAATAGTGCTTCTCGCTGCGATGTTGGTGCAGTGACTCTTACGGCAACGTCTACTTTAGGAGCAGGCGAAAGTTTTAGATGGTATGATAGTAATGTGTCTACAACAGTTTTAGGGACAAATGCCAGTTATACAACAACATCGTTGGCTATTGGTACATATACTTATTATTTGAGTGTTTATAATAGTTCGACCACTTGCGAAAGTACTCGTACACCAGTAACCGTTACAATAAATCCTTTACCATCTATTACTCTGAGTAGTGTTACAGCCATTTGTAATAATACAACTACTTTTAGTTTACCTTTTGGCTCAACAACAAATGCACCTAATCAATATAGTATTTCGGTTGGAAACCCTGCTTTGAGTGGCTTTTCGACAATTTCAAATGCTTCTTTGGGAAGCTCGCCGATAAGTGTACCCATCCCAGCCAATGCTTTACCAAATACCTATCAGTTTGTTATTTCTGTAAAAAATACCACTACTACGTGTGTTTCGCCTAATCAAACTTTTAGCGTAAAAATTAATGATACGCCTACACTACCAACTGTAACCACCCCTATTAATTACTGTCAAAATGCACCAACCAGTGTACTAACAGCTACTGCAAATGGTATAAATTCTTTGTTATGGTATGGTACAAATTCAGTAAGTGGTACCTCAAGTTTATCCGCTCCGACTCCATCTTCAAATACGGTAGGAACGACAACTTATTATGTCAGCCAGCTAAGTACAGATAATTGCGAAAGTTCAAGAGCTGCTATTGAAGTCGTTATTAATGTTATTCCTGCTCCACCAGGTGTTACTACTACGGTTGCATATTGTAAAAATAGTACAGCAACAGCCCTTTCAGCCTCGGCGACAGGCTCAAATTCATTGATATGGTATGATGAAAATGATAATGTTTTGTCCTCTGCTCCTACGCCAAATACCACTACAGTTGGAGTCCAGATTTTTAAAGTAAGCCAAAAAAGTCCTTCACCTGCAAATTGTGAAAGTGCAAAAATTACAATTAGCGTAGCAATTAATGAGTTACCCCCAGCACCGACTGTGGTGACACCCGTAAATTATTGTCAAAATGCCGCAGCTACAGCATTACCAGCTACCGCAACGGGGTCAAATGCTTTAGTGTGGTATGGAACAAATTCAGTTGGAGGAGCATCGAGTGGAACTGCTCCAACCCCAATTACAACATCGGCAGGTACAACGAGCTATTATGTGAGCCAAAAAGATGCGAATAATTGTGAAAGTACACGAGCAAAAATTGATGTTGAGGTGTCGCCAAGTGTAACAGCCACAATTTCAGGCACAAATGCTTTTTGTATTACGGGAGTATTGAATAGTTCAACTACTTTGACCGCCAATCCTACGGGCGGAAATGGGTCATATACTTATCAATGGCAGAATTTAGCAGGAAATATAGCATCGGCAACTTTCCAAAGTTATGATGTAAATAGTTCAGTTCAGTCAGCTAACTCGGATACATATAGAGTGACTGTCATGTCTGGTTACTGTACTGCAACAGCAAGTGTGACTGTTACGAAACAAG
>JACCEC010016961.1_pt1 | contig 25240 bp, 23 predicted proteins | sample 7450121 | NCBI WGS metagenome assembly JACCEC01 (sample SAMN15323455, study PRJNA562643) | freshwater metagenome | isolation source: river surface water | place: USA:Blue River Watershed | collected 2017-08-18 | reverse complement strand
GTGCAGTTCGAGCAAGTCGAGCAGTGTTTTGTTCAATGGCACGCGCAGGCCAATGGTCTTGCGTTGGGGGTGGCTGACGCGTCGGGGCACTTCTTTGGTGGCTTCCAAAATAAAGGTGTAGGCCCCGGGCGTGGCCGCTTTGAGTAAACGGTATTGGCGGTTGTCGACTCGGGCATAGCTGGCCAACTCTGACAAGTCGCGGCACATCAAGGTCAGGTGGTGCTTGTCATCCACTTGACGGATGCGGCGCATGTGCTCGACGGCGGCTTTGTCGTCCAAGTGGCACACCAAAGCGTAGCTCGAATCGGTGGGGACGGCGACCACGCCGCCGCGCTCCAGCAGCTGCACGGCTTGTTTGAGCAAACGTGGTTGCGGGTTGTCAGGGTGAACTTGAAGAAACTGAGCCATGAGCGTGTGCGCTGAGAAATGTGCAGACAGGGTGCGCTGACACCCCAAGGACACCTGGGTGGAGTTATTGGATGCGGTGTGCCAGTGCTTCCCACACGGGGGTGAGCTGACCGGGCAGCCAAGGCAGGGTGCCGAGGTCGATGCGGCTTTCGTCGGGGCTGTGGAAATCACTGCCGCGCGAGGCGAACAAGTCGAACTCTTGGGCCATGTCGGCGTAGGTCACGTACTCGGCAGGTGAGTGACTGCCAGTGACCACCTCCACACCTTGACCACCGTAGTGTTTGAATTCGGTGAAGAGCGCGAACTCTTCGTTGGCGGTGAAGCCATAACGGCCCGGATGCGCAATCACGGCCATGCCTTTGGCTTGCACGATCCATTGCACCGCGTCTTTCAGTGAGGCCCAACGGTGCGGCACAAAGCCGGGCAGACCCTCGGTCAAAAAGCGACGAAACACCTCCGGGGTGTCTTGGCACACACCGGTCTCGACCAGGTAGCGGGCGAAGTGCGTGCGCGAAATCAGCTCCGGGTTGCCCACGTATTTGAGTGCGCCTTCATAAGCACCGTGGATCCCCACCTTGGCCAAACCCTCAGACATTTCTTGGGCACGTTCGCCACGGCCACCGCGGGTGCGGTGCAGCCCCGCTGCCAGTTGGGCGTCGTGGGCATCAAACCCCAGGCCGACGATGTGCACGGTCTTGTTGGCGAAGGTCACCGAAATTTCGGTGCCGGTCAGGTACTTCATGCCGTGGGCATGGGCGGCGGCCAGGGCGCGGTCTTGCCCCCCAATTTCGTCGTGGTCGGTCAAGGCCCACAGTTCCACCCCATTGGCTTTGGCGCGTGCGGCCAAGGCCTCGGGCGTCAGCGTGCCATCCGAAACCACGGAATGGCAGTGCAGGTCGGCGTTGAGGATGGAGGTGCTCACGCCTCTATTTTAGGCGTGGTCCTTCAAGCGGGGAAGCGCGGCGCGTGCGTTGGCGCGGGTGGCGTCTGCGAGCTCGTGTACCGAAATGCCACGCAGTTGAGCCAGCACCTGGGCGATGCGCGGCAACTCTGCCGGCTCGTTGCGGCCTTGGGGTTGGCCTGCGGCGCGTTGCTCGGCGGTGCGGTACAGCCAGTGCGGTGGGATGTCGGGCGCATCGGTCTCCAGCACCAAGGCCGAGAGCGGCAGTTCCACGGCCAATCGGCGCAGTTGCAAGGCACGGTCAAAGGTGAGTGCGCCACCAAACCCCAGCTTGAACCCCAGGGCGATGAACTGCTGGGCTTGCTGCAAGCTGCCGTTGAAGGCATGTGCAATGCCCCCCATCACTGGTGTGTCGCGCAGGGCTTTGAGCAACACATCGGCACTGCGCCGCACGTGCAAGATCACCGGGAGCCGATGCTGCTGTGCCAATTGAAGTTGGGCTGTGTAGAACTGTTGCTGCTTGGCCCAGGCTTCGGGCGTGTTGAGTTCGGGCACAAAGCCATCGAGTCCAATTTCACCCAAGGCCACCAAGCGGAAGTCATCGCGGTGGGTGTGCAACGCAGCATCCAATTGGTCGAGGTCCGCTTGTGTGGCTTCAGGGGTGTAGAGCGGGTGAATGCCTAGGGCGTAAACATCGTGTTGGACGTGGGCCAGTGAGCGCACGGTGTCGAAGTTGGCGGCCTCGACGGCAGGAATCACGCAACACGACACCCCAGCAGCACGTGCGCGTTGGTGAACCGCAGCTTGGTCGTTGGCAAACTCCGCGGCATCCAAATGCGCGTGTGTGTCAATGAAGGTGGGGGATGTCATTTGCCGTGAGTTGCTTCCTGCAAGGTTGATCAAGGTCAAAACAACTTGACTGAGATAGATCAATACTGAACTTTTACAACGAGGAGGTCTTATGAAGATATTAGTTGCCGTGGATGGTTCAAAGTCATCGTTGAATGCAGTCAAGTATGCCGCGAAGTTGGCTGTGGGCCTGAGGACCAAAGACCGAATTACCTTGGTCAGCGTGCATGACGACCATGGACTGCGCCATGCCAAACAGTTCGTGGGTAAGTCTGAGATTGATGATTACTTGCGCGCTGTGAGTGATCAAGATCTGAAAAACGCACGCAAGTTCTTGGACAAAGAAGGCATCGCGCACGACGCCATCATCAAGCAAGGCTATGTGGCGGATGAGATTGTGAAAACTGCCAACAGCGGCAAGTTCGACATGATCGTCATCGGCTCCAAAGGTCGGAGCGGTTTGGCGGACTTTTTGCTGGGCTCTGTTACACAAAAAGTGGTGACCTCCGCCAAGCCACCGGTGGTGGTGGTCAAGTAACGCTATTTGGTTTGAGCCACGGGCTTGTTGGGCCCGTGGCATCTGGGTCAATGACCGCGCGCGAAGCTTTGACCCAAAGCAAAGACCGAGTTGGGCGCTGTCACCACACGGGCTTGCGTTTTTTGCGCAAACACGCCGCGCTTGGGTGAGGGCGTGTGTTGTGGCACTTCGGTGCCCTTGCCTTGTTGCTCTGCGATCAGGCTGTGCAAGCTGATGGAGCGCATGTGCTCTTCCATTTTCTGGTTCAGCTGAGACCACAGCGCATCGGTCGACACATAGCCACTGCGGTCTGCATCCGCGCTCGCATGATCCTTTTCTTCGAGGCTGTGGATCGCATGGATGATGTCAGCCACGCTGATGTCGTGCGCATCGCGGTTCAGGGTGTAACCGCCACCTGGCCCCCGGGTGCTCTCCACCAAACCATGCTGACGCATGTTGCTGAAAATTTGTTCGAGGTATGAGATCGAGATGTGTTGACGCTGGCTGATCGCGGCCAAGGAAACGGGGCCTTGATGCTGGCGCAACCCCATGTCGATCATGGCGGTCACGGCAAAACGACTTTTGGTACTCAAACGCATGGAATCCTCCTAACGGTTTACTGACTGAATTCAGTCAGGGTGGACTCTAAGCAGAAATTTACTTCGTGTAAATTCGTATTTTTTATAATTTAACTTCGAATAAAACGAACAATGAGGCGCGCATGAATTTCAAACACCTCTACTATTTCTGGGTCACCGCGAGGGCCGGCGGCGTCATGCGGGCCGGCGAGCAGTTGCACACCACGCCCCAAACCTTGTCCGGGCAGATCAAGCTGCTGGAGGAAAGTCTCGGACGCAAGTTGTTTCGCAAAAGTGGCCGGCAGCTGGAGCTGACCGACGATGGTCGAAAGGCCCTGCGCTATGCCGATGACATTTTTGCCCTGGGCTCGGAGCTGCGGGCTGCCATGACCAGTACAGACACTGGCGAGCGCACCTGGGACTTTCGCGTGGGGGTGGCGGATTCGGTGGCCAAGTCCGTCGCCTATCGTTTGCTGGAGCCCGCCTTGTCGATCGCCGAGCCCGTGCGCTTGATTGGCAGCGAGGGCAAGTTTCCAGATCTGTTGGCGCAGTTGGCCCTGCACCGATTGGATTTGGTCATTGCCGACGAGCCCTTGTCCAAGCGCATCAGTGTGAAGGCGTTCAACCATGCGCTGGGGTCGACCCCGATGAGTTTTTTTTGTACCCCACAACTGCGCGCCACATTAAAAGGGAAATTCCCGCAGTGTTTGCACGATGCCCCCATGTTGTTCCAGGGTGCGTCGTCGTCTGTGCGGCAGCAATTAGAGGGGTGGTTGATGCGACAAAAAATCCAACCGCGTGTGGTGGGCGAGTTTGACGATGGCGCCTTGATGACCGCGTTCGGCCGCGAAGGCAGGGGTGTGTTCATGTCCCCCGGAGTGCTCGAAAAAGAGACCGTGGCGCATTACGGGGTGGAGGTGATTGGCCGCAGCGATGAGTTGGTGGAAGAGTTTTTTGCCGTGTCGGTCGAGCGACGCATCACGCACCCGTGTGTGGCCGCCATCACGCAAAACGCACGCGGTCGTCTGTTCAGGGGGTGATGGCGCTGAAGTTCAGCCCGTGAGCATGCCAGACGTCAGTTGCAGTTGACGGTCGCAACGCGCAGCCAGCGTGCTGTCATGCGTCACCAACACAAATGCAGTGTGGTGCTCGCGCGCCAGTTGCAACATGAGGTCGAACACGTTGTTGGCGGTTTGACGGTCGAGGTTGCCGGTGGGCTCATCGGCCAACACGCAGGCGGGGCGGGTCACCAGAGCGCGCGCAATTGCCACGCGTTGCCGCTCGCCTCCTGACAATTCGGCTGGACGATGTTGCAAACGATGGCCAAGCCCCACGGCTTGGAGCATGGCTTGTGCTTGTTCATGGGCCGCCGCCCGGTCCATGCGGCGCACCCACAAAGGCATGGCCACGTTGTCGAGCGCGCTGAACTCGGGCAGCAAGTGATGGAACTGGTAGACAAAGCCCAGATGTTGGTTGCGCAGATCACCCAGCGCTTTGGCACTCAACCCTTGCAAGGATTGCCCCATCAAAGACACATGGCCCGAGCTGGGGGCATCCAAACCTCCCAACACATGGAGCAAGGTGCTTTTGCCCGAGCCCGAGGCGCCGACGATGGCCAGTGTTTCGCCTGCGTGGACCGACAGGTTGACGTCTTGCAAAACCGTGACATCCAGCACGCCTTCTTGAAAGCGTCGACTCAGGTGATGGGCGGTGAGCACGGCGTGGGTCATGGTGGTTTCAGCCTTATTCGTAGCGCAAGGCGTGTGCGGGGTTGACGCGGCTGGCGCGCCAACTGGGGTACAGCGTGGCCAAGAAGGCCAGGGTCAGCGAGATCAGGGCAATCGGCCAAATGTCCGCTGCTTGGGGGTCGCTGGGCATGCGACTGATCAGGTAAATGTCACGTGGCAAGAAGCTGGCACCCAGCAAGTTTTCAATCGCGGGCACGATGACGTCGATGTTGAACGCCACGCTCAATCCCAGCAACAAACCCGTCAACGTGCCCAGCACGCCCACGGTGGCACCTTGCACCACAAAGATGGCCATGATGCTGCGGGGGCTCGCGCCCAGCGTGCGCAAGATGGCGATGTCCGCGCGTTTGTCGGTCACCGTCATCACCAAGGTGGTGACCAGATTGAAAGCTGCCACCGCCACGATCAAGGTGAGGATGATGAACATCATGCGTTTCTCGACCTGCACTGCGGCAAACCAGGTGCGGTTCTGGCGGGTCCAGTCACGCACCATCACATCGGGGCCGAGTTGCTGGCTCAAGTCGGCGGCGACGCGACGCGCGTGTTGGCTGTCTTTGATTTTCAAGCGCACGCCACTGGGGGCTTCAAGGCGAAAAATACGTTGTGCATCGTCAACGTGCAGCAACGCTAAAGAAGCATCGTATTCATAGTGACCCGAATCAAAAATGCCAGCCACATGCAGTTGTTTCAAACGCGGCATCACGCCTGCAGGCGTCACTTGGCCGCCAGGTGCAACCAGGGTGATGACATCGCCCACACGCACCCCCATCGACACCGCCAACTCGCCGCCCAGCACCACGTTGAAGCTGCCGGGTTGCAAGGCCGCGCGCACCTGCGGAGGAATTTGCAGGGTGAAGTCCGACACCTGGGTTTCCAACTCGGGGTCAATGCCGCGCACCAGTGCACCGCGCATGTCTTCGCCACGCGCCATCAAGGCTTGCTGCGCCACATACGGGGCCGCAGCCAGCACCTCGGGATGTCGTTGGGCTCGGGCCATCAGCGCATTCACATCGGTCAAGCCTTCACCTTGGGGTGACACCAATTCAATGTGGGACACCACAGCCAGCATGCGGTCGCGCACTTCTTTTTGAAACCCGTTCATCACGCTCAACACAATGATCAGCGCGGCCACGCCCAAGGCGATGCCCAGCATGGACACGCCCGAGATGAACGAGATAAACCCATTGCGACCCGCCACTCGACCCGCGCGGGTGTAGCGCCAGCCGATCAGCAGTTCGTAAGGGAGTTGGGAAGAGTTGCCTTGCATGTGGGCGTGATTATCCCGTAGCCACACCAGGCGTTTGAAGGAGGGGCGCGTTGCATCACGGACAATGACGGGATGACTTCTGTGTTGATCCCTTTTTCGCTCTGGACTGCCCATGGCCCCGAGGCCTCGGTGTTGGCCAAGGCCGAGTTGCCGAACTTGCGTGCGTGGTTGGCTCAGGCGCAGCGCGTGGCCGTGGCGGTGGATGACGTGCACGAGCCCTTGCTGGCTGCGCTGTCGCTGCCACACGAGCGCGCATGGGCGCAAGCGGTGGGGTGGCCTGTCGCGGATGGTGGCTTCCCTTGGGCGGCAAGGGCGGCCCAAGCGCAAGGGCTGGCAGGTGCGGGTTGGGCTTTCATCACGCTGTGCCACTGGCAGGTGAGCAATGGCCAGGTGACCTTGGGCGACCCGGCGCAGTTGCAGATCGACGATGCCACCGACGCCGCGCTGTTTGACACCATGCAAGGTTTTTTTGCCGAAGACGGCATCGCCTTGCACCGCTATCAACCCGGGCAATGGTTGGCGCAATCGCCCCTGCTGGCCGATCTGCCCACGGCGTCGATCGACCGTGTCATGGGTCGCAACATTGACCCATGGTTGGTCGGCGGGCACGCCCCAGCCGCAGACTTGAGCCCCGCAGCCAAACTGCTGCGTCGCTTGCAAAACGAAATGCAGATGTTGCTCTACACGCATGCCGTGAACGAGGGCCGTGCTTTGACGATCAATTCATTCTGGGTCCATGGCACCGGCACGCTGCCCGCGAAGCCTGTGCAAGCCGAGCCCACTTGGGTGAATACCTTGCGCACCCCTGCCTTGCAACAAGACTTCATCGGTTGGTTGGAGGCCTGGCAACAGGTCGATGCCACGGTCATGGCACCGCTGCTGGCGCGTGCGGCTGCTGGTGAGGCGCATCGCGTTGTGTTGTGCGGTGAGCATGAGTTTCATGTGTACGAGGCTGGCAAGCGGTCGCTGTGGCAACGCGTGCGTCAGCACTTGGCGCCGACTCCGTTAGACCGCGTGTTGGCCGTTGCGCCGCTGAAAGATTAACGCCATGCAATTCATTCCACGCGATCCACCACCCCGCAGTATTTGGGCGCTAGAGCAAGCCGGTGTCCATCCGCTGCTGGCGCGTTTGTATGCTGCACGCGGTGTGCAAGACGCCGCCACCCTGGACGCGTCGCTCGCGCAACTGCTGCCCCCTGCGGGTTTGAAGGGCATCGATGCCGCGGCCACCCTGTTGGCCGATGCCATGGCAGCCAACCGCAAGCTTTGTGTGGTCGCGGACTACGACTGCGACGGCGCCACCGCCTGCGCAGTGGCCGTGCGTGGTTTGCGTTTGCTCGGTGCGCGCCAGGTGAGTTACATCGTGCCCGACCGCGTGGTCGATGGCTATGGTCTGACGCCGCCGATTTCAGAGCGCGTCAAGGCCAGTGGTGCGGATGTGTTGATCACCGTGGACAACGGCATTGCCAGCGTCGAGGGGGTGGCCCGTGCGCGTGAACTGGGCTTGCAGGTGTTGGTAACCGACCATCACTTGCCCGCTGCGGTGTTGCCTGTGGCTTCGGCCATCGTCAACCCGAACCAACCGGGGTGCACGTTTGAAAGTAAGTCGCTCGCCGGTGTGGGCGTGATGTTTTATGTGCTGCTGGCGCTACGTGCTGAGTTGCGTCAGCGTGGGGTGTTCACTGCGGAGCAACAGCCCAAGCTTGACGCGCTGTTGCCGCTTGTGGCACTGGGTACCGTGGCTGACGTGGTCAAGCTCGATGCCAACAACCGCCGTTTGGTGGCGCAAGGGTTGGCGCGTGTGCGCAAAGGGCAGATGCCCCCCGGCATGACCGCCTTGTTTGCCGCCGCCGGTCGGCAGAGTGCGAAATGCACGGCGCAAGATTTTGGTTTTGCACTCGGCCCGCGCATCAATGCGGCGGGGCGTTTGTCGGACATGACATTGGGCATTGAGTGCTTGATCACTGACGACGTCGGTCGCGCCACCGAGCTGGCCGCGCAGTTGGATCGCATCAACCGCGAGCGCCGCGAAATTGAAGGCGACATGCGCGAGCAAGCGCTGGAGCTCGCGCAAGAGATGTTCGACCCCGAAGAAGCCCCTCCGTCTGCGCTCTGTGTGTTCGATCCCGATTTTCATGAAGGCGTGGTGGGCATCGTGGCAGCCAAGCTCAAGGACTTGCACCACCGTCCCACGTTTGTGTTTGCGCCGAGCCAAGCGGCAGGCAAGAGCCACGAGCTGAAGGGCTCCGGCCGCTCGATTCCCGGCTTTCATTTGCGCGATGCACTGGACTTGGTGGCCAAGCGTCATCCCGGCGTGCTGCTGCGATTTGGTGGTCACGCCATGGCTGCAGGCTGCACCTTGGAAGAAGACAACCTCGCCACGTTTGAAGAAGCCTTGCAGCAAGTGGCGCAAGAGTGGCTGGACGAGGCCACCTTGCAGCGCCGCTTAGCAACCGATGGCCCGCTACCGCCCGAATACCGCCGCCCCGAGTTGGCCGACACCCTGGCACGCGAAGTGTGGGGCCAAGGTTTTGCGCCCCCCACGTTCAGTGAGTCGCTGGAGGTGGTGGGGCAGCGCTTGGTGGGCGAAAAGCATTTGGCACTGAAACTGCGGCACCACGGCCAGCCGGTGGATGGCATTTGGTTTGGTCGCGTCGATCCGCTGCCAGCCTCCGCAAACCTGGCCTATCGTTTGGAAGTGGATGAATGGCAAGGCAACGCACGCGTGCGCTTTGTGGTCGAAGGCATGGCTGAATAGAACGCACACAACCCATGGCAACTAAGAAAAAACTGCAACTGCCCGAGGTCAATTTCTCTGACTACGGCGACACCCGTTACCTGCACCTCGGCACGCCGTGGGTGCAGGGCTCGATGAACATCGAGAAGCCGTTTGACATCGACCTCGAGTACGTGCAACGCATGATGGCCTGGCTGCTGTTTGTAGAGCCCGATCGGGTGAGCCAACTGCATGCGATGCAACTGGGTTTGGGGGCAGCGGCGTTGACCAAGTTTTCGTTCAAACATCTGCGCATGAAAACCACCGCGATTGAGCTCAACCCGCAAGTGGTGGCGGCCTGTCGTTTGTGGTTCAAGCTGCCGGCCGACAGCGCCAAGTTGCAAGTGGTGTTGGGCGACGCTGCTGAAGTGGCGCAGCATGACCATTGGCGTGGGCAGATCGACGCCTTGCAAGTGGATTTGTATGACCACGAAGCCGCCTCGCCCGTGCTCGACAGTACCGAGTTTTATGCCGACTGCCGCAAGCTGTTGACGGAAGACGGCTGCATGACTGTGAATCTGTTTGGACGTAGCTCCAGCTACGAACAAAGCCTGGCAAAAATGGCCAAGGCATTTGGGATCGATGCCTTGTGGGCTTTCAAGCCCACACGCGAGGGCAACACGGTGGTGCTGGCGCAACGCACACCGCGGCATCCCAAGCGTGCCGAACTGATGGCGCGTGCCGAAGCCATTCAAGCCCGTTGGCCACTGCCGGCGACCAAGTGGTTGCGCGTCTTCAAGCCGCTCCAGGTCTGAGTGTTTAAGGGTTAACCCCTGATTTCGGTTGGTTCAAAAATAGGTGGAACCCACATCGGCTGAGGCTACCCCTGAACTCCATAATTCAGCGCATCTTTGCTTTGGATAGAGGAGAACACATGATCAAAAGTCAGAAAGACTTTTTCTCCGGCCTGATGTTCACATTGGTCGGCGGCGGTTTTGCGTGGGGAGCCACCAACTACACCATCGGAACCGGTGCGCGCATGGGACCTGGCTACTTCCCACTCTTGCTGGGTATTTTCTTGGCCGTGCTGGGCGCGTTCATCACGTTTTATTCGCTGGTGGAGCACACCGAAGACGGCGAGCCGGTTGGCAAATTTGCATGGCGGCCGATTATTTTCATTCTGGGTGCCAACATCGTGTTCGGTATCTTGCTCGCCGGCCTGCCCAGCTTCGGCATTCCTGCCATGGGCTTGATTGCGGCCATTTATGCGCTGGTCATCATTGCCAGCAAAGCCGGTGATTCTTTCGTGCTGAAAGACGTGCTCATTTTGGCCACCGTCTTGTCTGCGGGTAGCTACGTGGCGTTCATCGTGCTGCTGAAATTGCAAATGCCTGTGTGGCCCACCTTCATCACTGGTTGAGCCGGGAGAAATAAAAAATGGATTTGATTGCAAACCTCTCACTGGGCTTCGGCGTGGCCTTCACGCCTGTCAACCTGATGTACGCCTTGGTTGGCTGTATCTTGGGTACCTTGATTGGCGTGTTGCCTGGCATTGGCCCAGTCGCCACCATCGCCATGTTGCTGCCCGCCACGTATGCGCTGCCACCTGTGTCTGCGTTGATCATGTTGGCCGGTATTTACTACGGTGCGCAGTACGGTGGTTCCACCACCGCCATCTTGGTGAACTTGCCAGGTGAGTCGTCTTCGGTGGTGACCACCATCGACGGTTACCAAATGGCGCGCAAAGGCCGTGCAGGCCCCGCATTGGCGGCGGCTGGTTTGGGCTCCTTCTTTGCGGGCTCGGTGGGCACCTTGATCTTGGCCGCGTTCGCACCGCCTTTGACCGAACTCGCGTTCAAGTTCGGCCCTGCTGAATATTTCTCGCTCATGATCTTGGGCTTGGTCGGTGCGGTGGTGTTGGCTTCGGGCTCGTTGCTCAAAGCGATTGCCATGATCGTGTTGGGTTTGCTGATGGGCCTGATTGGTACCGACGTCAACTCCGGTGTGGCGCGCTTCAGCTTTGACATCCCCGAACTCACCGACGGTGTGGGCTTTGTGGTGGTGGCGATGGGCGTGTTCGGTTATGGCGAAATCATTTCCAACTTGTCGCAACCCGAGCATGAGCGTGAAGTGTTCACGGCCAAGGTGGAAGGGTTGTTCCCCACCAAGGAAGACTTCAAGAACATGATGCCTGCGGTGATCCGTGGCACCTCTTTGGGTTCGCTGTTGGGCGTGCTGCCAGGTGGTGGCGCCTTGTTGGCTGCGTTTGCGGCTTACACCATCGAAAAGAAAACCAAGTTGCGCGAAGGCGAAGTGCCCTTCGGTCAAGGCAACATCCGCGGTGTGGCTGCGCCTGAAGCGGCCAACAATGCTGGTGCCCAAACCTCGTTCATTCCCTTGCTGACTTTGGGTATTCCCCCCAACGCGGTGATGGCGCTGATGGTGGGTGCGATGACCATCCACAACATCCAACCTGGCCCTCAGGTGATGACCAGCAACCCCGAGTTGTTCTGGGGTCTGATTGCCTCGATGTGGATCGGTAACTTGATGCTCGTGATCTTGAACTTGCCCTTGATTGGCATGTGGATCAAGTTGTTGTCTGTCCCTTACCGCTTCTTGTTCCCTGCGATCGTGCTGTTCTGCGCGATCGGTGTGTACTCGACCAACAACAACACCTTTGACATCTGGATGGTGGCAGGCTTTGGTTTGGTGGGTTACCTCTTCATGAAGTTGGGTGTGGAGCCAGCGCCTTTGCTGCTCGGTTTCATCTTGGGCCCGATGATGGAAGAAAACCTGCGCCGTGCGCTGTTGCTGTCACGTGGTGACTGGACCGTGTTTGGTACCCGTCCCCTGTCGGCCGGCTTGTTGGCCGCAGCTGCCATGCTTCTGGTGATCGTGTTGCTCCCTTCCATCAAGTCGAAGCGCGAAGAAGCGTTTGTGGAAGATTAATTCAGTTCATTCTGTTTTGACTTTGAAACGGCACCTGCGGGTGCCGTTTCTATTCGTGCTCCTTTATATTTGTACCTGCAAAAGGTTTCTTTGAAAGGCGCTGAGATGGACCACCCCCAACGACTGGCGTTGCACAACGAGGTGCATGCTCGTCCGCCCGAGCCGATGCAAGCGCCCATGGCCATCTCGCGTGTGGTCATGTGGGGCAACCGCGAGACCGCTGAGGCCAGCCGTGCGCATTTGGCGCAGTTGCTGCACGACCACCATTTGCCAGCCCCCGATGCGCTGACCAACCACCTGCGCGTGGACTTGGGCGCATTTCGCCTGCGCTGGGAGCTGCACACCGAATTTATCTCGTGGACCTTCATGCGCACGGTGGACGCACAGGTGTTCGCGCAAGCCGAACCGATGACCGCGATGCAAGGCGTGCCCCAGGCGTGGTTGTCGCAGCTGCCCGGGGAATGTTTGACGCGCTTGCATCTGTGGCTGTTGACTTCGGCCACCCCCGACATCCACGAGCAGCTGCCCCATGTGCTGCGTGAGGACACCTTGGTGGCCTCGACCGTGGCCGAAGGACACGGCGAGGTCTACACCGATTTCCAGCTGCACCCCGACGGTTACTCGCGCATGGTGTTGTTGACGGGTTCGCTCACGCCGCGTCGCCAAGGCCGCCTGGTGCAACAGCTGTTGGAGATTGAAACCTACCGCATGGCTGCATTGCTCGGGGTGCCTGCCGCACGCGAAGCCTCGCAGGTCTTGGCCGACGCCGAGCGTGAGTTGGCTGCCTTGGCCCACGCCATCCGCCATGCTGACCGTGCGGATGAAGCGGGTTTGTTAGACCGACTCACCCGCTTGGCGGGTGAAGTGGAAGGCCAATACGCCGCGACCCACTCGCGTTTCTCAGCCACACGCGCATACTTTGAATTGGTCGATCGGCGCATCCGTGACATCGCCGAATCGCGCATGCCGGGCATGCAAACCATTGCCGAGTTCATGGAGCGCCGTCTGTCGCCCGCGCGCAGCACCTGTGACTGGGCCGCACGCCGACAAAATGCGCTGTCAGAGCGTGTCTCACGCATGAGCAATTTGTTGCGCACGCGGGTGGACTTTGAGCAACAACAAAGCAGCCAACAGCTACTGACCACCATGAACCAACGTCAAGACCTGCAGCTCAAGTTGCAATCCACCGTAGAGGGGTTATCGGTCGCGGCCATCACGTATTACTTCACGGGCTTGGTGAGCTACTTGGCCAAAGGGGCAGAGAAGTTTGGCTGGCCGTTTTCATCCGATGTCACCGCTGCTTGTGCCTTGCCCTTTGTTGGTTTGGTCGTGTGGCTCTCGATGCGCCGTTTGCACAACAAGGTATTTAAGAAATGAACTTCAATTTTTCCAATCCCTACACCTCGACACGTCTGCCTGTGTTTGCGCGCAACGTGGTGTCCACGTCGCACCCGCTGGCGGCGCAAGCGGGCTTGCGGATGCTCTGGCAAGGAGGCAATGCGGTAGACGCGGCCATCGCTGCCGCTGCCGCCATCACCCTGACCGAACCGGTGAGTTGTGGCTTGGGCTCGGATGCGTTTTGTATTTTGTGGGATGGCCAACAGCTGCATGGTTTGAATGCGTCGGGTACTGCGCCTCAGGCGTGGACACCAGAGTATTTCAAGCGCAAATACGGCAACGATGCGCAGACCCCACCAAAGCGTGGCATCGACTCCGTCACCGTGCCGGGCGCCGTGGCGTCGTGGGTGGCACTGAGCGAACGCTTTGGCAAGCTGCCGTTTGAAGACCTGTTGCAACCGGCGGTTGAAATTGCTGAGCGGGGTTATTTGTTGCCTGTGGTGGTGCAGCAAAAGTGGGCGGCTGCGACGCCAGAGCTGCGCAGCCAACCTGGCTTTGCCGACAACTTTTTGCCATGGGGTCGCGCGCCACATGTGGGCGAGTTGTTCAAGTTTCCCGCGGCAGCGAAAGGATTGCGCGCCATTGCGAAGAGCAAAGGCGAAGCGTTTTACGGCGGCGAAATTGCGCAGGCCATCGAACGGTTTTCTAAACAGCATGGCGGCAGCATCACAGCCCGAGATTTCGCCCAGTACAAAGCTGAATGGGTCACGCCCATCTCGCAAAACTACCGCGGCTACACCTTACACGAAATTCCGCCGAATGGCCAAGGCATTGCGGCTTTGATTGCTTTGGGTATTCTGGAAAATTTCGACATGGCCAGCTGGCCTGTGGATGGCGTGGATTCGCAGCATCTGCAAATCGAAGCGATGAAGCTCGCCTTCGCCGATGTGTACCGTTACGTGGCTGAGCCCAGCGCGATGGAGGTGACCCCAGCGCAAATGCTAGATCCGGCTTATCTGAAGCAACGCGCGCAGTTGATTGACATGCGTCGCGCGCAAAACTTTGGCGCCGGTAACCCTGTGAAGGGCGGCACGATTTACCTCAGCACCGCCGACGAAAACGGCATGATGGTCAGCTTCATTCAAAGCAACTACATGGGCTTTGGCTCGGGCTGTGTCGAGCCGAACTTTGGCATCAGCTTGCAAAACCGTGGGCATGGCTTCAGCCTGAACGCACAAGGCTTGAACCCGGCCAACGTGGTGGCGCCGGGCAAGCGGCCCTTCCACACCATCATCCCCGCGTTCCTCAGCAAAGACGGTCAACCGGTGATGAGCTACGGCGTGATGGGCGCCAACATGCAACCACAAGGCCATATGCAAACCTTGGTGCGCATGCTTGACTATGGGCAAAACCCGCAAGCGGCGTGCGATGCGCCGCGCTGGCGTTACAACGCGGGCTTAGAGATCAATGTGGAAGCATCGCTCCATGCCGATACCGCCCACGGTTTGCAGGCGCGTGGTCACCAAGTGGGTGTGATCAACGACAGTTACCAAGATTTCGGTGCCGGTCAATTCATTTGGCGTGCGGGCGATCCCAAGGTCGAAGGCTATGTGGTGGCCAGCGATGCGCGGCGCGATGGCTTGGCCGCAGGTTTTTAGAACGTGACCATGCTTCTCGCCATTCAACGACCTTGTGCCTCCATCGCGGCCTGGCCAGTTGCATGGCTCGTGGCTTCGGCTGCGTTGCTGAGTGCCTGCAGCACTTCCAATCCCAACGCGCCCACGGCCACCAGTGCCACGCCGCTGCAACCCGAAATTGCCACCGGCTTCAAGTCCAAGCCTGATGTGGTGACGCAAAAATTTGCTGTGGCTGCTGCCAATCCGTTGGCCACACGTGCAGGCTTTGATGTACTCAAAGCCGGTGGCTCCGCAGTGGATGCAGCGATTGCGGTGCAAATGGTGTTGGGTTTGGTTGAGCCGCAATCCAGTGGCTTGGGGGGCGGCGCATTTTTATTGCACAGTGCCACCGGCCCCCAGGGGGTGGCAAAGGTGCAAGCCTTTGACGGTCGTGAAACTGCACCTGCCGCTGCGACCGAAGACCTGTTGCTGACCAGCGATGGCAAGCCGCTGGCATTTCATGAGGCTGTGGTGGGTGGGCGCTCAGTCGGGACACCTGGCGTGCTGCGCATGTTGGCACTGGCCCATGCCCAACACGGCAAGTTGCCGTGGGCGCGCCTGTTTGAGCCCGCCATTGAAATGGCGACCCAAGGTTTCCCTGTGAGTGCACGTTTGCATGCGCTACTCAAAGCCGATGCGCATTTGCGCTCGGACCCAGTTGCGCGGGCTTACTTTTATCAACGCAATGGCGAGCCGCATCCGGTCGGTCATGTGTTGCGCAATCCAGAGTTGGCAGCGGTGTTACAACGTGTGGCGCGCGAGGGGGTGGATGCGTTTTACCGTGGTGACATTGCCGAAGCCATGGTGCGCAAAGTGCAGCAGCATCCCAGCAATCCGGGCGTGTTGGCGGCGATCGACTTGGTCAATTACCAAGCCAAAGAACGGTCCCCCATGTGCTTTGACCATGCGGCCCATGCCCGCGTGTATCGCATCTGCGGATTCCCGCCACCGAGTTCGGGTGCCATTGCCATGGGCCAGCTGATGGGGTTGTTGCAACACACGCCTGCCTCTTTGCTTGCGGGGTCAACAACTGGGCCCGACGGTGTACTGGATCCCCGCTGGTTGCATTTGTATGCCGAGGCCGCACGACTGGCGTTTGCCGACAGGGCGCAATATGTGGCAGACCCCGACTTTGTGGCGGGCCCCGGTGGCGATTGGCAGAGTTTGTTGGCACCCGCCTATTTGCGTCAACGTGCCAAGCTGATTCGCCCGACGGCGCAAGCCGTGGTGACGCCCGGTGTGCCTGTGCGGGCCGAGCGCAGCAGCTGGGCGCCCATGGCTGAACAAACCGAATACGGCACCTCACACATCAGCATCGTGGATGGACAAGGCAATGCGTTGGCCATGACCACGACCATCGAAGATGCGTTTGGATCACGTCAAATGGTGAAAGGCTTTTTGCTGAACAACGAGCTGACTGACTTCAGTTTTCTGCCGCGCGATGCACAAGGCCGTCGCATCGCCAATCGGGTTCAGCCCAACAAACGTCCACGCTCTTCGATGTCGCCCACCTTGGTGTTTGACAAAGCCACTGGACAATTGGTGATGAGTGTGGGTAGCCCCGGTGGCGCCATGATCATCCACTTCACCGCCAAAACTTTGTATGGTGTGCTGGATTGGGGCATGAGCCCACAACAAGCCATTGCCTTGCCTAACTTTGGGACTGTCGGAGGGCCTGTGGTGTTGGAGGCGGGGCGCTTAGCGCCGGCCACGTTGACGGCCTTGCGTGAGCGGGGCCATGACGTGCGCGAACAAGCGCTGACCAGTGGCGTGCAAGCCGTGGTGCGACAAACCGTGAAGGGCCAGTCGGTGTGGATCAGCGGTGCCGACCCGCGTCGTGAAGGAGAGGTGATGGGTGAGTAAGTTGAATCGTCTGTGGCTGGCGTTGGCTGTTGTCGCACTGGCTGCATTTTTTTCGTTCAAAGCGCCGCACCGAGGTGTAGCGCCCGAGTCAAGCAAACCTGCGGCTGCTGCACATGCAGCCTCTGCGACCGATGCTGCCCTGGCCAGCAGTTCTTCACCGATCGATTTCAAACACATCTTGGGTGCTGACTACAAGCGCCGCACGGGAGAACCCACCGGTGGCCACACATTGCTGAATGGGGATGTGCGCGTGATCGACGGCACTGAGTCCGCCCCCGACGGCAGCGGCGTATACCGCGCACAGGTTCAAATGGCAGATCCCCAACGGCCTGGCCAGTGGTTGACCAAAACCGATCGCAACGGCAACCCCATGCCCAACACCATGTTCCCCAAACACTGGACGGCAGAGCAAGTGGTGAGCGAGGTGAATGCCGCATGGCACAGTCCGACCAAAACCATCCGAGGTGACAAGTGGAGTGCCTTGACGCCCAGTGGTGTGCGGGTGGAAGGTTATCTCGAGCCGCGGGTCACGGCGTACCCCGTGTACAGCAAACGGCATTGAACCCAACGGACGCCGCCATGCATGAATTCCATTGTTACTACCGTGAGCAGCTGCCGGTGCCCGGGTCGCGTGCACCCGCGGTGCGTTACCCCGCATGCGAGTGGCGCATGTCAGAGCTTGCACGCGAAACCGCGGGCGCTGATACCCATGACACCGCGGATGCGATGGCGCGCCACCCCATGAACCGGTTTCTCTGCAGCTGGCTCACCAGCGACATGGCAGAGCTGTCACGTTGCGATGAAGTGCTGCATGCCATCGCGCACATCGAATCGCAGCACCTTGCAGAATGGTTTGCCGATGGTGATGCGTTTCAGGTGGAGATCAGGGCAAGCGGGGTGCAGTTCAACGCCAGCAACGTGGGTCCCGAAGACACGGGTTGGTGGAATTTGCCTGAGGGCCGTTTTGACTTGGTCAATGTGAAGGCCGTGCTGTGTGCATGGCGCGATTTCTTGGCGCAAACCGCAGCCTGCTGAGCTGCCGGTGCGACAGTCGCCATGCCCGTTTGATTGTCAGTCTCAGTGAGACGGGGTGTCGCCTAAACCTTCTTTGTGTTTCAGCGCATCGCGCATCAAGGCATAGCGCGTCATGCGTTGGCCTTGCACCAAACGAATCACCCGCTTCAGTGGCATGCCAATATGCGCCAAGGTTTGGCTGGCCAACATCAGGCTGCCTTCAATCACTTCAGGTACCACTTCGGCAGCGCCCGCTGCGCGAAGATCTTCCAAGTGTTCGTCGTCGTGTGTGCGCACGATCACAGGCACATGGGGGGCATGTTCTTTGACCCAAGCCAGTACCTTCATGGCGGAGGGCAGGTCAGGGTAAGTCACCGCCACGGCGGCTGCGCGCACCAATCCGGCCGACATGAGGCTGGCAAAACGTGTGGCATCGCCGAGCTCGACATGGTGGCCTTCGTCGCGGCCCATTTGAACTTTGACTGGGTCGGAATCCAGCGCCACGTAGGGGATGTCTTCAAGCTTTAGCAAGTCCACCAGGTTGTGACCACTGCGTCCATAGCCGCAGACGATCACATGGTGTTCGATTTCCAACGCGCGTTGCGCCATGCCGGTGAGCGCCAACGATTGCAGCAACCAATCGTTGCTGATGAAGCGGTTCACGATGCGGTCGGCGTTCATCACCAAAAATGGCGTGGCGATCATCGACAACACCATGGCCGCCAAGATCGGGCTCATCCACTCCACCGGGATGAGCGCGTTTTGCAAACCGAGTGATAACAACACAAAACCGAATTCACCCGCTTGCGCCAAGTACAAGGCGGTGCGCAAGCTCACGCCTGCAGGTGCGCCCGTGAGTCGGGCCAGTACAAACACCAAACCCGCTTTCAGGAACAGGGGCACCAGCGACAGCAACAACACCCAGCCCCAGCTGTCAATCAACACTTCCCAATCCAGTTTCATGCCGATGGTGATGAAGAACAAACCCAGCAACACATCGTGAAACGGGCGAATGTCCTCTTCCACTTTGTGTTTGAAGTCTGTTTCTGCAATCAACATGCCGGCTAAAAATGCGCCCATGGCCAGAGACAACCCGGCCAGTTCGGTCAGCCAGGCCAGCCCCAGGGTCATGAGGAGCAGGTTGAGCATGAACAACTCATCGCTCTTGCGACGTGCCACCAATTGCAGCCAAGCGCGCATGGCACGTTGGCCACCCCACAGCAGCAAGCCGACCAACACCGTGGCTTTGAGCAGCGCAATGGACAGGACTTTCCACAAGTTGTGTTCGCCCATGTCGCCCAAGGCTGGGATCAGCACCAGCAGCGGCACCACCGCCAAATCTTGGAACAACAGCACGCCCATCACGCGCTGGCCATGGGGAGATTCCAACTCAACCCGATCGGCCATGAGCTTCACCACGATCGCGGTGCTCGACATGGCCAAGGCCGCGCCCAAGGCCAGCGCTGCTTGCCAGCTGAGGCGCCAGATGTAGCCCAGTTCTTTCAGCACAAAGCCCACGGCAATGTTGAATGCCAAAGCGCCCAACAAGGTGAGCACCACCTGGCCCAGGCCCAAACCAAACACCAGTTTGCGCATGCGCATGAGTTTGGGCAGGTTGAATTCAAGGCCGATGACGAACATCAGAAACACCACGCCAAATTCGGCCAAATGTTCCACCGCGACGGAATCATTGGCCAGTGCCAAGGCATGCGGTCCAATCACCACGCCGGCAAACAAATAGCCCAGCATGGCAGGCAAATGCAGCAGACGGCACCCCACCACGCTGATCACGGCAGCGCACAAGTACAGCAGGGTGAGATCGAGAGATGACATGGCCCCATGTTACCGAGCGTTGGTGACAAGTCTGTGGCTAGGCCTCACATAAACTCTGGATCTGTGTGTGAATCAAGGGAGCATCGACGTGGATCTTGGAATCAAAGGCAAGTGGGCATTGGTGGGCGGCGCGAGCAAAGGCTTGGGCTTTGGCTGTGCGCAATCGTTGGCGCGTGAGGGCGCGAATGTCGTGATCGTGGCGCGCGGCGCTGAGGCGCTCGAGGCCGCAGCCATCGAGCTGCGCAAGTTCGGCACCACCATCTTGCCCGTGGCGGTAGACATCACCACGCCTGAAGGCCGTGACGCGGTGTGGTCCGTGGCCGGTGGGCCTGGCAAAAACTTTGACATCGTGGTGACCAACGCGGGCGGTCCACCCCCCGGGGACTTCCGCAACTGGGACCGCGAGGCCTGGCTCAAAGCCGTGGATGCCAACATGCTGACACCGATCGAGCTGATCAAGGCCACGGTGGACGGCATGGCGGCGCGCCAATTTGGCCGTATCGTCAACATCACCTCGGGTGCGGTGAAAGCACCGATCGACATCTTGGGGTTGTCCAACGGTGCGCGTTCAGGTTTGACAGGGTTTGTGGCGGGTGTGGCGCGTTCGGCGCAACTCGTGGCCAACAACGTCACCATCAACAACCTGTTGCCGGGTGCGTATGACACAGACCGACTCAAGGCCACGATGAAAGGTGCGTCTGAGAAAACCGGTCAATCAATTGACGCTGTGGCTGACGCCCGCCGCAAAACCATCCCAGCGCAGCGCTTTGGTCAACCGCAAGAGTTTGGCGATACCTGTGCGTTTTTGTGCTCGGCGCAAGCAGGCTACATCACCGGACAAAACATCTTGACCGATGGCGGCGCCTTCCCCGGCACCTTCTGATTCACTTGCGTGAAGACACCACGATGCCGCCGATGATCATCACAAACGCGGCCACGTGGTACAGCTGAGGCAACTCGCCCAAAGCCAAGGCCGACATCGTCGCGGCAAACACCGGTGTGAGGTTGGCAAAAAAGCCGGCGATGTTGGGGCCCACGCGTTGCACGCCCAAGCCCCAGCAACGGTAGGCCAACAGCGCAGGGCCCACCGCCACATACACGAGTGCGGCCACCAACGGCCACCCCCAACTGATGTGCACGTCACTCAGGCCCGTGCCACCTGACCATTCCAGCGCGGTGAACGCGCCGGACCAGACCAAGCCAAAGGCCATTTGGGCCATCAAAAAATAAGCCCAGTTGCCGCGCACGTCGGCAGGCTCTTGGGTGTGCGAGAGCAACCAGCTGTACCAAGCCCAGCACACCGTAGCGATCAGCACAAACACATCGCCCAACACCAATTGCACATTCGCCAACGCTTGCCAATCACCCCGGCTCAACACCAGCAGCACGCCGCTGATCGACAGCAAGGCGCCTGCGATTTGTCGCTTGCGCACGGTTTGTTTGAAAAAGATCGCGCCCATGGCCAGCATGAACACCGGCGTGCTCGAGGCCACCAAGGTCACGTTGATAGGGGTCGAGGTTTGCAAGGCCAAGTACTGCAAGCTGTTGTAGCAGCCCACGCCCAGCAGGCCCAGCAAGCCATAGCGCCGCCAGTGGGGCCAAATGGTGCTGTGGCGTCGCAGCACCTGGTGCGCGATCGGCAGCAGCAGCGCAAAGGCCAAGACCCAGCGCAGGAAGTTGAGTGTCAAGGGTGGGATCAGCGCATGCACCAAGCGACCGACGATGGCGTTGCCAGCCCACAGCAGGGGCGGGATCAACAAAAGCGCCGCGGTGCGCGGCGTCAAGGCATGGGGGACAACAGACATAAGGGCTGGACTCTACCCGAGGCCGAATAACCCACGCGACACCCGTGCGACTGATTTCATGGCAGGATTCGCCGTCTTAAAAATTTCACCCATCTCTGGAGCATCACCCCATGACCCAAGCAGTCATCATCGAAAAAAACGGCGGCCCTGAAGAGCTCAAGCTCGTCAACGTGACCGTGGGTCAACCTGGCCCTGGCGAAATTCGCATCCGTCACAAAGCCATCGGCTTGAACTTCATTGACGTGTACCAGCGCAGTGGCTTGTACCAACTGCCCATGCCGTTGCAATTGGGCATGGAAGCCTCCGGTGTCATCGAAGCTGTGGGTGAAGGTGTGACGCACTTGAAAGTCGGCGACCGCGCCGCCTACGCCAGCCAGCCGCCCGGCAGCTACTGCGAAGAGCGCGTGATGCCCGCCAAGTGCGTGTGCAAATTGCCCGACGCCATCTCATTTGAAACCGGCGCCGCCATGATGCTCAAAGGTTTGACCGCGCAGTATTTGCTCAAGCGCACGCTGCCACAAGGTGGCTTGCATGCGGGTGACTTCATCTTGTTCCATGCGGCTGCCGGTGGCGTGGGCTTGATCGCATGCCAATGGGCCAAGGCTTTGGGTTACCAATTGATTGGTACAGCCGGCAGTGATGCCAAGTGCGCCTTGGCCAAAGCCAATGGCGCAGCGCATGTCATCAACTACAACACCGAAGACTTCTTGCCACGCGTGAAAGAAATCACCGGCGGCAAAGGCGTCAAAGTGGTTTATGACTCGGTGGGCAAAGACACCTGGGACAAATCGCTCGATTGCATTGCACCCTTTGGTTTGATGGCCAGCTTTGGCAATGCCTCAGGCCCCGTCGATCCTTTCTCGCCCGGCATCTTGGGCCCCAAGGGCTCGATCTATGTGACACGCCAAACCTTGTTCAGCCACATCGTCACCCGCGAAAGCACACAAGCCATGGCCGACGATTTGTTTGAAGCCGTGACCAGCGGCAAGGTGAAGATTCACATCGACCAAACCTACCCCCTGGCCGACATTGCCCAAGCGCACCGCGACTTGGAAGCCCGCAAGACCACGGGCTGCACCATCATCACGCTGTGAGGGCGGCGTCCTGAAACGTTTCGGCGCGACAGGTCAGCACCAAGGTGTCGCGATAACCCCCATCGGCCACGGGCTGAATGGGGGTTGTTTCATGGATGACGCGGGTGTCGTCCATCAGCATCAGTGACCAAGGCTCGCTCAGGGTGAAGCGTTCGCCTTGTGGCCCATGCGCATCAAACACGCGGGTCTCGCCGCCTTTGATGCCCACGCGGTTGAGCATGAACACCGCCACAAAGTCCACGCCATCCCGGTGTGCACCTTCGGGTGTGGGGCGGCCAATGCCGTCGGTGGTGTCGATGCGGAACTGATGGGCTTCGATGCACCACTGGGTGTTCGCGTTGCCGCGAATCGCGCTGGCGGTGCGTGCGAACGCGGTGAGCAACTTCGTCCAAGCCGGCGCGGTCACGGTGCGGTCGTGCATGGGTTCGAACCAACGCTCCATGCCGCCATGCAAGGCGTTGTAGTCCAACGATTGCCAATGCGCACGGTGCGGCACTTGGGTCAAGACGTCGTTTTGAAACACAAAGCTGCTGTGGCGACGGCGGCGGTAGCGGCCACCGTCTTTGAGGTAGTTGTCGGGTGGCATGTCGTGCCAATCGGGGGACAAGGCCAGCAGATCTTGCAACGCACAGCCTGCCCATAGTGCGACGCTGTCGGCGCTCAAAACAGCATAGCCTTTGTGTTGCACCGTGGGCGTCAAGGCAGATACAGCGATGGGGTGGGGGGCAAGGGTGTGCATGGTCAGTCTTCTCGGCGCACGCGCAAGACCTCATCCAAGATCAAGCATGCGGCGCCGATGGTGATGCCGCTGTCGGCCAAGTTGAACGCAGGAAAGTGAATGCCGGCGTAATGAAAATCCAGAAAGTCGACCACGTAGCCATACAGCACGCGGTCGATCACATTGCCCACCGCGCCGCCCAGAATGCAAGCGATGGCAAAGCCAAAGAGTTTTTGGCCGGGGTGTTGCTTCAGCATCCACACCATCGCCACGGTCGCGACCATGCCCAGTCCAGTAAAAAACCAACGTTGCCAACCACCGGCGGTGGCGAGAAACGAGAAGGCTGCGCCTTCGTTGTGCACGCGCACGATGTTGAAAAACGAGGTGACAGCAAAGCCCTCACCCAGTTGGTAGCTGCCCACGATCAAGACCTTGGTGAACTGGTCGGCCAGCAACACCAAGGCGGCGACACCGATCCACACCCAGAACGATGGGGTGTTGCGCAGAAAGGTGTGGCGAGCCATGGTGCGTGAACTCAAGCGCAGTGACGCACTTCACCCGCGCCATGCAGGTTGCTGTTGCAACGGCCGCACAAGGTCGGGTGCGCGGCGTCGTGGCCGACGTCGTCGCTGTAGTGCCAGCAACGTTCGCACTTGGTGGCGGCACTGGCGTTGACTTCCACAGACAAAGCGCTGCCTTTGACCAGGGTCACCTTGGAGGTGATGAAGACAAACTTCAAATCGTCGCCCAACGAAGCCAGCGCGTCGTAGGTGGCGTCGTCGCAGTGAATCACCAGCTCGGCTTGCAGCGAGGCGCCCACCAAACCTTCGGTGCGTTTGTTTTCGATTTCTTTGTTGGCCACCTCGCGCACCTGTTGCACGGTGTGCCACTTGGTCATCAACGCGGTGTTCACGGCACCGAGGTCGGTGAAGGTTTCCAAGAAGATGGATTCAGAGGTGCCAAACGTGCCCCATGCTTCCTCCGCAGTGAAGCTGAGGAAGGGCGCCATCCAACGCAACATGGCGTGGCTGATTTGGTGCAAGGCAGTTTGCGCACTGCGGCGCGCGAGCGATTTGGGTGCGGTGGTGTACAGGCGGTCTTTGAGCACGTCCAAATAGAAAGCGCCCAAATCTTCCGAGCAATACAACTGCAGTTTTGAGACCACGGGGTGGAACTCGTATTTGTCAAAGTGGGCCAAGATCTCGGCTTGCACTTGGGCGGCGCGTGACAGCGCGTACTTGTCGATTTCCAACAAATCATCAAACGCCACGGCATCTGTCGCGTTGTCAAAGTCGCTCACGTTGGCCAGCAAGAAACGCAAGGTGTTGCGGATGCGGCGGTAGGCGTCGACCACGCGGGCCAAGATTTTGTCGTCGATGTTCAGATCGCCCGAGTAGTCGGTGCTGGCCACCCACAAGCGCACGATTTCGGCGCCCATCTTGTCGCTCACCTCTTGCGGCGCGACGGTGTTACCCAAGCTCTTGCTCATCTTGCGGCCTTGGCCGTCGGTGGCAAAGCCATGGGTCAACAAGCCTTTGTAGGGCGCGCGGTCGTACAAGGCGCAGCCCAGCAACAACGAGCTGTGGAACCAGCCGCGGTGTTGGTCATGGCCTTCTAAATACAAGTCGGCTTCTGGGCCATTGTCGTGATGCGGCGCGCGGTCGTACGCATCTTTGTGGCTGCCGCGCAGCACGTGTTGGAAGGTCGAGCCCGAGTCAAACCACACCTCCAAGATGTCGGTGCTCTTGGTGTAGCTGGCCGCGTCGTCGCCGGGTTGGTTGAGGATGTCTTCGACCGTCACGCGGCTCCATGCTTCGATGCCACCTTGTTCAACGATGTCGGCCGCTTGGTCCATGATGGCCATGGTGCGTGGGTGCAATTCGCCACTGTCTTTGTGCAAGAAGAACGGTACAGGCACACCCCAGCTGCGTTGGCGTGAGATGCACCAGTCGGGGCGGTTGGCGAT
>JACCEC011661672.1_pt1 | contig 25256 bp, 52 predicted proteins | sample 7450121 | NCBI WGS metagenome assembly JACCEC01 (sample SAMN15323455, study PRJNA562643) | freshwater metagenome | isolation source: river surface water | place: USA:Blue River Watershed | collected 2017-08-18 | reverse complement strand
GATCACTGTCAGTTTTTAATAAAACTAATGGCTTTATGTGTGGATATTTCTTTTTTAAAAATAAAAATACTGCTAAAGAATCAAACATAAAGTGATAGTACTGTAAGTGCGGTTGAATTACAAAGTATGTTCCACTAAGCGTAATCTCTCTTGGGTCATTACTGTGAAAAGTATTAAGTATTTCTACATTTTCCCATTCAACAACTTGATAGTCATCTGTTTCTTCAATAACAATGCTGTCTATCTTGTGCGTATTACTAAATATTTCAAAGTTGAGTGGTAGTTTTACAGTTTTTTGCAAACTGGTCACAAGTATCTAACCTCGTCAATGATATTATTTTTTAACGCAGTTTTAATCATGTTGTCAGAATAACTTCCAGGCTCTGGCTTGGCAGAAAAATAAACTACATAATATAAAGAGTTGTATGTCTTTATTAAAGATCCATTTGCAATAGCCTTTTTAACATTATCTGTTCTTTGTGCACCTGGTCTTTTCTTGTCACCATCTTTGCCACCTTTTGCTTCTACATACTCGAATCTTTGTGGATGATGTGCACGGAAGTCAACTTCTACGCCTGCTTCTTTAAATTGATAGTTTCTCTCTATCTTATAAAATCCACGCTGTTTTAAATCTTCAAGCACCTTCTCTTCAAATTCATCACCAGTTTTTTTTGATTCTGACTGAAAGTTTATACTGTTTAAGTTTGGGACCTTGCCCCTAGCCTCTTCATATATCTCATATAAACTAGAGATGTCTTTATCTTTCATGTAATCCTCACATACTTTATAGTAGTCTGAAGTTGTAGCAGTTTTCAAAAAACCGTTTTCTGGTCTATCTACTATTGTATCAACAAAACTATTACCATTTCTTTTTACACCAGTTATTTTGCAAATATGATCAACGACAGAATCAATATCCTGTAATTGTTCATAGTCAAAAACAATCTCTACTTTATCAATAATGTATCTGTAAAATAATATATACTCTATTTTACAAATTTCCAAATACTCATCTAGGGTCTTTTCATTTTCATGATGCAACTGCATGGCCAATCTAGAAACAATAGACTCTCTGGGGTCACGCAATATGCTTACCCTATAGTCATAATTATTGCTTAGTGGTCTATGTGTTTTATTTAGAACTACCCCTGTTGTTTGTAAAAAGTATTCAGCCAGGTAGTGACTACCGCAGCGAGGGTATGTTGGAAGCAAAATCATCATTTGTAATCATTATATCAGAGCACTATCAGCAAGTCAATGATATACTTATAGTATGTGCCCAATATGCAATGCTCCACTCATACCATTCGTCTATCAATCTCCAACACCAGAACTGCTTCAGCGTGTAAATGATGGGTTTATTGTTTTGGGAAAGCCAGACGAAGAAAAAAGCGGGATAAAATCTTGGTGCCCAGTATGCCTAGAGGCATTTGAAATAACTATAAATTAACCCATATACATAAAGGTAAAGTGATTGCGACAAACATCTACTATCTTGCCAGTTTGCTTGTCTGGCTGAGTAAACTCTGCATCACTGTTGCAAAAAGTACATTTTTCCTTATTTATGGGCATAAAACCATTATAACATATCGTTGTATTTAGATAGTTTATAGGCCTGATCATAAAGTTCTTTGCACCTATCAAGGTCATATGACAAGACTATTTCTGAAATCCTATCATACTCTTCATGACCAACAAATGTTCTAGAATATCTGGAAATGCTATCTAATTCTTGGTTTATTTTTTCAGAATCTATCTTTTTGTTATCTTTGTTTGTTATTAAGTCTATTATTGCATCTAACTTATCAAACTGAGAAATATCAATTATGTGATCTGAATCACTAATTATTGAGATATATATGTCTTCGTAATCTTTTACAGACTGCTTAACGGTGGCTTCGATTGGCTGCTTTGCGTCCTCATGGAAATAAATCATAGTTCTAGATATTATTGATTGTAAAGGTGGTTTTATTGTTGAAACTATCTCTAAACCGTTTACACTGGATAGACTTTGAATTTGTTTGGCTTGTCTAAATACGGTTATAGCACGACCTGTCTTTTGCTTCCAGGCTCGTTCAAAGTAGTTAGTTCCAGATCTTGGATAAGATGCCAGGGCATATGCATGAGAGCCAAAAAGTTTTATATCCACATATGAATGATATCATTCGATTTAAAGTTCGGCGGTAAATAGAACAAACAAACCCACCTATGCTCTATACGAGCACTATGGGTTAATATTTCTAGTATACGTCCTATGTCTATGGCAGTTGGCACAAACTATCTCACATTTGGCTATCTCAGCCTCTATCTGAGGTATAGACTTATCCTTGCTACCTGATGCCTTTAGTTCAAAAGATTTTTCAAACTGGGGAAGATGATCAAAATCTAAAATATAATATGGATAATCTATGCCACAGTCAGAACAGGTAGGGTTTGCTATTTTATAGTTCATAACAAACTCTCGTTTTTGAGATTGTCTCTTTCTAGTTCTGGCTATGACTGCTTCCTTGTTACGAAGATACCAAAGATGTTTTAGTGCTGCCTTATCCATCAGATCAGGATATCCTATTTAGCCACGGTATGTCAAGTATAATGGATACATGAATGAAGCAATCCTTTATATACTTTATAGCCCAATCCATAAGGCTATCAAGGTTGGTATATCAGATATCTCAGGTAAGAGGTTTGCAGCCCATAGGACCAAAGGATGGCTATTGGTTTCATATTGGCATTTTTTCGAGCGGGATAAGGCAAAGACAGTCGAATCTATAGTACTACAAACACTCAGAGAGAGATATGGACATTATCTGAGTAAAGAGGATATGCCTCAGAATGGATATACAGAGACATTTGATGCCTCAAAGATAACACGTAGGGCTTTGATCCGTATGGTCAATAAGGCTATAAAGCAGACATGATATACTTATCTATATGCCCTCGCAAAAAATAAAAGATATCATCAAACCATATAGGGAGCAGTTCAAAAGATCTCCTTTATGGGTTAAAATCACAGTAACATTTTGTTTGGTTTATATAGCCATACCCATAGACCTATTTGATATCTTATTTCCTTGGATGGCCTATTCTGAGGATTTATTTCTGGCTACCCTGCTTTTAAAACTACTTCATAAGTATGGTGGATTGCCAGATGAGGATAGAACGACTCCTAAAGATTTATTGAGAAAGATACTCAATAAAGAGTAGTTATCCACAGGTTACTATACCATTAGTGCATATAGATACTATCCCATTGGTGCAGTTATTTACAGGATAGGATACCATTTCTACATGTTTGAGAGTACCATTTCTACATAGTTATCCACAGGCAAATACCCCTATTTTCAGAAGAATTAGACCCCTATTTGTGGTTTGATATGATAGTTATCCACATGTTTATCCACAGAAAAATGTTACTGATGATATTTCTAAATAGGGTTAAAGTGGAGGATAGTGGAGGATAGTGGGTTATTGAGCCCTTTTAAGAGGGGCGTCGTAATCTTTTTTGACAAACCACCTATCCCCATATCTACCAAACCACCATATCCCCATATCAACCTTTTGGATTATATCCCAAACATCCATATTTGTCAAACCATCATAGCCACAAAATGGGTATTATATACCCAAATATGTGGTTTGTCAAGTATCAAATTATGCTCAAAAATCCCCAATTCAGGGAAAAAAATGTTTGATATCGTAATGTTTTATTTTAAAAAGATTTAAAACTCTCAGAAAGTATTGTTTGTGTATATAGTACTATAGAGAAGAGTGGTTAATCTTGATCCCTGGTTTTTTGGGCGGGATGCAGGGCCTTGTTCGTAATCCCCCGCTCGAAAAGGCGGCGGGTATAAAAGAGTTCCAAACCACTATATCTATACATACCCTTATATACTCTATTAAGTAATCTTTCCATAGCCAAACCTAACTCATTCTGTCCTGTGTGATAAGAAGTCTTACTATTAACACTTGATCCATTAAATCTTGTATAGTTATGAGGACTCATATAGCCATTATAACACTGTTTGGATAGTGGTTTGAATCACATGCCTTGCATGTTTGACAAACCATATAGTTGTTTGGTACAATCTGGGGATTTTTTATATGAGTTCGTAATCCCAAAATCTGGGAATTTTTGTTTGGGATCGTAATGATGTTTGATATGGTTGTTTGTACATCGGGCCCCCGCAGGGGCCTATATCACAAACCTAGGATTTCGTCAAGTGACTTATAGCCTTTGTCTTTAATTTCCAAACCTTCTAAGAACAAAGCCCAAGTCTCTCTGATATATTGCTCTGCCATAGGTGCATTAGGGATGATCCCCTCTGCAATAGCAAATGCTAGTGGCAAACCAATATCGTTGTATTCGATAAAGTCTTCAAACTCTGAGTCTGTCTTATAGGATAGCCATAACTCTCCTAGGATACTACATATCTCAGAATAAGGTGTACTGGTTGATTCCATTGATGTCATTCTCCTTCTGTGCCTTCGCACTTTCCGCTACTACCTGCAAACGATTATACGCTACCAAGGGGGCAAGTTGAGAGTAATAAACGCCAACCTGTTCCAAGTCATACCGCAAATCACATAGGAGGTCAGCGAGTTTAATTGCTATCTTTTCCTCTTCAGTTAATTTGTGTCGTCGTCTCATCATTACCTTTCATTGTACCAAACAAAAAGAAGAAGCACAAGCATTAGACCATACCATAGGCATTAGAATTGCTTGTGCTCCAAACCTAGTATATCAAAAATTGTGTGGGGGCGCAAGTAACTAAGAAAAACCCTGCGCCCCCGTATAGAGGGGGAACCCATTCCCCTCTGTTTATGATGTAGGGGCCCCTACCAAACTGTTATATCTAATAAATTCATCAATAGAGTGCCAGATTTCACCTGAGCCCACGGTACCATCTGTGAAGTCAATTGTAATAGGACTATCCATAAATGCCTGGTCGAATGGGTCGCACGGATAGATTCCAAAGCCTGTCTCACCTAGGACGTCGTCTTGCATTAGATAACTAATGGCCATACGAGTCGCATATGCATGGTCCCCCATAGCAATACGTGGCTTAGCATGCTGCAATGCTGCTGCCAGGTCCTGATACATCCCGTCTTCTCCCCAGTGGCTGTATAGCGCTACAGCGTGGTCCTCTGAATGTTTAAATACGAATGTACAACGTGCTCCCATGTTAATCTCTTTCTGTAGTAGGGTTTGTATTAATAATATCAAGTTCTAGGTCAAATGTCAACTGCTCGTACATTACAGATCTACTCCCCTGCTTCCTTGGCTGATACTGCAAAAGAAATATCATAAGTATACTTATACATCATTGTGAGAGCGTCCAGGAATCCCTCCTCATATTTACGGTCCATGGATTCCATAGCGTCACTGTAGTCGTTCTCTTCCTCAATACGGGCAGCCTCTGTATAACGTGCCTCTGCCTCAAGCATGTCAATCTTAAGCATGCCATGCATAATGTCGATACCTGATACGCCTGCGTCTACTAGTCGCTGGTATTCTTGTGGTAGTGTGCTTGCTGATAGTTCCATTATGCCTCCAAGTATTCTTTGTGGTCTTCACATTCTGCTACTGCTTCTAGGTCTGCCTCACCCATGTAGTGACATTCTGAGCATATCTCACCACAGTCATTTTCGCAATACTCTAGTGTGTTAAGTGAATCACAGTCTCTACACTTATTCTCATATGATTCTAGTTCGCTACCGTTTCCGTCTACGAATAGGTGCTCACCACCCCAGCCAGTCTCCTCTTCATAAGATAAATTAAATTCAACATTAGGGTATTGGCTAGACAAAGCCTCAATCGCAGGTAGAGGTGGAGACCAAGCGGTATTGAAACGGTATGCAATAACAGTCTCGTCGTCATGCATTAACTCAGTCTCAGGATACTTATCTTCGTCTCCTACACCTACATCCCATTTAGTACCCCAATTGCGTACATTCCAATCGTACCAATGGTCTGAATCAAAACTAATAGGCATTTTGACTTCTGGCTGTGGTCCATTGTAGGCTTCTAGATTAGTTGGTTTGACAATGTTCCAGAATGCAAAGATAGGATTAGTATATGTGTATTCCTTCTTTTCCATTTTACCTGTGGCAGGATTCCATTGGTCGTGCTCACGTACATATGGCTGGTTTAGTTGGTTCTTAATATAACTAATTTCATCTTTAGTGCCCTCTACGTGTAGAGAGTTATAAACCCAATTGGGCATTTGGGGTTCCTTTCTAGTGGGTCGTGATTAAATTTTAGCAAAAAAAGGGGGCTCTGTCAAGTTATCGTAATTGGTTTTTAGACTGTGGCATCTTCCTTGGCCACCTGAACTATGTTGGCAGATCCACAGGCACACCATCCACGGTAGTGCTGTAAATTTTGCACGGTAGTTATCTCAATAAGAGCATCACAGTCAGTACAAACATAACTATACTTAGTCCAGTTCATTACTCACCCCAATACTGCATGATTAGCCACATGCATTGGTGTAGGGTGCAGTCACAGTCATCTCCACCCATATTATCCATGAAGTCAAAATGAGAATAATTATCCTCATAGATAGCAGTTACGAGTTCATCTATTGTGTATGGTTTATATGCTGTTTTCAATGTCTACCCCCATTTTTAATAATACTATTTCATAGGCATCTATACAGCCCTCAATATAATCAGACAAAGAGTTTCCGTCTGCATATGCATTTTCTAGTTCTTGTTTTAAATCCTCTACCCGTTTTTGGATAAAGTGGGTTAGTTCAGTTTGGGTCATGTATTAATTATGGCAGAATTTGGGGAAAATGTCAACCCCCCTTAATGAAGTTGCGTAATGAGATTTTTTATGTTAGGATCGGGGCCCCATGATCGCATAAAGCGAGAGCAGTTTATACTCATGCTCAGGAGTGCATATTTATGCAGCGATTACATTCTGCACAATTTGTAGCAGACGATTTTTTTCTGCTGTAATCATTGGGTCAAAACCACTTGCTGCTGCAAGGATTGACTCATTGTTACCACCACGAGCAGAACGATGCCAGTCAAGGCGCTCAGTAAGTGCATTAAACGCACCCCACGCAGTGCCAGCAATCATGCCATTAAATTCACCAGTGTAGATATCATTGATAACATCAATTTTATTTGTCCACTTAGTGTTAGCGAGTTTCTTGCCCTCTTCAGGCTTTGGATAAGCAGCGAGAACAATATCGTTAAATTGCTGTGCTGTGATTTGTGTTTCAATCATAGCCTTAGCCATCTTATCGAATTCGTCCATGTATGCATTAGCAAGACCAAGAGTCTCACGAGCAATCTGCACTTTACCATTTGCAGTCTGTGTATGGCGAATCTTGAAAGATTGCTTGATACCATTACGCTTTTTTGTACGACCTAACGCAAGATTAAGAGTGTTAGCGCATACAACACGAACAGGTGTAATTGATGCCTGAATAGCGATTGAGCCATCGTGTGATGTATTGATGAGAAGATAAGTCTTTACCTTATCTGCAACACCGTTAGGGTCTAGCACTGTCTCACGCTCAAGAGCAAGAGAGCCAAATACTACACGACCACCACGAATTGCACCAGCGGTTTCCCAACGTCCACCACCATCTAGAATGTTATCGCCAAATGAAAATAAATCTTCATTCTGCAAAACATGGTAGCGCTCACCTACAACACCAAGAACGTCTGTCTGTGTGTTATCTGTAGGATTGGTACGGACTACGTACTGATAATTTTTATCTGATGATAAGTGAGTAGGAATATTTACATCTTCAAGACGTACATTCCAATTAGAGAGATTAGCAGCCTCTAGCATTTCGCTTGTTGTCTTTTCTTCTGTAAAGACTGTACCAAGACCATGCCAAGCAGGTTCACGGAATGATGCAAAAGAAGTAACGCCGTTTTGGGTTTCTAGTTCATGAGCCATTTTTATTTCCTTTCGATTGATAAACTAATCTTAGCATTAAGTGGGGACAAAAGTCAAATAGCCTTAATACAGAAGGGGATAAAACGGACATTCTTAAATGTGATTAAGATCATAGGGGCCCGACGCCATACCAGGGGATCAATAAAGAATGAGCAGTTTACGTGGACGTGCTCAGGTCCCTTGCGAACCCTTTGAAAGAAAGGATGAAAGAAGAGTTCGCACATATCTAGGCCCCTTTCAATAAAGGCCTAGAAATTTAAATGTCGATGTTGTCTACAGATGATGACACATGTGTGATTTTGTCACAGTCATATGTAATTGCATCAAAGTCAATATCATTAATGATGTCTTCTGCTTCTTCGCCAGCAGGCACCTGTAGTGTTACGTAGTAGGTTACAGTGATTTCTGCTTCTACTTCCTTGGTTAACTCAAAGCCACAGATATCTGCAATCTGTTCTGCATTAGTCTCAGAGATTTCTCTTTCATTAAGCGCTTCCATGGTCCACTCATGCATACCGTCACGCATTGCGACTAGTTCGCCTCGTGTAGAATAGTCACGTTGTGTTACACGACTGAGTTGCTCTTCTAGTTGCTGAATGCGCTCCTCTTTGAGTGCTATCTGTGATTGCAAGAATTCTTGCGTTGCATTAATTACTGTTGTTTCCATTTTCGACATCCTTTCCAAGTTCGTCAAACTCTTTGATAGTATCAATCATATCGTCTAATTGCGATTCTGTCAAGCATACTGTTGTTACAAGTGTTGCTGTTAGTGATGAGAGAAGTGCAGAATACTGAAACATTGCTTTCGCAAATTCATCTGAACTCATTTCATTTCTGTTGTGGTAAATCATAGAAGCAAAGTCCATGATTCCTTCATCCATTACTGCTTCCTGTGTAGCAGTTTGTATTGCTAATGCGGTTGATAGCATTTTTGGTATCCTTTCTAAGATAATATAATAATATCAAAAAATATGGGGAAATACAAATCGAGTCTTAATTAATCTCACATAATGGACTGTGTTTTAGATCACAGCCTCGGGGCCCCATTTATGCGGGGATCTCCAGAGAGAAGCAGTTTTATATCATGCTTAGGATAAATTGCTTAGTAAGTTTTTACCATAGCAAAACGAGTTTGGTTATTTGCAAGTCGCAACATAACACGAGTTACATTTTTTGATTGTGGAACAAACTTTTCAATTCGTCCTGTAACACCTGTTTTTGAAGTTGTGAACAAGTCACCAATCTGATATGTGTATCCACCTAATGTCATTTGTTTTTTCCTTTTCTAGTTTGGGTTTGTTATATTTAATTGTAACATTTTTTGGAGGGGGAGTCAAATACCCTCCCCCAACCACGATTACAGATAACGAGCGATAGCGTTATAGGTAGAAGTAGAAACTACTTCCTCATCTGTCATCTTGAGAATACGAATTGCGTTCTCAATCTCACCAATCTGCTCACGAAACTGCCACTCATGGATAGTTTCGTAGTCCTTCTTTGGTTCTTCAGGAAGTGTGATAGAGCCAGCAGGTAGGTCAAAATCAACATTTACCATGCCATTGTAACGAACATTGGCTCGTAGGTTTTCAGCCTTAGAAATTACAGCAAGTGCAAGTTTAGCAACTTCCTTGTGATACTTTTCTTGAGCCTTCTTATACTTTGCTTCGTTTGCTTCTTGTGAGGCATAAGACTTTTCTAACTTTGCCTTTGCTTCCTCAAGTGCCTTGATTACTTTAGTTGTAGCGATTTTAACGCTAATTGCTTTTTGGTTTCTAGCCATTTGGGTTTCCTTTTCTTTCGTTGTGGGTTTTGTTGTGAGCAGTTTTAGTAGTCATGCTCAGGACTTTTCCTGTTTTTTGTTAGGAATTACTTTGCTGTCCAAGTTGTCCAGCGAGGTGTGCCATTTACATCTAACTTAACACGAACGGAAGTTCCGTCTGTGTTTGGCTTGATTTCTGTGATAGTGCCTGTAACCTTTGACTTCTGTGAAGTGTAGAGGTCGCCTACCTTGTAAGTTGCTGTTGCTACTGCCATTTTCTTTCTCCTTTGTTTGTTGTTGATACTACTATTATGACATTTTTCTGACATTTTTGCAAGTCCATTTGCCCTATAAATCTTGTGATTTGAGTCACAGGACAAAACGGACATTTGGGGCTATTGGTACATTAGAAATAGGATTAGCCATAAAATAAGCCAAAACTTCCAATCCACTGTCTTTCTCCTTATTTTTTACTAGAGGAAAATACTATATCAGATTTATTGAAAACACACAAACTGCAAGTAACGCATGCGCTACCCTTTTGTGATATTAGGGGGATAGCCTTTTTATTTTCAGGGCACTTAGCGCCAGGCTTACCAATTATCTTTTTCATGTCTTCTTGCCCTACCGCAAAATTTTTGGCAAGGTATGCAAGTTTAACGCCTTTAGATCTAAGATCAATCGCTGTATCCTTATTCTCACTATCTGTAGAGAAATATAAAGATAGATTATCTATACCCTTAAGCATTTCTGCTGCAGACTTTACTCGTGTGTATACCCAGAATTGAATATCAGGATTATTAAGGATGACATGCTTCCATGCGAATGCGTACTCATCGCTAAAGAAATCTCCGTCCCAGTGGATACGGAATAGCATAGGTGCGTCCTTCTTTTCACAATCCTTTTTAAAATCATTAATCATATCTGCTAACAACGCTTCCATAGTGTCATGGTCTGCGTCTTTGAGTAAGTTCCAGTTATGAAGTAGGTTTTCTCTTACTCCCTTATATACTTTTTCAAGTTTACCTGCGTAGCAAACACTCTCGCAGACAGACGTAGCGCCAGGACATGAATAGTTTTTTCCTGCAGGTAATCCGAATGTGTTAGCAATTGTTGGGGTTTTTCCATTTGGGGAGACTGCATTTGCTACTTTCCTATCATTAGATCTTTTTAGTTTCATCTTTCTTCCTTTTCTTTCCTAACCAATTCTAACATTTTTCTGTTGCTTTGTCTAGTGTATTTTTTCTTGTTAGCAATTGGGGTCGCAGCATTGCTACGCCGTAATTCTTGAACACGACGTAATTCTGACTGTGATTTTTTATGCATAATTTAATAATAGCATAATGATTAGATTTTTACAAATTTGGGGAGATTCTACGTAAACCACGTAAAACGGACATTTGGTACAAAAGGGGTCTCGGCCCTATTCTGCAATTACATATAAATTAAACTGTGCATAGTCATCAACCTCAACAATATCGTCTTCACCAAAATCATTTGAATATGCAATTACATATCCATCTTTTAGTGAAGCGACATTGCTTACCTGCACAATTTCTTCATCAATCATGATGTAGTCGCCAGGTTCTAACTGATCAACATTAAGCACATCAACCATTACGAAATCCATGCTTAACATTGTATCAGACATTTATCTAAAGGTTGCCAATCCACTTCGATAAAAGTTTTTAGTATACATTTTTCCTGTTGGGTCTGAAAGATTATAGGTTGCATATTCTTTAGCGTCGCCACAATCAACGCACTTATTCCAAGCATCTACGGCTTCTAGCATGTCTGCTGTTCTAAGTGTTGAGCGCAATTCTCCGTCATAGGAGATAGTTAGTGAGTAGTTATATTCCATTTTAGTATTCCTCTCGTTCAATAATCCAAGACTCTAGGTGGTGTGCCTCAATAATTGCGTGTGCAGGTGCAGAGGTTTCGCCTCTCCAAGTAATTCCGTTTGGCAATACGATATGCAAATCCCAAAGCCCTGCATCATTTACTGCGTCAATAGCCTCAATACAAGGCTCTACCATGCTAAGCGGTACGGGTGGATAATGATTACCCTGCAAGTGATAAGCAATAGCAACCTCTAAATCTAATTCCTGTGCTAAGTCCTGCGCTGTGTTATATCCCATTATTTTGCCTCCATAGTAGTAAATAGTAGTCCCTCTGAGTACCAAAAGTCAATTCCGCAACCAAAGCAACGGAATCCGTCAATAGCATTATTTTCATTGCAATCTATGCAAAATTCTTCTGCTAAGTTTCCCATTAGTACCACTCTCCCATTGTTTTCTCATCTGCCCAATCACGATAGTGATTATCACATAATTCATTAGGCTTAACTGCAATTGAAGATAGGCTCATGCGCTGAGCAAAACATACTTTACATTCTGACATTGGGTATCCTTTCAACTTGATAAAATAATCTTATCATCTAGGTCTGACAAATACAAATCAGACACAAAAATCTGGGTAAATCTGGGTGTGATCTTAACCACATCTTAAGGCTGTGGATAACCTGTGGATAAGTCCCCGACGCTGTCGGGCGTGTCGAGCGGGAGATTGTTGAAGATTCAACTAATTAGAGTTTTGCTTACGATCCTTTAAATAAAGATAAGTAATTGCAATTATTGGAGATAGTAAAAACAATTGAACGAGAGTTGTTAGAAATCTAATCATGCTGGTATCAATCCAATCTCATCAACGCCACACGCCTTTTCAAATCTTGCTTTATCAAATCGCTCATTATCACTTTGAAAAAATTGTGCAAACTCTTCCACAATGTCTTCAAAAACTTGCGGATGAATTTCATCGCTAAAACCTTTTAGAATATTTGAAACTTCTACATAGTCTTTTCGTGTCATCATTATAGTTTTACCATGCTTTCAATATCGTTAGAAATTAGTGTATAGGCTACGGCACAAGGGTAGCAATATTTTTCTGTAGGAATTCCACCAAGCATTAGGGCATCAACGCCACTAAATACAAGGTTTTCATTTTCGCAATTAGTAACTGCACACTTTGACATTATGCACCTGCCAATTCTAGAAACATCTCTGTTCCGCCTGCATTAATTTCATCAATGCGAGCATTTAGTTCGTCAATGCTAATTGAAACTAGGTTAGGAATAATTTCCTGAATGGCCTCAATATTCATTTTGATAAAGTCCTCACCCATCATCATGATTTGAGGTAGATAGCGATTATTTTCCGCAATCTTTGAAACGAAATTAACTCCCTGATATGTGAATGGGAATTCTACGAAATTAATTGTGCTAGTCATTAGTTTTTACCTTTCTTAGTTGTTGAAATAATTTTAGCAATTTTTTCTGCATTTGTCAATTGTTGCGCTTTGCGCTGTGCCTCAATATGGGCTTTGAATTCATCGAGGGTCATTAGTCACCTACCTTTACGGCTACTGTGCGATAGGTAGTACCAATTCCACTATTAGGAGAAATCTCTACTAGATAGGTTTCGCAACCTTCATACCAAACTGCATGAGGGTGTTCCTCTGCTGAGATAATTTCACCCATAAGAGTGCGTGAACGATATTCTTTACCTACTAATAGGTCTTTAACTGTGTATACATTTGCTGACATAAGTTGTCACCTTTCTTTAAGTTGATAAGACTATCTTATCAGGGGGGTCTGACAAATTGGCTACTTATTTGCTAAGGCTCACTGTGATTTAGACCACATTTATTTGCTTAGGCTCATTAGCCTTTTTGTCCTTTATTTAGTTTTGATACTAGGTATCCTATCACATACATCTCAAAAAGTCAAGACGACACGCCGTAGGATTTGTGTGATTTAAATCACCAACCATATCGATCTTTGCGAATACGCTCAGCCTCAGCAAGTTGCTCAGGTGTAGCGTTACGGTAAGCATTTACCGCTTCACGAATCCAAGGGTATCTTTCTAGTCTTGCTTCTTGCAATGCTTCACGCTTTGCATTTTGAGCCTTAACAATAGAAGAAACCAATTCATTATCAAATTTTTTGTAGTTTTTATTTAGTGACATTTTTATGTCCTTTCTTTTTTAACTTTCTAACTATCGTTAGTCTAGCATACAATTCCCAAAAAGTCAAGAGGACACACCGTACAAATCGGACATTTTGAAAAATATTTTTGTGGGATACATCACACCCCACTTAAACGACACGCCCGAGTGCGGGGGTCGGGGTTTAGTTGAAGATTCAACTATTTAAAATCTTTAAATATTTCTGCAACTAAATCTAATTGTTCATTTGTTAGATGATCCAATTCAATTGCTTTTTCAAAATTAAAAACATCTTTAGTCAAAATAAATTCCTCCTTTAACATCTTTATGATTTACACAAACGTTTCCACGTTCAATTCCTTTATGACAAACGAAACACAACATTTGAAATTGCTTAGTCATTAGACCTAGTTCAATGTTCATTTGTTCATCTTTTGTTGCTTCTGAGAAATCAACCCAGCCAGCACCATTTTCATTTATTCTAAAAATTTCTATTGACATTTATTTATCCTTTCTAAAGATTGCAAGCAATTGCGTTGCTATGTGTATGATTTTTTGTTATGCAATTTTCACGCATTTTGTGAAACGCTGTGCATTTCATTTCATGATAGTAGATGTATGACAAGTGAAAAACCTTGTCGCAAGTATTGCAGAAGTGCCACTTCTGACCATGCTTTAGGCTAATGCCACCATTTGGATTTATTTGGTAGCGTTCTGCAAAAGATGCAGAGTGTGTGCAAGAGATTCCCTTGCATTTGTTGTTAGTGTTAGTCATTTGATAACCAACCTTTCTTTCTATCTAATACAAGTATCCTAACATAGGGGTCTGACATTTTGGAGGGTACAAAACGGACATTCTGGACTTTGTGGGGTACATCACATGTGACGTAGAACACATAAGTTATCCACATAGTTATCCACAGGACGTCGGGGCCCCATGTGGGATAAATCACATGCGACACGCCGTGTTTGGACTTGACTTTTGGCAAGGTATATGCTAGGATACTCCTATCAAAATTAAATAGAGCCCTAAAAAATGTGACTAAGGTCACAATCCCAAATGTAACAAATGTCCGAATTGTCTACCTCAATTTGTCAGTGGTAGGTGTTAGGATACTAGGTATCAAATTAAATAAGTTTAGAAAAAAGAAAGGTGGTCTAAAATGACTACATTAACAATTACACATATCCATACTCCACACATGGAGTCTATCTCTACAGTCTACGGCATGGGCGTAGATGTCGAATATACATTCTGCGAGGAATGTGAACAAAACATAGAAAGAGATTATTTCTATGATGATTTCGATAGATTACCATTCTACTCAAAATGGACTGTTACTAAGTAACACTCTATTTTGTCAGTGGTAGATGATAGAATACTCAGTATCTAAGAAAGGATAACTAGAAATGGATAAGGTTAAAACTCAAGAATTAAATAACTATTGGGGTGGAGATATCCACACAGAAGACAACGAATTGAAAGAGATGATTAGCAAATTAGACGCTATTATCAAGAAAGGAAATAACTAAATGATTAACGGAGTTACTAAGATAGATTGCTCAGGTTGCTACGGAGCAGGATACATATTTTTTGGAGATAGCGAGGACTACCATGTAGAGCCCTGCGATTGTGTTACTAGTGGAGCAGAAATCTAGTGGCAGGGTACAGCGAGGAACAACTAAGAAGGCTCGCACACATTAAGAAACACGGCACTATTGCTAACTACGATAGAAGCCATTACCCACAAGAATTAAAAGACAAACTAAAGATAAAGGATAACAATAAATGAAACTAACAATTACAAGCATGAACGGCAAAGAGTTTCACATGGACTTGCCTACAAAAGAAAATGTAAATTATTTTATTGAGATGTATCGCAAAAGCCTCAAGAAAAATCAACGAGTTAAGGTTACTTGCGACCTCATGGGAATTGACGGGTATCTACAAGGCACTGCACCCCTAAGAGATTAGGGTGGCACTAGTGCTATTTATTAGGTAGGTACTAGTACTCGATCAAAATGTGCTCACTATATTTTTATATGGTGTTTTTTAAATCCTGTATCATGCATTTCTAAAAAATATTCAGATTTTCCAAAAAGTGGTTTTTAAAAATTTTTTCAGATTTCGTGTATAATGAAATACATGGGAATATTAGATAACCTAGAAAACGCCTGGGATCCAGAATTTAACTTCGAATCTAAACCTATACCTGAGACAGACAATATGGGTAGAGAGAAGTTTTGGGAAGATCTGGGTAAACCAGAAAACAATGGTTTAGCAAAAAACCTATTTGAGCAAGAGGTTTGTAACAATTGTTCTTGTAGGGATGAAGGTCCTTGGAACGATTAGTTCAATAGGCCATAAATTTCGAGGTAGAATTCAACCTCATAAGCATTTTCAGCCTCATCACACATCTCTGCAATCTCCTGAGATGTTTTCTTATTGACCAAATATTGTTCTTTGAGCCATTCAGAGTCTTTGTATTTGGCTGACATGCTTAAAATCCTAATTTGTCAGCAATTGCTCCAGCAACAGCAACAAGTCCAGGTCTATTCTGAATTAATGCTTCTTTCTTCTGATCTTCTGTCATATCCTTTGGAAGAGAGTTTGAAATGCCTTCTTCAACGGTATCGACAACTGCTGCAACAATTTGTTCTCTTGTAAGTTCCATATTTCACCATTTTCCTATCGGGCACGTAGCCATTTTCAAGGTTGTTTTTAACTTCATAAAACACCCACACTTCTTACATTTTACCATACGCTTGTTGAAAAATTCGCAGGTATTGCAAATCTTCAATCTTGACTCAATAAGATCCTTATCTGATCTTGGCTGACTAGGGTCAAACAAGTCAGAAAACTTAACATCTTCTGTCATTAAAAACTCTTACGAATTAATGTCAAAATACCATATGTTAAGATACCAGACAAGAATAATCCAATTAATGTTTCAAGCATCTATCCATATTACCATATCTTTCCATATAGTGCAAATCTTGTTTGCATATGTTATGGATATGGGTGGTTTGGATATGCGAGAACTCTTATTTCGCCCCGCCGAAAAGATATCATTTTTTAAAAACTCTGGTTATAATTTGTGTTATGTCAGCGCAAGAGTGGGCAGGATTTATATTAACGTTATTATCTATCGGCGGAGTTACACTTAGCGCCATTCGTTGGTATATTAAAGTTCAGATTAAACCTGTCGAAGATAATATCGTATCCTTAAAAAAGGTTGTAGAAGAGGTTCGTGCCGAAACTAAAACCAACGGCGGATCTTCAATGCGTGATGAAATTAAAGCAATTAAGTTAGAGCAAGAACACGCTAGAGAAAAAAGAAATAAGCAAACAGAAAAGATTGACCATTTATACGATTTGTTTGTGGATTATCTTGCTAAAAATTCTAAGTAATTTTCCTATATATAATATATAATATATATAATATATTTATATATAGTATATATCTTTATATATAATATATAATATATAATATATAATATATAATAAAAGTATACACTAAACTTTCTGTTCTTGAGGCTAAAATCAATAATTTTCTTTGTGATCTTAGTCTCTTTTTCTTAGATAATGTCCGTTTTATACCTATATGATATACTTTTAAATAAGCCAATACTTGAGGTTGTTCCTTATACCCACCGCTTTGAGTATTGGTCTTATTTTATGGTATAATCTTTGTATTATGACACAATGCGGACCTGAAATCTTTGGAGCAGACCCAGTCAATATTAAATGGAATATTGTTAGAGGTGACACGTCTCCGCTGCGTGTAGAATTTTACGAAAACGACGAAACAACATATTTTGACACAACTGGTTGGACCTATGCATCTACGACATATGATGCACAAGGCGATATATTAGATGAACTAGAGGTAACTCCAGGAGATGGCTATGTAGAAATTATGGCTTCTCCAGAAATTACTGAAAATTGGGGAATTGGATATAAGCCAGTAGTCTCAGAACTATTATTTGATCTTCAAGTAACAATCGATGGAGCAACCGTATGGACTCCTGTAATTGGTACCATAACAGTCCTTGGAGACGTCACAGGAGGTAGTTTGTAATGCCAGTTATCAAGATAGTACCGTTCCCTGGTGTACCAGGCGCAAAAGGCGATACAGGGGCTACAGGCCCACAAGGACCAATGGGGGATACTGGCCTAACAGGTCCTATGGGTCCACAGGGTGAGCAAGGTTTAACAGGTTTAGAAGGTCCACAAGGCGAAACAGGTCCAGCAGGAGCAGACGCTTTATGGAATTACGCAGGAGAATATGACAACGGTGCCGATTATAATGTTGGAGATGTTGTTACATTTGCAGGCGGTACATATTATAGAATTCTTCCACCAAATGCTGGATACTATCCAACAGATCCAACATACTGGGATGTAATTGCTGCACCTGGAGCACAGGGCCCACAGGGTGAACCAGGAGATTTAGATTCTGGAACTACGACCATTCAGACTTATTCATCTATTTTGTCAGCAACTGGGTTGGTATTTAGCGGTACTCCAACAACAGCAGAATATATTAAGGTTGGTAATTTAGTTCAGGTACAAATTGATGTTGAATTTGATAATATTACAAATTTTGGTACTGGTCAATACTCTTTAACTTTACCATTTGCATCTAAGTATCATACAGACGTGTACGGTGGATCTGTGCATAAAGTTAATTCTGGAATTAGTCACTACAGTTTAAAGGGTCACTTATCTCCGTCAAGCAATGTTATGACTGTTTGGGCGATTGGATCAAATGCCGTAGATCAAGAGTTTGACCATAACTCTCCAGTAAACTTGACTGTTGCAGATAAATTTCATATGTCATTTTCTTATATTTGTGAATAATATTATGAGATAATACAGTCATGGCTGTGTCAAAATCCATGGACTTTCCACAAAGTAAAAGTAATTATGCTGCCCAAGTAGTTCAATCTCAAAGTACTATTAGTGATCAATTGGTTAATTATGTTCCAGTACCTGGCCCACAAGGAGCGCAAGGACCTATGGGGTTATCTGGACCAAAAGGTGACAGAGGCGAAAAAGGTGAACGTGGTGAAAAGGGTGAAAAAGGCGAAAAAGGAAATCCAGGGAAAGATGGCATAAGTTCTCTTTCTGCTTCTGGACAACAGGCTGGCTGGGCATGTTATTACAATAAAGATAAAAAAGATATCAAGACTGGTGTTTCTAGAGGAGAGGATGGATGGGTTAGCGTTTATGTTGATTCAAAAGATCCAAGAACTACAGAACTTTATCTACCAAAGGGGTCAGTAGGTTTTTGGAACACAGAGTCAAGAATTTTAAATTTTAGAGGTATAAAAGAGGGTAGCCAGATATTTGTAACTTATAATTTTGATATAACTACCTTTAGCAACAATACAGAGGTTTGGGTTAGAACCTATTTCCCGCAAGACAAAAGAGATATTTCTCAGTTTGTAGCATCTTTAAAATATCAGTATGACTACAGCATAAATGTTACGCAAAACTTTTTCATAGAAAACGAAAAGATGAGATTTGATTCGCCTGTTCCACAAATCAGAACCGATTACGACAGCCTAATCAGAATGAACTCTATACATGTCTCTGTGATATAATAAACCAGGAGGAATTATGGCATTTCCAGGTACATACAATATTAACTATTATAAGGGTGACACCTATCAGTTTAGAATTTATCCAAAGGATACCGCTGGCAACCCATTTGATCTTTCAGACTACAGATACGACCATGACTCTAATCCATTAACAGAACAATGGGACACAGCGACTTTTGCTTTTGCAGAAGTTAGAGGTGGAGATTCAGCGACTGGATATCATAAGTGTCTTGCAAAAATTTCTGATAATGCACAATATATTACATGCACCATTAGACCAGAAGATGCCGCATATTTGAATCCTGCAAAAACTTATGTTTACGATGTTCAGGTAACTAAGCCAGGATCAGAGTATCCGATGGTTTTAACCCTAATGACTGGAACAATTACTGTAACTGATCAAGTTACAAGTAGCACGGGGTTAGCATAACATGGCAGATGTTTTAGTATCCACAGACGAACTTTTGGTTTTAGGTGGACCAGAAACTATTAATGTAGAAGTAGATTACGGTCCACAGGGTGATCGTGGAAGTTTATTTTTTGCTGGTAGCGGAGAGCCAACATCATCTACAACAACTGACCTAAGTGCACAGGTTTATGATTTTTATCTAAATACACAACAGTCTCATAGTGGATTTGCAACAATCTATCAATTAGTAACAATTCCTGGCGGAACACAATGGCAGAAAATAATGTCATTGCTTCCAAATGTCTATTCATACAATACAAATAAAACTTTTGTATCTGGCTCTGTATCTATTAATGTTCCTTTAATTAATTTGATTCCCGCCGATCTTATAGGATCTGTTACAGCAGCAAATTTTAATGTTCAGTATTCTGTTAGTGGAACATACCCCATTGCCTCATCTGTTTCCGTGGGTGCTATTGCTGGTGGTGTTGGGTCAGAGGCTTTACCTATTACGATTTTTGCTAATGAACTAAGCGGAGGGGAATGGGTAAATCCATCTGGTGAAAGAACCATACATTTATTCATTTCTATGGTATAATCAAAGATGGTGATAACTAATGGCTGAAGATATTGGTAATATTTATAAGACAAAGATTCCTTCATATGCTGAGTCAGCAGACATTCAGGCAGCCCTAAAACTTTTTCATTATGGGTCAACAACAGTTCCAACTACAGAAGAAGATATTCTTGCAGATTCTCTAGCAGGCCATTTAAAAGATTTACAGGGTCAGGTTGATACTCTAGATGCTCGTGGTATTGGATCAGATTATCTAACACTAGCACAAATCGGTGCAATCGTAACTCCAGAAGATGGATTTATTGCCATGGCATCTGATTCTACTGGTGGAGCAGTAACAACTACGTATGCTGCAGCAATTTACTCTAATACTGCACCAACAGAAAACCTTGTAGAAGGAATGATCTGGGTAGATAAAGACGCATCTCCAAGAAGAGCGTATATTTATAATGGAACAACATCTTCTTGGGATATCATCGATGACATTCAAAGTATTGTAGATGCTGCTGGAGACATTCTTTATGGAACTGCTAATGATACCGTTGGAAAGTTGCCAATTGGTTCAACAGGGCAGGTTCTCACAGTGGCAGGGGGTTTGCCAAGTTGGGCAACTCCCACAACACCACCTTCAGGCGGTATGACACTAATTGGAACAACAACACTAACTGGTGCAACAAACGTTATTGCAATTCCAACTGGTTATAACAATATTCAATTAGTACTAAGAGATATTCAAGGTAATACATCAACATATTTAAGAGTTGCAGCAAAACCTGCTTCAGGATCTCCACAACATCACTGGATTCAGATGAGGACTGGTTTTTCTTCAGTTGATTCTAGTTCTGAGTCATGGGCAACAATTATGCAGTTTGACTCATCCAGTGATCAAAGCGTAATTATTGATCTTTACGACTATAACAATTCTGTTTGTGATAAGGTTATGTCTTGGCATGGTGCATATGGTTTGTCTGGGGGAGCAATTAGAAGAGCAGCAATGGGTATGGCTAATGTTGAAACAGTAGACCCAATTACACAGTTTGTTCTTACATTAGAATCAGGTGGCGGTATGAATGGAACAGCATTGCTGTATGGTGTTAAATAATGGCTAAAAGAAAAGAAACTAGACCAGAAATATCATTTCATGACATTGAGCGTGAAGAAGTTATTATTCGAGAAATGAATGATGAAGAGTATACAGAGTACTTAGAGACTATGAAGGTATACGAAGCAAAAAGAGCAGCAGAGTTAGAAAAAGAAAAATTAAAAGAACTTGCTATTGCTAAATTAGTTGCTCTAGGAATTACAGAAGCAGAACTTAAGGCGGTGATTTCATAATGTCAACAATTAGTTCAAACAGTAAAGTTGTATACATGTATGACGAGGTATCAGATACCTGGTATGCTGTTGCTGGTGTTGCAAACACAAACGTTCCATACTCTTGGACACAAGCACATACCTTTGGGGCAATTGTTACAGTTAATGATGTTATCCGTGCAAAGGCTGGTATTAATAGATTTCAAAACCCTGCCTCAAGAGATGCAGTCATAACTTCTCCACAGGCTGGAATAGTCTGTTTTGTAGCACAAACTGATGGCGGAACAGACATTAATGAGTTGCAATATTATGTTGATGGATCTTGGAAGGGCATTACAGATACTGCAATTTTTTCAAACAAAGTTGCTAATCATACACTTGTTATCTCTGACCCAGGGAAAACAATAACAGTAGATTCATCTTCTGATATAACAATTACAGTTCCGCCAAATAGTGATGTTGCTTTTGCAATAGGTCATAGACTTGACATTGTTAGACTTGGTGCTGGAAATGTTACAGTGGCACAAGGTTCGGGTGTAACTATTAATAGCAAAAATTCAAACAAGAAAATTGCTGCGAGGTATTCTGGAGCAACTCTTATCAAATATGATACGAATACCTGGATACTTATTGGCGATTTGACAGCGTAGGTGCTAAATGCTTGGATTTCTTGGCAAGTGGGCATCTTCAAAAGGTATGGTGAGAGTACCCAACCTTAGCAATCTAACAAAAGAAGAGGCTATTTCTGCTATTGAAAATGCAGGTCTAAGGCATACAGGAAATTCATCCACATCTACTCAAAATATTAATTTAAATAATCGTGTTGCAGTTCAGTCTTTAAATGCAGACGACCTAGTCGAGTATGAATCTGAAATAAGTTTTATTCACTATAACTATGTGGAAGTAACAACTACTACAACTACTACACAAGGTGGAGGTAGTGGAGGTGTTACTAACCCTACACCAAGTCCTACACAAGAAACAACTGGTGGTGGAGGAAAAGTTTGTAATGGAAACTGTGAATCCTATACAACAGAACAGCCAGTATGTAACGGAGAAGATTTGTACGTTGGTATATTTACTGGAACAAGAAAACTTTGCTCAGATGGAACATACGAAATTTGTACATCTCCAACATTAACATCTTATGGAGCATGTATTTCTACTAACGTAAGTAGTTGTGGTGGATCTGGTGGTTCTGGATCATCTTGTACCACCTCACCAACACCTACTTCTACAACATGTGCGCCAAAAGTTAGTTCATACTCTGAATATAGAGCATCTTGTGGTGGAGTTGCTACAATTTGGGTAGACTCTTGCGGTAATGAAACAGTAGAGTGTCAGGGAACATCGGCAACAACAGAATCAACAGGGACAACCACAGAAGCACCAACATCAAACACTTGGTATTTTTGCTGTAACGATGGATCTGGCGAATCAGTTCTTGCAAGCAGCGTTAGTCAAGCAGTGCAATTAGCAAATAATATTTGTGGTCAGTATGGTTCTTCTCTTGGTGGTGGAGTTTATTCAACCCCGCAATCTTGTAACCAAACAACACAAAGCACCCAGTCAACAGCAGCGCCTACTCAAGGAACAACAGCGACTACAACATGTGCTCCAAATGTTAGTTCATATACAGAGTACCGTGCTTCATGTGGAGGAACCGCTACTATTCAAGTAGACTCTTGTGGCAATGAGACAGTTGTTTGTCAGCAAGCAACACAAGCAACAACACAAGCAACACAGGCTACTACACAAGCAACACAGGCTACTACTCAACAAAACTGTACACCAGTGTACTCTTATACAGAATATCGTGCAGCATGTGGTAGTTCTGTAGCAATCTATGTAAACCCATGTACTGGAGCAGAGTCTTACAACTGTCCTAGTGCAACTACACAGGCTACACAGGCTACCACACAGGCTACACAGGCTACTACTACTACAACATCTTCGGGATGTGTTAGTTATGCAGACTTTTCTTGTGGATGGGACTATAGCGGAACATATGATTGCCAAGGAAATTGTGTTGGTGTAAACCCACAAACAACCCAAGGAAATACTGCTATGAGTACACCAGGAACAACAGCAGAAACAACCGCTGCAACTACAGCAGCACCCGCAGGATGTGGATACTGTCCAAGTGATGCAGGCTGCTTCTGTTGGGAAGGCGATTGCTATTGCTAATGCAATATGATATACTTTTAAAAAGGAGAAAAAATGTCTAGATTTAAGTTTGCTATTGTAGTAGGAAATGATGTTGCTGGTACCGTTGCACTAGAAGATGGTAAAAGTGAAACATTAGATAGGATTATTGCAGCATATCAGTCAGATCCAAAAATAATTCCAACCAGTGACGAAAATATAGTTTTTGGTTGGACATATGATGGAACTAATTTTTATCCACCACTACCACCAACGGAGTAATATGTCTGAGTTATCTGCTTGGCAAAAATATAAGAAAAATCTTGGTGAAACAAGACCTTGGGATGTTGTGAACCCAAATACGGAGTGGGCAACTGACGAGGTAGTAGAAAAAAGATACTCTATTTGTCAGATGTGTCCAGAGTTTATTTCTTTAAGTACGCAGTGCAAAAAGTGCGGATGTATAATGAAACTTAAAACAAAACTAGAAAAAGCAACCTGTCCATTAGAAAAATGGTAGATATAATCAATAACTATGGACAAGATATTTGTATCTATAGCATCTTATAGAGATCAAGAACTGCTAGATACAGTATTTTCTATTTTAAGACAGGCAAAGAATCCTTCAAGGCTATTTTTGTCTATTTTTTCACAAGACGAGAAGCATCCAGACCTTGAAAGTGTATTTAAGATATTTGGAATAAAAGACTACAAGTATGTTAAGGTTCATTATTCTGATGCAAGGGGAGTTGGTTATGCACGTTTTAAAACGCAAGAGCATTTAAACAATTCTTATAAATATTACATTCAAGTGGATAGCCATACTCAGTTTATTGAAAACTGGGATGAGATAATCATAGAACATTATGAAAAAGCAAGAGGGTATTGGGGAGACTTAATATTTACAGCATATCCAGGAACATATGAATATACTGAAACTGGAAACATAAAATTTGCTACATCTCTTGTGCCAACATGTTTAAGAATACAAGAAGCATCAACAGGAAGTCCTTTTAGGTTTGAGCCTAAATATAAAGAGTATGTGGGGGGAGACATAGGAGAATTTCATGGATATTTTTGTGCTGGTTTGGCATTTGGATATTCTAAATATTTTTTAGATGTCCCGTATGATCCAGAAATATACTTTAATGGGGAAGAGCAAACTCTTGCTATTAGGTTTTACTGTAAAGATATAAAATTGGTCGCACCACCATATAACTATTGCTTCCATCATTACACTGGCAAAAAAAGAATTCGTCATTGGGAAAATAGCGAAACCTGGAAGACATATGACGAAATAGGAGTTAAACGTTTAAATGATTTTTTCGATTATAAACTAGATGCCACATACGGTATCTCCGATATTGAGAAATACCATATGTGGCAGTCTTGTTTTATAACCCCAAGAGGTTAGTTTGGAAATTGAAGCATTAACGATTTGGTTCTTGGAGTGATACCCTTCCAAGCAATCCAATTCTCTCCACCATTTGACATGTGGAATGCAACCTGAGCATTTAAT
>JACCEC010284311.1_pt1 | contig 25258 bp, 27 predicted proteins | sample 7450121 | NCBI WGS metagenome assembly JACCEC01 (sample SAMN15323455, study PRJNA562643) | freshwater metagenome | isolation source: river surface water | place: USA:Blue River Watershed | collected 2017-08-18 | reverse complement strand
TGCAGGCGCAAGGATATCTATCGCGCAATCAAGCCTTAGATGTCGAGCGGCAATTATCTGAAGTACATAGCCGTCAGAGTGAGGATCTTTCCAGCATCAACGCCATCCAATCCAGACTCGCAGAACTGCACCTTCGTGAGTCGCAATACCTCATCGACCAGAGACGGGAGATCGAGGCAGAACTTGCAGACGCGCGGCGTGATCTAACTGCACTTGCCGAGCGAGTTGCCGCCTTCAGCGACACACATGAGAGATTGGCGATACGCGCACCCGTATCAGGGACTATTGTCAATCTCGCAGTGACGACCGTGGGCGGGGTGCTGAAGTCTGGAGATCGCGTACTCGATATCGTGCCCAATGGTGATGAGCTGATCGTCGAGGCTAAAGTCGATCCTCGCTATATTGACCGGGTGCACGCTGGTCTTCAGGCCGATCTTCGGTTTGATGCCTATCTAGACGCCTTCCAACGACCCATCGTCGCGGGCGATGTCGAAGTCGTATCTGCCGACGCGATGCCGGACGAAAGGACCGGCGCGCCCTATTACAAAGTTCGAGTCACGATACCCCCAACAGAAAAAGCGCTGCTGTCATCGCTAAAACTGCAACCTGGCATGCCTTGTACCGTCATGATCAAGACTGGCGAACACTCGCTTCTGACCTACTTGGTGCAACCCATGATGCGTCGCTTCGTAGGCGCCTTGGCTGAGCCCTAACTCGCAATCATGCGCTTACCATCCTCAGTTGGTCTCTCTGGTTTGCTCCCGAGGCCCTCTGCGTCAGCAGGCTCTGACTACACTCGCAAGAAAAATGCTGAAGGCCCTCCGGATCGACAATCTGCACGCGGCCTCTGGATGTTTTGATGACCGACGTCTGCGCTAAACGCGCGAGCGCTTCGGTAACAGCCTCCCTGCGTACACCGAGAAAGTGGGCAAGATCCTCGTGGGTCAAGTCGAAACCCGTAGCCCCTGAGGCGTGATTCAAACTCAAGAGCCAACGGGCTAATCGACGCTGTAGCGGATGACGGAGGTTGCAACCGCTCGTCACGCCCAGAATTCCAGTCGCTCGAACGAACTGACTGTGAACAGCCCGCCGCAACTCGGGCGACCGAACCAATTCGGCCGCAAAGATTTCACTGCGTATCTTCAGTGCATAGCCCGGGATGATCGCACGAGGCACGCCTGACATCGCCAGATCGATCGAGTTACGCGCACCGATGGCATCTCGATACCCGAGCAAGGCGAGATGGCAGTTGACTCCATCGGACATCGTCAACTCCAACGAGTAAACACAGGTCAGCGGGAAGTACACGTACTCGAATCGGCTCGTTGGATCTTTGCCGGTGTCGCCTCGCCTTATCTGCGTGAGTTCGACATGATCGTCGAACTTCATCAGCACTTCCTTCGGCAGGCCCTGGAGAAATTTATTTTGTGTCATCACTGGTTTCATTACCGTCCCTCCGTGAACTAGTGATGAGCGGAGAGTGTCAATTCTCTGACTTTAGCCGTCACGAACAATTTGCGTTCAATGTGAGGCACCGCTCATTCGATCTCTCGCGCGAGGCAGTGTCACGCAGACAAGACACTACTCGACCCAATGATTTCTAAGGTGATCTAGCGCACGTATCTCCTTTCTGAATTTTGCGTGCGAAGCGCCACCGACGGGGCCGAATTACCTGCGTAGACTTCGAACCGTCGATTGGAAATCACTTCAGGCCTTTCCCGAAGTAGAGCCATCGATCACAGGGTGGCACGGTCCCCGACAGACCGGCGTCAAGGCGACGAAAGGGTTGCCGAGACGATGTCCTCAACGACAGGCCCCACCCTGCGACCGCGCTCAAGCAGCTCGGTGAGGCAGCTCGGCCTTTTCCCAACACGGAAGGTCGAGCTGCTTTTTGCGCTATCCCCCCAAGTGGCTCGATTTCTCCAGCCACCAGTTCGGGCCGGATCTATAACTAGATCCGGCCCTTTTTTTCTTTACTTGATTTCGATGTTGTGAAGTTCGGATCGCGCCTTTTTCGGCAAGGTCAGAGCCAGAACGCCGTTCTCATACGCTGCGCGCGCTTTCTTGGGTTCAATATCGTGCGCCAACGACATGCTGCGTGAGACAGCGCCGAAATTGCGTTCTGAGCAAATCCAGCGTCCGCCATTTTGGCGATCGATTTGACTTTGTTTCTGCGCCGAGATGGAAACGTAGTTATCGTCCAATTCGATTTTCACATCGTCTTTCTTAGCGCCCGGAATTTCAGCGTGGATGGAGTACGAGTCGTCGTCTTCGTGCACATCAAGTCGCATCTCGGGTGTCGCAGCATCGAGAGCAAAAGGCCGGCGCATGAATCCGCGAACGACCTCCTCCATATCGTTGATCTGCTCATGCAGTGAAAGCTTTTTCATTTGAGTTTCCTCGTTGTCAATCGGGAAGACATTTTTCCCGAGGCCAGTATCCCGAGGACCACTTTCGATATCCGTTTTGTTCAACACCTATCGGGATTTCGATCTACGTGCGATGACGCGCAGGTTGCGTGAGATGCCTCGCTCTACATTGCTCGCGTCGAGGCTACAGCTTCGACGATTACTGAAATCAACACAGGAGAACTCCATGAAAAACTTTCTGAAAGCGTTTATCCGTGACGAGCGCGGTCTTGCCGCGGTCGAGTACGCGATCGTTGCCGGCGTCGTTGTTGCTGGCTTGGTTGGCGTGTTCGAGTTGATCGGAACCGAAGCGACGGATCGTCTTAACGAGCTCTATAACGCGCTCGCCTAATAGACAGTCGTCAACTTAATGAGTGTCCGGGTGGTGTCTTCCCTCCCCACCGCCCGGACACTTCTGGAGAGCTCCGTGACATCCGTTCCTATCATGCAGCTGGCAGTGTTGATTCCAGCCGTTTTGCTGGCAGCTGCTTTCGACTGGAAATCTCGTCGGATACCGAACGCACTCACTGCATTTATCGCAATCGTCGGCGTTTTCTATCTAGTCGTTGAGTCTTCGCCCATCACGGCTGTCGGCGGACTCGGACAGGGCTTTATCGCGGGGCTCGCTTGCATGCCGATTTACGTGCTACGTGGCATGAGCGCCGGCGATGTGAAGCTCATTTCAGCGACTTCGATTTGGTGGACGACATCGCAATTGCTGGTTGCACTCGCTTCGACTGCCATTGTCGGGGCGATTCTCGCTGTGATCTATCTATGTTCAACACGGGGCGCGACGCATGTTCCGTATGCGATCGCCATCGCCACGTCGACTGTCGGCACCGCCCTGGCTGCTTGAGGACCCCATGAACTACGAAACACGAAAAAACTTTTGGTTGATTTTTATTGCTCTGATATTCGCCGCGTTGGCGGCATGGCTCGCGACACGCTGGATGCAATCACGCGTAGCGGCCGCGGACGCCGGTAAATTATCTTTTTCGAATGTGGTCATCGCCGCACGGGATGTCCCACTCGGAAAACGTATCGAGGCGGCCGATATCAGGGTCGTTCGTACGGTCGGATCGAGCATTCCACCTGATGCGTTCACTCGATCCGATGTCGCCATCGGTCATGTTTCGAGATCGGCGCTCTTCGCCGGTGAGGTACTGATCGATCGACGGCTCTCCAAATACGCCGGTGGCAGTGCCTTAGCCGCTGTGCTCGCACCCGGTATGCGTGCCGTGACCGTACGAGTCGACGATGTCATCGGCGTAGGAGGATTCGTACTCCCCGAGAATCGAGTCGATGTCGTCGCCGCATTCCAGGACGGCAACGCCTCCCAAGCCGAGACGATTTTGCAGGATATCCGAGTGCTGGCAGTCGATCAGAGATCGGATTCCGGTACCAACGAGGCCTTGCTAGTTCGGGCAGTGACCTTGGAAGTCACGCCGGGGGGTGCAGAGAAGATTGCGGCGGCCCAGCAGCGCGGACGAATTCAACTCACCTTGCGGAACCCTATTTCGGCAACGACAGCGACGAACGACCCGATTGCCGAAACCGAGGTCGTCGTCCGCGCGCCGAAGCTGATAGAGGCCGGAATCTTCCCGATCAAAACGCCGCAATTGGAGCGAGTGCGCGATCCCTCGCCGCCTGTGACTTTGATCCGCGGTACCCAAATCACCACACGTAAGTCGGAGTAGGAAACCAACATGCATCGACCATTATTCTTGTTTCTTTTGGTCACACTCGGCGGATTCGTCAACGCAGCGGATCTGGAGGCGAGCAGCCGAAAGATTACTCTGCCCGTGTTCCAGTCGCACACCGTGACTCTGCCAAAGGCCGCCAAGCGAGTGTCCGTCGCCGACCCTGGTATCGCGGATGTCGTCGTGTTGAGTCCAACCGAATACTACGTTCTCGGTCGTGATGTCGGCGTCACCAATCTGATGGTCTGGGATCGCGAGGACGGCGCGCGATCCTCATTTGAGGTCGAGGTCACACACGATCTTGAAGGGCTGAAAACGCGGCTGTTTCGTTTGATACCCGGTAACAGTATCGAAGTCACCTCGGCACAGCGATCCATCGTGTTATCCGGCCGCGTGCCGAGTGCGACCATCATGAACACGGCGATCCGTCTAGCCGAGAGCTATCTGGCGCGTCTCGATAACGCGCGAAAGAGCCGCGAGTCGGACTCCGAAAAAACGCCCACCCAACGCGAGGCGAGTCGCCCGACCGGTGAAATCATTAATCTGCTTGAGGTCGCGGGCGCTCAACAGGTCATGGTGGAGGTGCGGGTCGCAGAAGTCGCACGTTCGGAACTCAAGCGAATCAATGCGCGCTTCAACGCCTTCGGCGTTCGCGGCAACTGGAGCGGAGGCGGCGTCAACGGCGGCGCCTCGTTTCCGGATGCGATTTTCGGTCCTTCCGGCACTCGCATTCCGTCGGTCGTCTCCGGCGCCAGCTCTGTAGTCGCACCAGCGCTGGATGAATTTTCACCGAATGATCTCGTCATCTCCAACCAAGGCATTTTCACGAGCTATTTCTCAGATAGCTTCGCGTTCAATCTCGCCCTGGATGCAGCCAAGGATCAGGGGCTCGCCAAGATTCTGGCAGAGCCCACTTTGACGACGTTGACTGGGCAGGAGGCGACCTTCCTCTCTGGAGGCGAGTTCCCGATACCGGTACCGCAAAGCGACCGAAGCGTCACCATCGCCTTCAAGGATTTCGGCATTTCCTTGAAAGTTCTACCGACCGTACTCTCCGATGATCGGATCAACACCAAGCTCGAGGTTTCAGTCAGTGAAATTTCGAATGCGACCAGTGTCGTTCTCAATCCAACGCAAACAAGCTCTACCTTTGTTGTTCCCTCACTGACGAGACGAAACGCTACCGGCACAGTCGAACTCGCCGATGGCCAAACGATCGCATTGGCTGGTCTATTCAGCGACAACGTGCGTTCGTTGGTGAGCAAATTCCCAGGGCTTGGCTCTCTGCCAGTACTCGGCGCGCTCTTTCGCAGTCAGGACTTCGTGAAGGGCAATACCGAACTCGTCATTTTGGTAACCCCACGGCTTGCCCGACCGATTGATCCGAAGACACTGGAGTTACCGACGGACCGCTATCGCCAACCCGACGACTGGGACTTCTACATGATGGGACGAATCAGCGCACCAGAAGTCGCCCCAACAAAAGACACGCAAGAGAGGAAAAGTCCATGAATGCAAAGAGCTCCATTTCCATCCTGTGCTCGACCGTATTGAGCGCTGCCATGCTGACCGGATGCACGACGACCGAAACATCCGTTGCCGATGGCCAGAGCGTCAAAACGATCATGGCAGCCCAAGTCAATGATGCCGAAGCGACAGCTCGGCATGGCACCACAGCCCCGCGCGGTACCGACCCGGAGGTGTCGAATACGACCGTCAACAGCGTCCGCAGTCGCAGTCGTGAAGGTGCATCGCGTCCAGGATTATTTGACTTGCTGCTGGGCGGCATGGGCCGCAACTGACATGTCTACGCGGGCATTGCGAAAATCGCATCGAGATCGAGGTAGCGTCATGCTGTTGATGCTGGTCGCCTTGGTGACGCTAGTCGGCATCGTCGGGCTTGCAATCGATGCGAGCCATCTCGGGTACGTGAAGTCGAGACTGCAATCGACGACGGATGCCATGACCTTGGCCGCAGCTCGTCGACTGGATGAGACCGGCTCTACTTTGGCGGCCTGCGAGTCTGCGCGCGACGTGCTGCTGGCGAATGCTGTTGGATTCACCGAACTGACGACTGAGCTGCCGTCTAGCGTTTCGTGCCCGCAGAACACCTGGTTCGAGATGCAGTTCTCGGCAACGCCCCGCCCCTTCATTGCAGGCAGTACGCCAGCGCGCTATGTGCGGATTCGACTATCCGATGTATCGAGCCACGTCAGTTTCGCAAGGGTGCTCGGGATCGTCGACCTTTCGGCCGGTGCGAGCGCCATCGCGGGCCCGAGCGCGCCTCTCATCTACGCGTGCAATGTCGTGCCGGTCGCTGCATGCGCGGACGTGGCCGTCGGTAAACCGTATTTCGGCTATACGCCCAATGGCATTTATGGTCTTCGCAATGCGGGCGGGACGACCGTCGGCAACTTCGACTTCCTCAGCTTGGGCGACAACGGCGCGGACGCGCTTCGTACCAATCTGGCAGGTGACTACGCAACCTGTCTCGCCGTCGGCGAAGGCGTGGATACCAAGCCTGGCCAATCCACGGGTCCAGTGTCCGAGGGCTTTAACACTCGATTTGTCGAGGGGGGGCTTTCTGCTACGGCCTACCCGCCGGATGTCGTCGTCGATGAACCGTCGCCTTTGTTAGTCGTCGACGCGAAGACCGGCCAAGTGACCCAAGGCTCGAGTGTCATCACCAAAGCGAGTGATCTCGTTGTCAATCACGCCAAATACGAAGCGGATATTGCCGCCGGTCTTTATGACAATCAGCCTCGCCCGATCGGACTGGGTGCTTTTCGACGACGCGAGATTGCCGTACCCCTCGTCAACTGCGCACAGCCAACGAAGGGTAGAACAGAACTTCAGATCGTTGGATTCGGCTGCTTTTTCATCCTGCAAAAGGTCATCGGAGGCGGCTCAACGTCAGAAATCTTCGCGGAGTTCCTTCGCGACTGTGAGGCGGGTGGACGCCCCGGCCCGCAACCCGGAACGAGTGGGCCTTACGTCATCCAGCTATTCCGCGACTCTTTGAGTAGAGACTCATGACCCGAAAACAATCGATCGCGGGTCTGGCGATTGTCGAAATGGCGATCGTTCTGCCCATCCTGATGCTGCTGACGTTAGCTGCCGGCGAGTTCGGTCGTGCATTCATTCAATACTCGAGACTCTCTCACCGCGTTCAATCAGCAGCGCGATTTGTTGCAGAGAACACGCTGCAGGGCACCACGGGCGTAGCCGTGTTGACCGACAGCATACGAACGCAAGCCAGAAACCTCGTCTTATATGGAACCACTTCAGCTGGCACTAAACCGGCTGTTCCGGGCCTGACTGCCACGGATGTCGCCATTACGGTGACGCCCGATGGCATCGTCAACGTTTCGATTGCCTATGCCTACCGACCGGTGATCGGCGACGCCCTGCCTGTTTTCGGATTCGGCCAAGACATCGCCACCGCATCCATTTTATTGAAACCCAGGGTCGTCATGAGGGCGCTGTGATGAAATTCATGCCAACCACTAACGGTCGCCATCGGGAGCGCGGCACGACGATTGTCGAATTTGCACTCGTCGCATCCACCTTACTACTAACGCTCTTTATCGTGATCGACCTATCGCGCCTCATTTATCTTCGAATGACTTTCGAAGAAGGGGTGCGTCGCGCCGCGCGTCTCGCCACCGTTTGCCCGCTCGGTGATCCACTCCCTGCCTTGGCTGCGCGCTTTGAGGATCCCGCCTCAACGGGAGTTTCAATCGCCGGTGCATCTGCGGCCAATGTATCGATCTCGTATCTCAACGCCTCGGGTCAAGTCATCACTAACCTTACACAGAATTATTCTGACATTCGGTCAGTTCGCGTGAGCTTGCAAAACATCCAGATTCCCCTATTAATTCCGTTCATATCCGGCTTCTTTGCCCCCGACACGATCAGCGCTACTGCGATTGCCGAGAGCTTAGGTGTCAATCCCACCGGAGTGCCGGCATGCTGAAAGACGTGCTCCTTGTCGGAATGAGCCGCGAAGACCTCACCCGCATCGAAGACCAACTACGTGATCTCGCCGACATTAGAAGCCGCACACTGCTCTTCGACGACACCAGCAACGGCGCGCTTCGTCGCTCATTCGTAGAGGCAGACCTCGTTGTGCTGTGCTCACGAGGCCGTCAGCTCAATTTATTGGCGGCAGTCGATGCCCTGCCGGTTTCGCAAAAGCCGCCGATTTTGGTTTGCGGTGACCTGAACACACCAGACGCCGCCAAGCTTTTAGTGCGAATCGGCGTAGACGATCTGCTTCCATCGACGCCGATGACAGACGAGTTGCAAACCGCTGTCTTAAAAGCGCTGCGTAATCATGGCGACAACTCCGCGGGGCGCCGCGAGCCGATCATGATCACGGTTCTTGGCGCCGCAGGCGGCGTTGGCGGTTCATTCATTGCATGCAATCTTGCTCATATCTTTCAGAGCGAGGCGAAGAAACCAACCTTACTGATCGACCTTGATCGCGCCTATGCACCCATCACCTCGATGCTGGGCTTAAAGCCATCACGCGGCATCGACGAGGCTATTGTCAATATACCCACACTGGACGCAATCGCATTGGATGGTTACGCCAGTCGCCACGACAGCGGACTGCAGCTGATATCCGCCACCATTGACGGCTCTTTCCCACGCGTAATCAGCGGGACAGACATCTCACGTCTACTCGCCATTATCAAAAGTCGACGCGATCTCATTGTGGTGGCCGCTAACCGATGGCTTGATGAGGCTTCGATCGAGGCGCTAGTCCAATCGCAATTTGTTTTGATCGTGTTACGCCCGGAACTCGCGGATGTCAGATCCGCAAAAAGACTTCAGTCCTTGCTCACCGAGACGATCGGACTGCACGAAGACACCATCAGGATGGTCGTGAATCGATATCCATCTCGATCTACGTTGCCCGACAGCCTCATTCAAAAAGCTTTGTTGGTTTCCGACATCCACCGCATTGCTGAAGATAGTTCGTTGGTGCGACGCAGCATCGACTCAGGCACTCCCGTGTTGGAGATTGATCGAGACGCAGCGACAACACGAGCACTTATCCAACTTGCAAACACCCTGGCTGGAACCCATATGCCAGTCGAAAAGCAACCATTTGCACGATTTTGGACTTCACTCTCCCGGAGCGATAAACATCCATGACCGACTACGCCATGATCTCCGAGCTCTCGGAACCCGAAGCCAGCCCGCTCGAAGCGGAGTGGAAGCAGCTGATTCTACCGCGCGTATTAGGGACGCTCGATTTATCGATGATCGGGATGATCGATGAAAAACGCGCGCGCGCACAAATTCGCGATATCGCAAACCGACTGATCAACGAAGAGGCGGCACCGCTCAGTTTGATTCAGCGACGCCACGTCGTGCGCCAAATCGAAGATGAGGTGATGGGACTCGGCCCACTCGAGCCTCTGCTTGCCGACCCCACTGTTTCCGACATTCTCGTCAACGGATACGACCACGTCTTTGTTGAGCGCGCAGGAAAGCTGCAACGTACCGCCATTCGATTCCACGATGACGCACATTTGCTGAACATCATCGACCGGATCGTCTCCAAGGTTGGCCGTCGAATCGATGAGTCGATTCCGATGGTCGATGCACGCCTCCAGGATGGATCGCGAGTCAACGCCATTATTCCGCCATTGGCTATCGATGGGCCGGTGCTATCGATCAGAAGATTCCGCAAAGACGCTCTGCGAATGGACGATCTCGTCCGCTTTGGCTCACTCAGCCCGGCGCTGGTCGATCTGCTCAAAGCGATCGTACTCGCGCGCCTGAACGTCATGATCTCCGGCGGAACGGGTTCCGGCAAGACGACCCTTTTGAATGCCATGTCTGCGTTCATTCCAGAGCGGGAACGAATTATCACGATCGAAGATTCGGCGGAGCTTCAGCTGCAACAACCGCACGTGGTGCGACTCGAGACCCGGCAGGTAAACGTCGAAGGCCGAGGGCAAATCAACCAACGTGACCTCGTGCGCAATAGCCTTCGCATGCGCCCCGATCGTATCGTTGTGGGCGAGGTTCGCGGTGCCGAAGCACTGGACATGCTGCAGTCCATGAATACCGGGCATGACGGGTCTCTCACAACCATCCACGCGAATTCGAGTCGAGATGCGCTTAGCCGCGTCGAGACGATGGTGGCTATGACTGGCATCCAGTTTCCGATAACCGCACTTCGAACCCAAATCTCCTCGGCGATCGACGTCATCATTCATATGGAGCGCCAGGAGGATGGCTGCCGACGGGTGACTAGCGTCCAAGAAATCAACGGTATGGAAGCCGACACCGTCGTGATGTCCGAAATTTTCCGTTATGTCCGATCGGGCGTCGACGAACGCGGTAGCGTGATCGGACGATTCGCGCCTACAGGACTTGTGCCCGAGTTTTACGATCGAATCCGCAAACGTGGCATTGAGCTGCCGATTACGATCTTTTCGGCAGAGCAGACGGAGTCACGCTCATGAGCATGATATTGATCGTATTTTTCTTTCTCGTTTTCGCATCGGTTTTTCTTCTGCTGCGTGCGACCACAGCAGAATTGATATCGAGACGCGGATCCAACCGCGATCTAAAACGAATCCTCGAAACGGACCTTGATTCCGAGGTCCCCACAGAACCGCGCTTCTTAAGACGACCACGTCTGGAGCGCCTCTCGAATCTCCAGAAGGCTATTGAGAGACGCTCCGAGTTAGATACTTTGCGTCGGCTCTCGGATCAGGCAGGGCTCGAGGTTCCGATGTATCGATTGGTCCTCTACTCGATGGCGTTGGCCGGCATCACGTTCGGTGCGTTCATGCTCTCACCCTTGGCGTGGTGGATTGCTGCAATGGCAGCGTTGGGAGCAGCGGCCATGCCCGTGCTGGGACTGCTCTGGCTTCGATCAAGACGTATTTCGAAGATTGATATGCAACTGGCGGACGCGGTCGACATGGTCAAACGCAGCCTCCGCGCGGGTAACCCGCTGGTATCGACGTTTCGACTCGTCTCAAACAACATGAACGATCCGATTGCACGCGAGTTTGGGATTACCGCGGCAGATTTGAGCTACGGAAATGACCCGCGCAGTGCGTTACTAGCGATGCTCGAGCGTGCGCCGAGCGTCTCGCTACATGGGTTCGTCACCGCCATCCTGGTGCAACGCGAGACCGGCGGTAATCTCGCGGAAACGCTCGATCACATTTCCGAAGTCATCCGTCAACGTTTTCGCTTTGAGCGAAAGTTGCGAACCCTCTCCGCCGAAGGGCGCCTCTCAGCATGGATTCTCATTGCTGTTCCGTTTGCTCTCGCAGCAGTTCTGCACTTCACATCACCTAACTACCTCGGGCGCTTGCTGGACGACCCGCGCGGGCCAACCTTGCTGTCAGGGGGCGCAGTGTTAATGACGATCGGCGTGATTTGGATACGCCGTATTTCTCGAGTCGTGATCTGAGGCACAGCCATGGATAACTTGAATTTTCTGATCCCCATCTCTGTGGCGCTTTGCGCCTTCCTGCTCGCATATGCTGCTGCAAATTGGATTTGGATCGTACGAGATCCCGCCCGACGGGGAATTGAAACTCTCGCTACGGATGGCTTTGGCAGCCGATCGATCGGCTGGACGTGGAGCCAACTCTCGCCAATCGGCGAGAAACTGTTACCGATCCTAGGCGATGAGCGCAGCCGCGTCGCCGAACGTTTATACATCGCGGGATTCCGACGGCCCAGCGCAGCGGCCGTCTTTATGCTCGCAAAGGTGGGTTTCGTCCTGACGGGAGCCATCGGTATTTGGGTGCTATGGCAGCTTCCGACGACGATCACGACCGCGCAACTCGTCTTGGTATCCGCTTTGATCGCTGCGATCGCCTTGCTGCTCCCTAACTGGTGGTTGCGAGAGAAGATGAAGCGTCGTCAGGCACGCCTACGTAATGCATTCCCGGACGCGCTCGATATGCTCGTGATCTGCGTGGAGGCAGGGCTCGGTCTCTCCGCCGCGATGGAGCGCGTCACCGATGAAATCCGCCACATGCATCCGGATCTGGCCACGGAGCTGGCATCGGTCAACGCTGAAATCCGATCGGGTATCGACCGTGGCACAGCCCTTCGAAGCCTTAATGTCAGAACGGGTCTACCGGAAATCAGAGGCTTCGTGAGCCTGCTCACCCAAACGTTGCAGCTCGGCACCGGAGTTGCCGACTCACTGCGAATCTATGCAGAAGAATTTCGTGATCAGCGCATGCATCGAGCCGAGGAACGTGCGGCAAAAACCGGAACCAAGATGATATTCCCCTTGGTTTTCTGCGAATTCCCGGCCTTTTTTATCATCGCTGTCGGACCTGCCACTTTGCGCTTGATGGATGCATTCGCGACATGAAACGAATCACTATATTCGCTAGCGCCCTATCGTTATCGGTGGCGATCACCGGCTGCGCTACTGGCTCCAGCTTGACCAATGAATCGCGTCAAGCAGAGGAGTTGATCTCGGCGGATCAGGAGCAAGTAGCGCGTCAGGAGCGGATCGAGTTGCTGCTGACTCAAGGCGATATCGCCGCCCGTGACGGCAAGATCGACTACGCGTTCCATCTGTTCCTCAATGCCGAAAAGCTCGCCCCATCCGACGATCGCGCTTTGGTTCGCGCTGGAAACCTGCATAGAACACTCGGCAATCGTGAGATGGCGATCAAGGCTTGGCAGTTGGCGCTCAATCGAAATCCGTCTAACGGCAATGTCCATGAGAGTCTCGGGTTTCTGCTTCTCGAAACCGGGCAATACGATGAAGCAGTTCAAGCCTTCGAACAGGCCGTTTTACTCGCCACCGAGAAGAGACGCGCCATGATCGGTCTTGGGCTCGCTTGCGAGAAACGTCAGGACTACGCGCGCGCTCTGAACATTTATGACACCGCACTGCGCGGCGACCCTGGCGCCGTCGAACTGCTGACCTATCGTGCCCGCACACTCATGAATCTCGGACGCCTCACGGAATCGAAATCAGTTATCGCGTCCATCATCAATGAGCCGATTCAAGCAACGTGGATCGTTCGTGGCGACCTGTTCGCGATCGATGGCGATTACGCTGCTGCGCTCGGCGCATATCTAGAGGGGCTCTCGGAACAATGGGCCTACCAGCGACTTGGCGAACATGCGCTACGTCAAAATGAGCTAGATCACGCGCTGCGCTTCTTTCGACAAGCCGCTTCGGCGTCGCCGCGATTCTTTCCAGATGCAGAAAACGGCGCTGCCGTCACACTCGAAAAGCTGCGTCAGAGATAAAGCTATTTCCACATTCGTGACGTAAACGTGTGTTTTCGAACAGATATTAGGCGCCCAAGTTTTTAAATTGTCATCCCTGTCAACACTGGGGATGAACATGGTTTCGCTCAACGAACTCGATCGTAACGAACTGCTTTTCGCTCTCCCGCTGGCGCTTCGCCAAAAGCTAGCGGCTCAAATGGAGCCCGTCAGCCTCGCGGACGGCGAGATATTCCGTGAGGTCGGCGCGCGCAGTTCCGAAATCATCTTCCCGCTTAGCTGCATCGTGTCGATGGACTATGTGCTGAAAGACAGCTTTTCTGCAGAGTTCCTGATCGTTGGCCGAGAAGGCGCGATCGGCCTTGAATCGCTGTTCGATCAGCGTCCCGGCCCAGTCAGGATGGTTGCACTGCAAGGCGGACACGCCTTGCGGATTGATCGAGACGAAATGCGACGACGCTTTTTTGAAGCACAAGCCATGCAGGAGTCGGTTTTTCAGTACACCTACTCTCAGATTCGCCTGATGGCTCAAACCGTCACCTGCAACTGTCGTCATCGTCTCGAACAGCGAATGTGCCGCTGGATTCTGTCCGTCCAAGATAGATCGCCTTCACGGGTGATCAAAATTACTCACGAAATGATGTCGCACTTCCTTGGTGTAAGGCGAGAAGCGATAACCAATGCAGCCGGCCGCCTTCAAAGAGATGGCATGGTCGAATACAGCCGCGGATATTTGACCGTTCTCAATCGCGATCTGCTCGAAAACGAGGCATGCGAGTGCTATCAGGAAGGGCTCGACGTTCTGAACTTGCGGAAGCGAACCCTGCAATATGGATATCGCGGTTGCGACAAGTCGGTTTCTGATGTCGCGTGCTGGAATCGCAGCACGAACTCCTCTAAAGATCTTTGAAGTCGAATACGAGGCCCGTATTTATCATGACTCGCTATTCCCGATTTTCTCTGATCGCAGCCAGCATCTTTGCAATCGCCCTAACTGGAGCATGCAGCGACGATAACTCGCCGGCTTCCATCGCACCTGCTAGCGGCTTTTTGACCGTTGGATTAACCGATGCGCCCGTCGATGATGCTGCAGAGGTCATCATCGTCGTCACCGGAATTGAACTTCCTCGCGGCTCGAACGATACGATCAATATCGATTTCGAAAACCCTCGCAGCGTCAATCTTCTCGAGTTTCGAGACGGCAAAAGCTTCAACCTCCTCGACGGAAATCCATTGTTGCCGGGGGAGTATCAGTGGCTGCGCTTAAAAATCCGGGCACAAGAAAATCTGCAGGATGGATCCCGCATTCGATTGCGTGATGGCCGTCAGTTTCCTCTGTTCATACCTAGCGGAGCGGAATCCGGCCTCAAACTCAACCGCCCCTTCACCGTTGCGCAAGGATCGACGACACGGCTGATGATCGACTTCGACTTAAGAAAGTCTCTCGTCGTTCCCCCTGGACAGGGCGGTAACTGGATATTGAGGCCGACGCTGCGCCTCGTAGACCAACTACAAACAGGCTCTTTGGCCGGGACTGTCGACCTCAGCAACCTCGCCACTCTCGTTGATAGCTCCCCGAGCACGTGCCAAGCCGGCGTCTATATCTTTAAGGGCGAAAACACGCTCCCCGATGATATGGACGGCGACCCCACCGACGGCGTCGACCCCGTTATCTACGCTCCACTCATACCCACGACGACAGGCGGCATCGCCAACTTTCGAATGAGTTATCTGGAGGCCGGGCGATACACCGCGGCATTCACCTGTGACTTCCGAGTCGACGCAGATCCGACCCGCAGCGAGTTCAATCCCTTGGCAGTTCCGCCCACCGGCACACCACCGGTCATGCGGTTCACACGACGATTGTTCGATATATCAGCCGGAACAGAAACCTCACTCACGTTCCCGTAAAGGAGCGTCGTCATGGATCGCATGCAATCTTGGCCACAAAGAGCAATCGAGCGTCTCGCGATAACTGTGCCATGCGGAATACGCCAACCAAGGCATCAGTAACCCGAGCCCGACGAATGCAGTCGCAAAGCCCAGTAGAGTGATCAGCGCGATCAGCAGCGCCCAAAATACTGCGATTCGTTTGTTGCGAAGCACGGCATTCACACTCGATACCACGGCTGTGACCATATCGACCTCGCGATCGGCGATCATGGGTAGACTGAAGACTGCCGTGGCGAAAGTGATCGCAGCAAAGATGGTTCCGAAGGCGGAGCCCACCGCTAAGAACTCTATCAACGAGCGTACGTTATCTGGCTCGATCGGCATGAAGGCACTGACCATCATGCCCGAGCGTGACCAAGTGAAAAGAATGACCATTTGAATCAGGGCAAAGACCGCCGCCTGACCCGGAATGGCACGTACTAAACGAAAGCTATCAGCGAGTTGAGGGTCTCGCCCCTCTTCCAACGCACGACTAACGCTATACAGCCCGACTGCGATCAACGGCGCGATGAAGATAAAGCCCGAGAGCAACGCGGCGAGCAAGGCGAATCGCCCGAGCTGCCACGCCAAAGCGCTGATCGCCGAACTGGCGAGAACGATGACCACGCCATACGCAGCGGTCAGCGCAGGCGCGCGGCGAACATCCTGCCAACCCGCGGCCAACCACCGTAGTGGCGCACGGCCATCGAGTCGTCTACACGGGACGACGAAGGGGCGCTCCTCCGGCGGCATAGACTGATCGGCAGACCTCATCTGGCCGATACTGCTACATGGAGCGATCACCGACAACTAAGACAACAAAACCCTGTACGAAATAGGGTCAAGCAGTAGAATCCCCTCGGTATGACGGACGACTCTCAACCATCAGAACAATCGTCACAGCCCGACTTTTTCAGTTCGGATGCCAAGGTGGCCGAGTGTCGCCGGCAGAGTGATCAGCTCAACTATTTCGCCCACTCGTATTGCAAGATCTATGGCGAGTGGCTGGATGCGATCGCACGCCTGCAAGAAGAGCGACAACGGCAACCACTGCTTCTCATGCTGATCACAGCGATTTCAGCGGTCCTCGTGGCAGCGATATACGCCGTGACGGAGAGTCCCGTGCTCGCGTCCATGATCGTCGTCATTGGTGCAGCATTGGCGTATGGCGTACTCGAACGGGTGCGCCGAGAAGAGGATCGGTTCGATGAAATCAAACGATCGAAAGATCGATTCAGCACCACTTTATATTTGGCAGGCGTCGATCTGCATCTGGCCGCTCTCGAAGATACCATCACGAAAAACACCGCAGGCGAATGGGTGTTCAACTCGAAGTTCAACGACTGGCGCATCGATCGCCTGAACAGCATTTTCTATCGCGTTTACGGTATGGCCGTGCCGAAAAACGTTATCGATAAGATCTGTAGCTACGGCGCCTGAGCCACGGGTCTCGTCAGATCGAATTCGACTCGAAACAAACGGCCGGACGGTCTTCGCAATTCGTAAACGAACGTGCGAGTGTCGTTCAACTCCAATGACCACACGTTCGGCACCGAAATGAGTCGGTCTTGCTTCGTGAAGAGCGCTACAGTCTCTGCATCAGACGGAAAGCTTTGACGGCGCGCGGTTCCACTTGAGAGTGTTTCACCACCATACATCGTGAGATCGTCTGGTGTGCCGTCGGCATGCCGATGATCGTGCTTCAGACGAAGACCGGACTCTGTCCGGCTGATAATCCAGGTTCGACTGCGGTCCTCGCCGACCGTGAAAGGAATGCGAACCTCGCGCGCCTCACAATCACGCACATGCATGAGCAAGCGCTTGCCGACGAATGGATCATCTGCCGCAGGCGGTGGCTGATCGGCGACGATTTTCCCTTCGAACGTTTTTCCACATAGTGGCTTAAGGCCATCGAAAAACGCCGTCGCGGCTCCGGTCGACTTCGGCGCCGCCACAGACTCCGCTTCGACATCGACTAGCGCACGTACTTGCGCGTAGAACGCCTCGCGCGCTTTCGGCTCAGGGCCCAAGGTGGCGCGCGACCAATTTGAGTTGCTTGCGATGACCAGACGGCGTGAGGAGTCGATGAAGATACCCTGACCAAAAATACCTTGCGCAGCGACTGCACCGTCGTCATACGTCCACCACTGGAATCCATAACCGCGCCCCGCCTCCCCGATATCTTTTTGCTTACGGGTCGCCTGAGAGAACCAATCAACTGGAACCACTTGAACGCCATTGGCCTGGCCGTTGGCCAGGACGAAAAGTCCGAAGCGAGCAAAATCCCGCGTTGCAGCCTGCAGACAACAACCCGCAATTTCGTGCCCCGTCTTGCCTTGCAGCCACGTCGCTTCGGCTTCCATTCCGGCGGGATGCCAGATTTTCTCCTGCAAGTACTGCGCGAGTGGCTTACCCGTCGCCGATGAAACCAATACTCCGATCAGATTCGTTTCGCCCGTGTTGTAGTGCCACACCTCACCCGGCGGATGGGCGCGCGGCAGCTTGCGCATGTAGCTCACGGTGGCATCGACACCTGCATCCGGTTTGGCGTTGTTGAACTTAGCGACGTCGGCTTGCGGGTCTTCGTAATCTTCGTTCCAACGCACTCCCGAGCTCATCGTCAGCAATTGACGGATGGTGACATCGTCGTAGGCAGACCCACGCAGATCCGGGATGTACTCGCTGACTTTATCTTCGAGGCTGCGGATAGAGCCATCCTGCACAGCCGCGCCAACCAAAGTCGATGTGAACGACTTGGCCACGGAGAAGCTGGTCCAACGCCCTTTCGAGTCGAAATCCTGTCCGTATCGCTCTAAACGAACCTTGCCATCTTGAATGACGACGAGCCCCGCGGTTCCCTGCGCCTGAAGGTATTGATCGAGACCCGGAATCACTAGTGGGTCACCGGCAGGCAAAGGCATTGGAGAGGGCGATGGGGCGACAACAGCCGCTTTAGCCAGCAGTGGCAGACGATCCATCGCACGAAATGCGGCATGACGCTGGTCTTGCTCCCAGCTCAACACGTCTGCATTGGTCGGCAAAGCCTTCAACAGACCGCGCGTCTCCTGATCGAGACTCGCATACCAAGCGCCTCCGACGAGCACCGAGACCGAGAGCGCCGCTAATACGATCGTTCGAATACGCATGATCTTCTTACCTTACCCGAGGCCAGATGTAGAGTTCGCCGTCGCTATCGTACCCTCTCTCTAGCTGCCCGACGGCCTTCGTCGTGAAGCGCGTCGACGGCTACACGTAGGACATCTACAATTCGACTGGTGAAAATATTCAGTAAATTGTACGACAAGGTCTTAGGCTGGAGCGCCCACCCTCACGCCACGCGCTATCTCGGCGTCGTCAGTTTCACCGAGTCTTCGTTCTTTCCCATTCCGCCCGATGTTCTGCTCGCGCCGATGACGCTCGCGCAGCCAAAGCGCTGGATCTATCTAGCAGCACTGACGACCGTCACCTCAGTATTAGGCGGGTTGTTTGGCTACGTCATTGGTCAAGTCGCGATCGACGCCGTTATGCCTTGGCTGCAAAAGGTCGGCTATGTTGGGCACTTTGAAACAGCGCAGCAATGGTTCGCTGATTATGGTTTTTGGGCCATTTTCGCTGCCGGCTTCACGCCGATCCCCTACAAGGTTTTCACCGTCGCAGCGGGTGCCGCTTCGATGGGGCTCGCACCGTTCATTCTCGGCTCTGTCGTGGGGCGCGGAGCGCGATTTTTCTTGGTCGCTGCGCTGGTGCGATTCGGTGGGGCACCGATCGAGCGTCAGATTCGCCGCTACATTGATGCGATCGGCTGGGCGGTGCTCGTGTTGCTCGCTGTGCTGCTGATCCTCTGGCAGATCTAATCGAGTTCCTCGCCGAGAATCTGCACGGCGTCCCACACGTCGACGAAGCGTAGATAGAGAGGAGTCAACCCAAAACGCAGCAGATCCGGCGCACGGAAATCGCCGATGACGCCGCGTTTGATGAGTCGCTGCATCACCGCGCCAGCATCGGCGTGAGCAAACGACAGATGACTACCACGCCGAGCGGAATCACGCGGCGAAACGAGCTGCAGAGAGCTCGCTTGCGGCAAATCTTCCACGAGCGCGATGAATAGGCTTGCAAGTTCGATCGACTTTCTTCTGACGCTCTCGACATCGACGCCGTCGAATGCATCGAGTGCGCCCTCCAAAGCGGCATAGGCCAACACGGGCGGCGTTCCACACCGATGGCGGTCGATGCCAGGTGCCGGCATGTATTCATCCAGAAAATCGAATGGTCGCGCATCACCCAGCCAACCACTTAAGACGGGTTGCAGCGTAGCCTGCAAATCACGCCGCACGTAGAGGAACCCCGGAGCACCCGGACCGCCATTCAAATATTTGTAGGTGCAGCCTATGGCGAAGTCGACTTCGGCTGCACTCAGATCGACCGGCAGCGCGCCGATCGAATGGGATAGATCCCAAATGATACGCGCGCCGACCGAATGCACGTGCGCGGTCATCGCTTTCAAGTCATACATCTCAGCCGTTCGATAGTGCACATGGGTGAGCACGACGAGAAGAGTGTTTTGGTCAATCGCCGCCGACAGCTGCTCGCGCGGCACAGCGACGACGTCGAGCTCGGGAACAAGTTGTGCAAGTCCTCGCAAAATGTACAGGTCGGTCGGAAAATTGCCGAGTTCCGTGACGATCCTGCGACGAGTGCCGCGCTGTAAGGCCACCGCTGAAGCCAGTTTGAAGAGGTCGATTGATGTTGAGTCACAAACCAGCACTTCGCCAGGTAATGCACCAATCAGGGGCGCAATTCGATCGCCTAATCGCGCTGGATAGTCGAGCCAGCCATTATCACTCCAGCTTCGAATGAGATCGACACCCCATTGGTCGCTCATAACCGCCGCCACTTGGCGTTCGGCGGAGAACGTCAAAGCGCCCAATGAATTGCCATCGAGATAGATCACATCGGGAGGAAGCCGGAACAGCATTCGATGTGTCGCGAGCGGATCGACTCGATCCCGCTCGACGCACTCGGCTCGAGTACGCAGCAGCATCAGATCCACTCGCGAAGAACCGCTCGAACCGGTGTTGCTTCAATACCGAGAATCGGCAACGGCAGAGCGATCAGCTCATACCGCCCCTCGGTAATACCATCGAGCACGACCCCCTCGAGGATCGCCATGCCTGCTCGATGACAAGCGTGATGGGAGCGAAGCTGCTTGCAAGTCTCAGGGTCGATTGACGGTGCATCGGTCGCAATCAGTCGACAGCCACGAGCTGCAATCGCCTCGATCAGTTCCGGATCGAGCGCACGAAATCCGGCGGGCCACACATGCCAATCGGGCGTTGCGAAGGTGCGCAGTACCAGACGTTCAACTCGCGGCGGCAAACGATCCAGCACCGCCGATGCCGGGATGACGCCTTGTGAATTGACGTGCTGCGCACCACTGACATCGCGCAGTTCGCACTCGCCCATGAAAGCGGTCAGAGCCAGTGCCGCCAAATCGACGGCATCATCTCTCACATGACGCGAACACTCGGCATGGGTACCCGACTGCGTCGAGAGAGTAAGTCGATGTAAATTGACACTCGAGCCGTTCGCCACCGCGCCGGTGACGCTGCAGTCGAACGGTATATCGCCAGGCCATACCGGCAAGTCGGTGCGCAGTTTTTGGGAGATATCCCAGAGCCGGCGTTGAGTCATGACGGGATACTACACTTGGCCGCACTCTACATGGATGCCCGGGCAGTGAAATGCTTGTCGGCAAGGGCTTAGTCGGCGTAGATTCGGAAGTGCCGCCATTGAAGGCGAATTTGAGGGCTCCCGATGATTCGCATCACGTATGTATCGAGAGAGTCGTCCGATCTGACCTCGGACGAGTTATTGGCTCTGCTCTCGCAGTGTCATCGCAACAACCCGGGGAGAGGGCTCACCGGGATGTTGCTACACGGCAATGGCACCTTTCTGCAGGTTCTCGAGGGCGAAGATCGGGTTGTTGATTCGCTAATGACCGTCATTGCCAGCGATCCACGCCACACGGATGTGAAAATCGTCCGTCGTGAGTCAGTCGTCACTCGTCAATATGCAGACTGGAGCATGGGTTTTGAGCGGGTGACGGACCAGACGCTTCAAAGTGTTGCAGGACTTCGCAACTTTGGGCTTCGCAACTTCACGCCCGAATATCTCAGCGGGCACAGTGACGTCGTCGAAACACTGCTGGAGCGCCACCGCGCACCGCACTGGGACCCTCTCATTCGTGAGCTTGATGCGCGTGACAAGCTGATCGACGAGCTGCGCCGTGAGATCACGAGAATGCGTCACGAAAACGCTATGACCGCGCTCGTTTTAGAAACCGTGATTGAGGTCGGCAAAGACAGCCCTCTCAATGACACCCATCTCGATATCTGCCGTACCGCGCTGAATAGTCTTCGCTGAACACAGTCGGCTGCGGCCGACAGCTCACTCAAAAAAATCGAGCAATCTTGCCCCCTAGTGGTGGCTGCATTGCCCTTTGTCAGTGAGGCGAGCGGACGAGAATCAGACGGCGTAAGTACCGGCATTGAACTAATTCTAACTTCGACCGGTCAAAAGGATTGGCTCGCCGACCATTCCGTACCGGCGGGTTCGATCCAGTTCATGGAGGATCTCTCAATGTTTCAATCTCGTGTCTCGCGACGCTCGTCGCTGCGTTTTTCGGCTGCTGCGCTTGCCTTGACGGCCGCCGCCGTCTTGTCGGCACCGGCAGTGCTTGCCAGCAACCATGGCGCGAAAGCGAAGGCGTCCAAGGATATAGTCGATACCGCGGTCGCAGCGGGTAACTTCGGCACTTTGGCCAAGGCGCTGACCGCAGCCGGTCTCGTGGAAACGCTAAAGGGCCCAGGCCCTTTCACGGTGTTTGCGCCGACCGATGCGGCCTTCGCCAAACTGCCTGCAGGCACTCTCGACAAGCTACTCAAGCCGGAGAATAAGGCTCAACTCACCGGCATCCTGACCTACCACGTCGTGCCGGGCGCAGTGAAAGCGGCTGATGTCGTCAAACTCACTGAAGCCAAAACCGTACAGGGCCAGTCGGTGAAGATCTCGGTCAAAGACGGCAAGGTCAGCGTCGACGGAGCGAACGTCACCGCGACTGACATTGCTGCCTCCAACGGCGTCATTCACGTCATTGATGCGGTGATTCTGCCGAAGTAATCGAGGCAGTGGCGTCATTGCCCCGCAAAAACCCTCACCCGCCCCTGACATCGGGGGCGGGTGATTGGCGCGTGATCCCGTAGGCAAAGACGCCAGCCGTCAAAAACATGATGATGCTGTAGACGGCAGCCGGGATCGACATCTGCGCGTTCTGCAAGACGTTAAGTGCAATGAAGATCGCGAGCGTGCCGTTATGAATGCCGATCTCCATGGAGATGGCGATGGACTGACTGCGCTCCAGTTTCAACAATCGCGGCAATCCGTAACCCACCCCGATGCTAAGAAGATTGAATGCAAGGCAGGCGCCACCAACCGCAGCAATGAAACCCGGTAGCCGATCCCACTCGGCACCGATCGCCGCCAGAATCACAGCAAGCAGCACCAACACGGCAAAGATACGGATCGGCTTTTCCAACCGAGCCGCCCACCGCGGTCGACTGGCACGTAGCGCCATGCCGATGAGCACCGGGAAGACGATGATCGCCGCAACCTCAACAACCTTGCGCGTCGGCGGGGGCACGTACTGCTCCTGCCCCATAAAATGTGCCAAAGAAAAATTGACGATCAACGGCAAAGTGATGAGCGCTAATGCGCTGTTGATGGCGGTCAAGGTGATATTGAGCGCCACATCACCTTTGGCGAGATGACTGTAGATATTGGCAGTCGCTCCGCCGGGCGAGGCGGCCAGCAACATCAAGCCAACCGACAACTCAGGCGATAGAGCAAACCACTGCGTCAATGCATAAGCGATCGTGACCAAGACGATCGTTTGTGTCGCAAGGCCAATCAGCACCGCTTTCGGGTAGCGAGCGATGCGCTTGAAGTCGTCGGTCGTCAGTGACAGACCTAGGCCCAACATGACTACACCAAGCGCTAGCGGCAACAACAGGTTCGTGACGAGGGAACTTTCCATGCCGTGTCATCTTAGGCGGGAGCGAGTGGATTGAGAATTGGCAGTCGCTTTTCTGTCAAAATCCGATCGTGATTGAGACAGACCTCTCAGGTGCCGACTCTCTCCCCGTTTTCTACGACGGTACCGCTGCCTGGGGAGCTCACGCAAGAAAAAACCCTCGCTCGATTTCATCTCAGAATAGAACCAACGACACGCGGATTTTCAATACGCTTCTCTACCAACTAAGCTATTTGGCCATGCCCTTAACGAGCCGCCCCAAAATCGGGGTTGCGTATTAGACCCGCCGCCGCAAAACCAGGGAGACAATCATGATTCAGCCATGGCGCGCCACCTGCATGCAGGTCTACTGCAACCTCGTTAACTCGGCTCGTAATCGGGACGAGGCGCTAGCCATCATCAATCGATCGCTCGATCGCTGGGCCACCTTGATTCGAGGCACTGCACGCGATGGCGGCCGTCATCTCCTGCTCTTTCCGGAGTTCTGCCTTACCGGATTTCCTCTGACCGAATCTGCCAAAGAGTGGATCGACAAAGCCTGTATCGAGATTCCCGGGCCTGTCACCGAGCGCCTACAGAAAGAAGCACAGAGGGCGAAAATCTGGATTGGCGCGAATGCTTATGAGCGCGATCCTGAGTGGCCTGGAAGATACTTCAACACCTCGTTTCTCATTTCACCCGCCGGCGATGTCGTTCTGAAATATCGTCGTATCAATACCGTTCAGACGGGCTCACCGCACGATTTCATGGATCGATACCTCGATCGTTACGGCATCGAAGGCACCTTCCCAGTCGCAAAAACCGATTTTGGCAATATTGCGATGATGCCTTGCGGGGAAATCATGTACCCGGAAGCGGCGCGCATGTTCATGTTGCGCGGCGCCGAAGTGCTGCTGCACCCAACCTCTGATCATGGCGCGTCGGATATGTGGAGCTGGGAGTCGGCGAAGAAAGTTCGTGCCTCCGAGAACATGATGTTTCTGATCTCGGCCAATCAGTGCGGCCAGATCGGTGGCATGCTGCCCACCGGGACCACGGCAGGTCACTCAAAGATTTACGATTGGGACGGCCGCGTTCTTTCAGACACGGGTGGCCCCGGCGAGTCGACGGTGTGCTCCTCATGGATCGACGTCGAAGCCTTGCGTCGGATGCGTGCGATTCCGGGCTCTGGCAATCGACTGCTGCGACAGCGGCTTGATATCTATCGACCACTTTATAACTCTACAACGCTCTATCCGGCGAATCGATTCGCCGACGCGCCGATGGACTCGAAAGACCGCATCATCGAGGTGCAAAACGAAGCCTATGCCAACCTCGTCAAAAGCGGCCTGATTCAACCCCCGCAAAAATGACGATCGGCCACTGGAATCGGCGGCAATTCCTCGGCACAACGCTGACAGCGAGCGTCGTTGCTGTTGGCGCTCGTGCTGCTCCGGCGTTTGGTTCCACTAGTACGATTCATCGGTTTTTGCTCGTTCAATCGACCGCCTTGCCGATCGATGCAGCACATATTGAGAGTGATCTAAAAAGAAATCTCGAGAGAATGCTGCAGATCATTGAGCAGCATGCGAGCCCAAATGACTGGATAGCCTTCGATGATGCTCCGTTGACAGGGCATGTGACGGCAGCATTACCCGCTAAGACGCTTGCGCTTAGTGATAGCGAGCTTCAAGCGCTGGCACTCGCGGCGACTCGAAAGAAATCCTGGATCACCTTCGGCGCCATCCGTCGCGAGCGTGACTCAATTATCGCGATTTCACCACAGGGAAAGATCCACGAGTGGGCGATGCCATCTCGATCTGCGCCGCTACCCCTAGAAGCCGAGATAGTTGAGTCGAACAACGCGCTACCGATCATTGAGCTCGATAGTCATCAACTCGCAC
>JACCEC011351540.1_pt1 | contig 25270 bp, 21 predicted proteins | sample 7450121 | NCBI WGS metagenome assembly JACCEC01 (sample SAMN15323455, study PRJNA562643) | freshwater metagenome | isolation source: river surface water | place: USA:Blue River Watershed | collected 2017-08-18 | reverse complement strand
CTCATTAGTATTTACCGCACTTAATCCGTCTGATTTAGTTCGAATTTTAGTCTTAATGAAACTTGATATTTCTGCATTATTAGGTGTAACTGGGACTATTTTTCAGCAATTTTTTAGTTCAAACCTCGGCTTCACGATAGCCATTTTCTTTATTATTTTATGGATAATTTCACCCATTGGATTAGCATTTAGAATTTTTAATAAAAAGGATTTATAATTAAATTTTACTCAAATGAAAAATGTATTCTACTCACTAATTATTTTAGCAAATACACTTGCTTGCCAATCAAACACCGAACAACAATCCTCAACTTCTGCCGAATCACCTACCATTGCCAATACAGGACAGTCGGGAGTTGAAGACAACGATTCACAAAAAGATGTGGTCAAGGTAGCCCTTGCCTCAAAAGATCATACTACACTCGTAACGACCATACAAGCTGCTGACTTGGTAGATGCTCTTTCAAATGCTGGTCCGTTTACTGTATTTGCACCTACGAATGCCGCATTTGAAAAATTACCCAAAGGAACGGTTGAAGATTTACTGAAACCAGAAAATAAAGATAAATTGAAAGCTATTCTTGAACACCATGTAATGACATCGGCATTAGCAGTAGATTTTTTTCAAGATGGGCAATCAATGGGAATGGTTGATGGTACAAATGCTACATTTACTATAAAAGATGGTGCAAAGTACATCGGTGATGCCAAAATCGTTGGCTCAGTGAGAGCTTCAAATGGCTGGATTCATGTGATTGATGGGGTGGTTTTGCCGAAGTAGTTTTAAATTTTTGGCGTACCCTATAAAAGGGATACGCCAAAACTATGCTCAAGCCTTTGTTCCTTCGATAATTAAAGAGTATTAAGAACAAATTTGGGATTTTAAAGTAAAGAGAATCGTGTCTATTTTTGTTGTGAGAAAAGAATAAAAAGATGAACAAACAATTTAAAAAAATTGACTGATTCTCAATAGGTTATAATATCTGGCATTTTTTCCGAAAGAAAGAGGGTTTTATCCTTACGAGTAGTATATAGTATTAATCTGTCAATTAAATAAACTTATGAGTTGGTATCTTTGGTTCTTGCTCAGGGGAGCATTTTGAATTTGTTTCTACATTTGTTTTATAGCCTCAACATAATACGCTGATTAATTGTATATCGCAAAGTCCCGTCCAGACCGCAAAAAGTCTCAAAGAAATTTGAGACTTTTTTTGTATAAATCTCCATAATGTATCTTAAATTTTTATAGTTTTATTTCAAATCTTCTTCACCTAAGTTTTTTAGAATTATAAATATTGTGTTTCCTAATATACACTTCGAGTCGGTACTTATCAGAGGTTTATAGGAAAAAGATGTAAATTTTATGACAAAAATCATTTTCCAAATTCAATAATTAATACTAACTTTATATTAAAATTCAATTAAGAATGACTTGAATTTTGGAAAATGAATTTGCCACCAAAACAATATTTACCATGAAGACCCAAAAAATATCATATCTCTTGCCAGCTATTGCTCTTTCCTTATTGATGTTCTCTTGCGAAAAACAAACTGAACCCATAACAGAGCAAAGTAATACGAATACTTCATCTCTTTCAGTAAGAAGCTCTGCCAGAACGAGTGTTGGCGATATTGTACCTAACCAATTGCTTGTGAAGTTCAAGCCTGGTACAAGTAGTATCAAAATGGCTCAAGTTCTCCAGAAAATACAAGGAAAAGTGAATGAAAAAATCCTTACAAAGTTGATGGAACGCTTTGGTGATTCTGATGGGGTTTATGTGATTGATGTACCTTTGGCGGCTTTTGATGCGATATCAAAGGTAAAAGGTAATCCTGAAATTTTATATGCCGAGCCAAATTATGTGTATTACCATAATGCAGTTTCAAATGATGTTTACTATACTAATAATTCGCTTTGGGGAATGTATGGTACTTCAACAAACCCTGCCAATCAATTTGGTAGTCAAGCTGCTGCCGCTTGGGCAAATGGTAAAACAGGTAATAATACAGTGTATGTCGGAATTATTGATGAAGGTTATATGTATGCCCACGAGGATTTACTGAATAATGCTGGTATAAATCCTGGTGAAATTGCTGGAAACAGAAAAGATGACGATGGAAATGGCTACGTGGATGATATATATGGATGGGATTTTGATGGAAATAATAGTTCTGTATTTGATGGTGTCAATGATGATCATGGAACGCACGTGGCGGGTACTATTGGTGCGGTCGGAGGAAATAATAAAGGTGTTGCTGGAGTATGTTGGAATGTAAAACTACTGAATGCTAAATTTTTAGGAACTCGTGGCGGAACAACGGCCAATGCAATCAAGGCAGTAGATTATTTCACTGATTTGAAACTTAGACATAAAATAAATTTGGTAGCAACCAATAATTCTTGGGGTGGTGGAGGCTATTCTCAAGCTTTGCAAGATGCTATTACTCGGGCAAATAATGCTGGAATTTTGTTTATCGCTGCCGCTGGGAATAATAGTAGTAACAATGATGCAGTGGCAAATTATCCGTCGAATTACCAAGTGCCTAATGTGATTGCGGTTGCTTCAATCACTTCACTAGGGGCTTTATCGAGTTTTTCGAATTATGGTCTGTCTAATGTCGATTTAGGAGCTCCAGGTTCTGGAATTATCTCAACTGTTCCGGTTACTTTACAAGGTAAAAAAATTGCTTCGGGATATGCCAATTATAGTGGAACTTCTATGGCTACGCCTCATGTAACGGGGGCAGCTGCTCTATACGCCTCGTATAATCCTACTGCAACGGCTGCGGATATTAAAAATGCAATCCTCAACGCAACTATTCCGACGCCATCCTTAAATGGCAAGTGCCTTACGGGTGGGCGACTAAATGTGTCAGGTTTTTAATGCTAAAAACAAAGGCTGTCTCGAAAGGCAGCCTTTGTTTTTTATCGAATGTATTTTTTCAATTGGGTAGCAATAATTTTATAACCTGCATCTGAAGGATGAAGTCCATCGTAAGTCATGGAGATAGAGCTTTCTGGATAAGGGTATTCGTCAGTATCAGCATTAAAGGGGATATCGATGAAATCTGGATACGAAAATGCCTGATATTGTTGGCTTTTACTCTCTTTTACCCATTTGAACTTTACAAGTTTGTCTATACTTAAGGCTTCGGTACGATACAAATCTATGACAGAAATATGTTCTTTTTTCCCAATAAGAAGGATAGCATCTGAAAACTGTTTGAGGGTCTGATTATTTTTGGGCTTGTATGAGCCATGAGCCTGATTTTTATAATTATTGATATAAACGAAATCCACTCTTTGCATGGGGGTCATCAAGACAATTTTTGCTTTCGAATTCATAGATTTTAACTTGTCGATAATTACTCGATAAGCTCCAAAAAATGTGCTTGTTCCAGTATTTTTTTGGTAATCGTCTATTGTTCCGAGTGGTTTTCCTTGCCACCAATCGTTTGTTCCCAAAAAGATAGTGTAGTAATCTGCTTTTTGGAGATTTAGTTTGTCTATTTGTTCGGCTATCCGTACGGCAGTCCAGCCATTATGACCTTGATTAATGTATGAAATATGCTTATTTTCTTCACAAATGAGGCTCATGTATCCTTTTGTGATTCTATTGCCTGTTTCGTTCGGGTGGTCGTTCAAATAGGTAATAGAATCGCCTAATGCAAGCCAAATTTTAGGTTTTTTCTCAAATGAACTCAAACAAAAGAAGAGTATCGATACGAATAAAAAGTGCTTTTTCATGTAAATTTAGGGATAGTTGATAGCCTATTTTTTGCAAAATTTTTCGATAGTTTCGACCAATATGGAGGAGACTGCTATATTTGGATTTCCGTATGATTTGATATTGTCATTTTTATCACTTCCCGAAATAATCTTCAATATATGATTCATATCTTCAATGATAATTGACTCGGCTTTAGGCATAGCTTGGCGAAGTGCTTGGAAATCGGTTAAGGAAATTTGTATGTCTTTAGTGCCTTGTACCAACAAAACCGGTACTTTCAAAGAGGCTAAATCTAGGCGAGGATCATGTCGAAACCATGAAATTAGATAAGGCTGAACAGACGGACGAAATAAAGCTTGTAACAATGGAGATACTTTCTGAATGGTTTTACCTTGTTTTAGTGTATCCAACAAAGCGAAACTATAATCTTTCACTCCTTTTGGTTGCGAAGAAAGTTGGGTTTTTAATACTTCATCTGCTGGAAAACCTGCTCCTGCCAAAGAAATAAATTTATCTGCCTCATTAGCAATATTCATTCCGATGAGAGAACCTTCGCTATGCCCAATAACGATTATTTTTGTAAATTTTTTATCTTTTTTTAGATAGTTTAACCATAATTTTGCATCATTAATATAAGTGTCAAATGTAAGGTTTTCTTCACGGAAATCACGAATCAAACTTTCTCCAATACCTCTTTTATCGAATCTCAAGGTGGCAATTCCCCGAAGATTTAAAGAGTCCGCCAGCATTTTTAATGAATTATTTTTCATCATCGGATTGTTTCCATCTCTATCGGTAGGTCCTGAGCCTGCTATAATGAGTGCAACGGGCGTTTTGCTCATATCTTTAGGTTGACTTAGTGTGCCTTTTAACATTCCTTGTTCCACGGGAATTTCAACGGGAATTGTTGTTTGAGCAATACACCAAAAGGGTATTATAAATAGAAAAAAGAGGAATTTTCGATTCATTATTGATTGTTTTTTTACCTGCAATTTATTGATTTTCAAGCAAATAAAGCAATTTTACATCTCAATTTTGTTTTTATATTTTATAAAATTGCCCAAATACTTGTATCGTTTTTATAATTTTAAGTGATAGTTTAAACCGATAATAGGGATAGCTTTGTCGATTCCTTGAAAATCAAGGTTGGTAAATAAGGAAGCTTCAAGGTTATTTTTCTTATTAATCTCCCAATTTACTCCAATTTTAGGTCTTACTTGGTCGAAAGTCTTGGAAATTTCATAGAAAAAATCTGCAGAAATATAGGGGCTGAATTTGGATTTGTTTGGATAACTGATTTCAAATTTATTACGTAGATAGCTGCTATCAAAGGTATATTCATTGTCATTGTCCTTGAATTGGTACTGATAACGCACTCGATAATTGAATTTAATTGCTCCCCATTTTTTCTTGTATGATAAGTCCGCATAGTATCTATGTCTAATTTTAAAATCTTTATATTCATTTTTTCGTCTGTTGATGAATCGATAATAGGCAGCAATTTCCCAGTTTTTATTGAGTTTATATCCTGCTCCTAATTCTGCCAAGAAAGTTCGGGCATAAGAAAAGTTATCTGCCAACCTTACTTGTGAATTGAAGTTTATTTCAAATTTTTTATGTACTTTTTTATCAATCTGAATGCCACTCCAAAGAGCAGTACCTTCTTGTGCCATTAGGTTGAAACCCAATCCTAATGTGATGAGTACTAAAGTTAGTTTTTTCATTATTTATTGCTTAAAGTAAAAGATGGTTAATTGGCAAGAATCTTTCAAAAAATCATAGTGATTAATTTCGACTCTTTGTATATTTAGTCCAGTACGTTGTCTTAAATCATCGATAAGTTCTTGTTTTTTATCGGGTGTAATAAGATTAATTTTATCGTATATAATACCTTTTGTTTGTTCTTTTTGTATCAAAATATTACTTTCCAATATAGCAGTAAAGCCTAATAAAATGGCATTCATCAAGCCTAATTCTGCCAAGCTCCCGTTGCTGATAGCAGTGATTAGACCTAGGGCAATTGTTATGAACAAGTAGGTCATATCTTTGGTTGAAATGCCCTCGGTGCGGTATCTAAGCATCGAAAATACAGCAAATAGTCCGAAAGCAGCTCCCATGCTCATCTCTACTTGGTTGAGGAGATAAGTAATGAGGAAAATAATGCTATTGAACCCAAAAAAAGTAAGAAAAAGGTCGGTTCTTTTATAATTTTTATAATAAATTACTCGAATTAAAATAAAAACAGAGATAAAATCGATAAAGAATCGAATGAGTAATTGGCTCGAAATTTTATCAAACCCAAGCATTGATGGGTCATGTATGACTTGATTGATTGTCGTTTGTAAAAATGTCATATTGTTGAATAATTTTTTGTAAATGTAAAAGATTTGGCTTGAAACGATTATATTTTACATCAGGGAATAAACTGACTATGCCTAAGCAGTATTTACTGATTGAGCCACTTTTGAGATGGTATTTTCTTAAAATAGCAAGCATCGGCGAGCTGGCAAATTTGGCTTGTTTTATCTCAATTACACCTACTTTTTTATATTCTTTTCTTTCAAAATGCTTATTAAAAGAAAGGTTCAAATCAATGGTGATTCGTTCAGAATTTTGTCGATTGACCAACGTCATTCTTTGGTAATTTATATTGATTGTTTCCTGAATATCTTTTGCCAAAATAGGTGTATATTTCTCTAAAAATTGTGTTTCCCGGGCTGTAAGGCTTGTGTTTGAAAAAGAATTTTGTTTGATTCTTGTTTTGATAGTTCGTCCTTTATTTGTTTTATGCTTGATTTCAAAATAAGACTCTTGCGTATCAAGGTATGCCCGAAGCCTGATTTTATAACGATTGGCACGACCGATTTGATGCTGGTGAAAAAACAATAAATCAGCCGTGTCGAAATAAGTTGTTTGGTAATTACTCAAACACGATTGCTCAATTTCTAAGCATTTATAGTCCTTATAAGCCTCTTTCAATAAATCGGGTAGTAAATGAATCGGGATGAGGTATTTTGTATCTACTCTATCCATCAGCTTGACTGTATCCATTTCTTGCAAACTAGTTCTTTCAAACAACGATAAGGTTTGTTCGATTTGGTTCAAGAAAAAGGACGTATTCATCATGCTTTTATTGGTCTTATAGGGTGCTTTTGAGTTACTTTTATCTAATTTAGACAAAAGTACAAATTAAATTTATTACGAAAATTTCAAATTTTTATATGCAAAGAAACAATTATTGTTTCTCAATTATCTTATTTTGTATTTTATATCTATATTTTATGGTGAAATATTCTATTTTACTTCAAAAAATCGATTACTGCTTGGTTGCGGCTACTAATGTGGCTTTTGATTTGGCTAATGGCACTGCTGAAATCTGTCGAGCCAGATAAATAGCTGTAGGGCTTGGTTTCTTTAGAAACTGCATTGGCTATTAATTGGCTTTCTTTGTCAATAATGCTATTCATTCGGCTACTTTGGAATATTTTTTCATTAAATTCTTTGACATAGTTTTTGTATTTGGCATAATAAACCGCATCATCTGCCAAATATCTAATCAATGGCCATTGATTGCTCACTTCTGTCATGTCTAAAGATACTCCTCTTCCCATCATGCCTCCACCGTTGGCAGGTAATTGTCCATTTCCTTGTCCGTTTGGATTGCCATTGTTGTTAGGAAAACTATTGGAAGTATTCATCGATAAATTAAAATCCCATGGTATCCAAAAGGTCTTTTTGCTACTCTGAGTTGTATATAGATAATAATTGTGTGCCATTGCACCGTAGGAGTCCCAATTGACAATGGTATTATTGATAGCCAAATACTTTAAAAAATGATCTACCTCGAATACTTTTTCTAAATTTGTTCGCCATTGTTGTGGGTTAGTATTGCGAGTATTGTCATGTAGTATCTGAATAATTGATTGTATGTCGGAATAATCTGCCGCAACTTTATTATTTTTCTTTTCAAAATTGGAGGCATTGAATGATACAAAATTAGATTCGGGTTTATAAATATTTCCTTTATCTTCTCCAAATTGTGTTTTTACCATGCTATCGTCAATTACTTCGACCATTGTATAAACTCCACAGTATTTTAGACCAGTACCAAAATTGATGGAAATACTATAAAAAGCTGTTTTTGCACTCGGAATACCAGCATCTCTGAATAAGTCTGCAACAATTTTATCTTTTATGAGTGAATTGTCACCTTGCCCTGGAGACATCGAAAATTCTTTGAATCCGTAAAATCGCTGATTTTTAATAGCAGGGTATTGATCTTCAAATTCGTCAAATTGCAATTTGAAAGGTAATTTATAAATGCCACTTCCCCAAGCTTGAGAAAGACTAGAGTTTCCTTTGAGTCTAAATCCTACTTTGTACCATTCTTTTCCATTAAACTTAACAGAAGCTGGCACATAAATGGGGTCGCCTTTGATTAAGTCCAAGGCTCCTGCACCGCCACCTGGTGGTACTCCACCTCCATTCGGCCCCCCGCCGCTAGGAGGAAGCCCTCCGCCACCTATACCTGAGCTTCTACTTCCAAAAGCATAACCTGCCTTTGATACCATATCGGCTTGCACAGAATCCCAAGCAGATTGGCTGAGAGTAATTTCTAAATCATTGACCTGATTCTGGTTGAAAACAATATCGTAATTCGGCTCAACTTCGTTGCTATGGCTTTCTTTTGTCCAATCTTTTAGGTTTAATTGTAGTTCTTCTGGATTTATTTCTTTCTCAATTTTACAGGCAGTACTTAATAAACTGAGCATTGTCAATACAATAAAGATTCGGGTTTGATTCATAATAATTGATTCGAATGATGGTTTGCTTGCATAGACGTTGCGAGTGAATTACTTAGTTGCACGGCAATTTTTATTTTTTAATAATTCATTAATTTTGACGTAAATTCAAAAAAGAATCTAATTTTGCAATCAGAATTATAAATTTTATCATGTCAAATTTATTTATTAGCAAAAGAATACCAGCTCGAAAGCAAATCGCTTTGGTGGCTCACGACAATAAAAAGGAGGATTTAATAGATTGGGCAATCTATAACAAAGTGGCGTTGGCGAAACACCAGCTTTTCGCTACTGGCACGACGGGTAAATTATTAGAGGAGGCATTGGATATTTCGGTGGTGAAATTGCTAAGTGGACCTTTGGGGGGCGACCAACAAATCGGCGGATTAATTGCAGAAGGGAAAATAGATATGCTTATCTTTTTTTGGGATCCGATGGAGGCACAGCCACATGACCCAGATATAAAGGCTTTGCTGAGATTGGGTGTGGTATGGAACATCCCGATTGCGATGGATCGAGCAACGGCAGACTTTATCTTAACTTCTTCGCTGATGAATACTGCTTATGATTCCATTATCCCGGATTATCAAAATTATCTCAAAAGACGTGATAAATAGATGTTTGACTATTCTCTAATCTTTTTATTTTCAAAACAATTGGTATAAATTATGTTTCTTGAAAGTATTTATTCGCATTATAAAGTCAATATTATTTTGACGGGAATTTTCACTTTGATTGCCTTTGTTTATTTATTTAAAAATAACCTTCAAGTCTTTTGGTTTGGCTTATTTGGGGCATTGATAATCATTCGTTTACCGATTATTTTGTACAATAATGAACTCAATTTAGACGAAAGCCAGATGATTGCTGGGGCAAGAACTTTATGGCATGATCCCGTGTATTGGCGTTCGGTCGATGGGCAAACAATAGGGCCTTTGACATTTTATTTTTTGGGATTATGTAAGTTTTTTAGCTCTGAAATAACTTATTCAGGTATTCGGTTTTTGAATCTTTTTCTGACGATTGGAGATATTTATTTATTTTTTCTATCTGTTCGTATATTGTTTACTGAACAAGTGGCAAAAATTTCTGCATTCTTTGTTTTTTTATTTCTTGCCTATAATAATAGCTTCGATTTATTGCATTATTCAAGTGAGCAATTGCCCGTTTTTTGTTTGAATTTAGCTGCTTACCTCACCCTGAAATATCATTTTCAACAAAACAATACAAGATTATTATATTGTGCGGGCTTGCTATTGGGAGCTTTGCCTTTTCTTAAAATACAATCAGTTTTATTGGCAGGCTTTGTTGGGGTTTTGGGAATTTATTATTTGTACCAACAAATTCATTTTGACTCAAAATATCGCTTAAAATACTTCTACTTAGTACTTTCTTATTTGTTTATTCCTTTAGCTTTCGCTGTTTTTATTGTTAGTTTTGATGTTTTGGGTGATTTTTGGAATTATTATATTTTAGATAATTTTGTGTATGTGTCGAGCAATGGCAATGCTTATCATTGGAAAGAATCTAATCTGATTTTTTTCTCATCCAAAGATTTTGTGGTGTATTTGGCTGGCATATCTTTCTTTACCTTGATAAATATTCGCTCTGTCATTCGATTTGCCCAAGTACATTTTGTGCAGACAATTTTGTTTTTGTTGGTTTTATTGTTGGCATATTTGACGGTATTATTGCCGAAAAACAATTTTCCGCATTATCTCAATTTTATGATTTATCCATTATGTTTATGGATGGCTTTTGTTTTAAATACTGTTTCAAGGGTTGATTACAAGCAATTTTTATTGGCTTTCGGTATTTTTGCTGTGTGGGAGGCGACCCAATTATTAGTCTATCATCAAACAAATTTTTATGTTTACATGATATTAAATAAACAGATGAAATCTACTCCGACTGGAGCATATATCCGAGAAAATACCAGTACAAATGATTATTTGGCAATTTGGGGTTGGGATTGCAAACTTTATATCGAAACAAATACCTTGCAGGCAGTACCAGAGAGCCACTCCGAAAGGTGTATGTTTCCAACTCCCCAGCAAAAAGTTCATTTAGAACGCTATTTGAGGTATTTAAAGAAGAATAAACCTCGATTTTTGATAGATGTTTCCTCGAAAATAGATTTTTTTATACCTATTCATCGATTTAAGGACTTGAATGAATACCTAAATAAGTATTATTTTTTAGATAAAACTATTGACGGAAATGTCATTTACCGCTTGAAATAAATAAAAAAGGCTATTCGATTTCGGATAGCCTTTTTTATTAGTCTGTAAATAATTTTCTGATGGATTTTTAAAATGCTTGCTATGAGTCTTTTATTTTATAATTCTTAGAAAATAGCATGAAAAAGTTTAATTTTTTCGTAAAATAATTAAATTTAAAATAAATTATGAAGAATAATTTGGCTAATTTATTTAATTGTAAAATTTTATTCTTTCTTTTTTTGCAAGTGTAGAATATTTTTTGGTATTTTTGAAATCTAAACTATTATTTAATATTTTATATTTAACACTTTTAACAAACTTATGATGAAATCTACGTTTACAAAGATGATGTTGATGTTCGCATTGACATTCTTGGGCTTTACCATGTCCTACGCCCAAGTATTACGAGGGACGGTAACAGATGCAGCAAACAAACCAATTCCTGGAGCTACCATTGCAGTATCTGGAATGTCTTTGGGGGCTTCTTCTGATGCCAATGGAGCTTATGTTCTAAAAATTTCCAATGGAAATTATGAAATTAAAGTATCTTCAATCGGTTATGAAACATTAACCAAATCTGTATCTGTCAATGGCGAAACTACCGCTAATTTTCAATTATCAGATGGATTAAGTCAATTAAATGAAGTGGTTGTGGTAGGTAGCCGCTCTTCTCAACGTTCTATTACGGATTCGCCGTTAGCAATTGATGTATTGCCTTTCACGGAATTGAGAAGTACAGGACAACCGACTTTCGACAAGGCATTACAATACCGTGTACCATCTTTTAATACGGTACAAACGCCAGTGAATGATGCCACTTCATTATTAGACCCTTACGAAATTAGAAATATGGGTCCAAGCCGTACATTAATTTTGATTAATGGCAAAAGAAAAAATATGTCTTCTTTGGTGTATATTCAGACATCCCCAGGTAGAGGAGAGTCGGGAGCTGATATTTCCGCTATTCCTCAAGATGCGATTAAGCGTGTAGAAATTTTGAGAGATGGAGCATCTGCTCAATATGGTTCTGATGCCATTGCGGGGGTAATGAATATTATCTTGAAAGATAAATATGAGTATGGCATGGCGACACTAAAATCTGGTATTACGCACAAAGGTGATGGACAAATGCTGGGTGTTTCTATCAACAATGGAGCTAATTTTGGTTCAAAAGGATATATCAATTATACGATGGATATCTCTGAAACACAGTTGGCAAATCGTCCTGGTATTGTAGATGCAAGAGCAGAAGCAGATGATAATTTGGGCTTTGGTGCACCTTTGGCAACTGTTCAAGCATTTTTAGCAAAAAGACCTGATGCTGGAAACGTAAACGGCTCACCAAAAACAACAGCTGCAAAATTTTTAGTGAATGGTGGGATTCCGTTAAGTGAAAATGCAGAATTTTATTTTAATGCTGCGTATGTTTATAAAAAGGTTAACTCGTTTGCTAATTATCGTACTCCATACTGGAAATCATTAGCAAGTAATCCAAGTTTAGCTTTGTTAGGACCAAATGTAGGAGTAACCGAAGGCTATGTGCCGACTTTTGAAGGTGATTTGGGAGATTATAATGGAACAATCGGATTCAAGAGAGAAATGAATGGTTGGAAAAATGATGTAAGTTTAACTTTTGGTGGAAATAAACAAGTGTATTCAGTTAATAATACTGTCAATTTTGATTTAGGAATGAACTCGCCAATTTCATTCAAGCCAGGTGGATATAACTTCAATCATATTGTCGGAAATATTGATTTATCGAAGCAAGTTTCTGAAAAAGTAAGCGTAGGTTTTGGTTCGGAGTTTAGAAATGAATCGTTTACAATGCTTCCTGGTAATCCTGAATCATTTGCAGGTGGTGGAGCAAACTCTTTCCCTGGTATTCCTTTGACACAGCCATACAAAAACGGACGTACAAATATTGGAGGATATGCAGATTTAAGTGCGGATCTTACAAAAGATTTCTTAATCAATCTTACGGGTCGTTATGAAAATTATTCTTCATTTGGCGATGCTTTTGTTTGGAAAGCTTCTTCAAGATACAAATTCGCTGATGATAAAGTAACTTTGCGTGGTTCGGTATCGACAGGTTTCAGAGCTCCTTCATTGCACCAAGTAAATTTACAATTGGCTCAAGCATCATTCTTACCGGGTGGAGCTATCCAATTGGAAGGTATTCTTAATGGTGCTTCGGCAGCAACAAAAGCATTGGGAGTAGATAAACTTAAAGCAGAAAAATCAACAAATATTACTTTTGGTTTAGGATTGAATCCTACTAAAAACCTAAATATTACCTTAGATTATTATAATATTAAGGTAGTGGATAGAATCGTATTAAGTTCTAAAATCGGAGGAACTGCTGCGGGTAATACTCCATTGGATCAAGCACTTGCTTTGGGTGGTGTGAAGAGATTGAGCTTCTTTACAAATGGTATTGACACTCGTACTTCTGGATTAGATTTTGTAGCAAATTATAGAAATATAACTCTTGGCGATGGTAAATTAGGTATTAACTTAGCGGCAAACTATACCATTAATAATGAATTAATTGGTGGGTTAGATGCTGTCAAAACGCCAACGATTATCAAAAATGCTGGATATTCTATCTTTGATGCAACTCAACAAGCCTTGCTTTTATCGTCAAGACCAAAATATAAGGCTATTTTAGGTATTGATTATGAAATTGGAAAAGTACAATTCAATCTGAATAATACTTTGTTTGGAAAAACGGTATTCCACCAAGATGGAATTGATGCAAATCTGAACACTGAATTTATCCCTAAAGTATTGACGGATTTGGGTACTACCATCAATTTCACCAAGAAAATCTCTTTAATGGTTAACATCAATAATATTTTCAATATCACACCAGTTTGGAAATTAGTAGCATTGAATCAAGCAGGAGAGGCATTATTGAAAGATGCTGATGCTGTTTGGGCTCAAAAGAACTTATTGACTTTCAACGGACGCTATTCGATGGTTACATACGATGGCTCTCATTTTAGTCAATTAGGAACTACTTTTGCAACAAGCTTACAATTTAAGTTCTAATCATTGAATTTAATCAAATAAAAAATACCTTCTGAATTTCGAGTGAAATACACTCATTTTCGGAAGGTATTTTTGGTTTTAACTCATTCAAAACACAGATTATCGTAATTTCTACATGGCAATTACATCAATTACTTCACTCAATTTTGTAGTATAGCGTTTCGATAATTTCTCCTGCTTCATTTTCCAAACTCGATTTTTGTCCTGTACAGCTAATTTAACTTTGTGCCTACCGATATTTTTATTGAGCTTATCCATGACTTTCATTAGTGGTGAATGTTTTGGGTTTGGCTGCTCGAATAAGCATTGTTGGATTGTAGATTCGGGTACAAAATCCATCACTATAACACCTGCTTTTTTGTACGAGTAACCTTGTTTGTAGATTTTACTAAGTCCTTGAAGTGCAAATTTTACTAATTCTATGCTTGAGTTGGTCGAAAATGGCAAATTTACTACTATGCTTTTGGAGTATTGAGGCATATCTTTTCTGAAGTAGTTTGTGTTGATAAATACCAAAATAGTGTTGCAAACAGCTCCTTGTCTTCGTAGTTTTTCGGCACACACTACTGCAAATGTTGCTACCCTTTCTTTTAAATCATCAAAATCAGTATATAATTTCTCGAATGAGCGTGTAGTAGCTATATTTTTTTTCGGCTTTATAGTCTCCAACTTTAGAGTTTCTAAGCCAGATAAGTCTAATTTGAGCCTAAGCTCTACCACAGAAAAGTATTTTCTTATGAGATTGTCGGGCATCTGTATAAAATCAAATGCTGTTGTGATCCCCAATTGATGTAATTTTTTGGAATGTTGCCTACCTACTCCCCAGATATCTCCAACTTTGAGCCATTTTAGTGCTTTTATTTTTTTTTCTTCAGTATTTATTAAGTAAATACCTCCGGTTTCTTTAGGGAATTTTTTGACAATCTTATTGGCGACTTTAGACAATGACTTGGTTGGTGCTATTCCGATGCTTACCGGAATGCCAGTTGAACGTGTCACAGTTCTACTGATTTCTTTACAAATTTCTTCAACATTTCCAATAATACCTGCAAAATTCATAAAGGCTTCATCAATACTATATATCTCAACTTCAGGAGCAAACTCACTTAAAATTGACATAACTCGAGAACTCATGTCGCCATAAAGGGGAAAATTTGCCGAGAATACATGCACATTTTTTGTATCGAATAACTCCTGATATTGAAATGCTGGAGCCCCCATCGGAATGCCAAGTGCTTTTGCCTCATTGCTTCGTGCAATCACACATCCATCATTGTTTGAAAGTACGACTACTGGCTGCGAAATTAGATGCGGCTGAAATACACGTTCGCAAGAAGCATAAAAATTATTACAATCAAGCAGTGCATACATGATTAAAAGAATTTGATTACATTAATAACAATCCCCCAGACCATAAATTGATTTTCGGCAGTCACTTTAATAGCTTGATAATTAGGGTTTGCAGGAACAAGATATAAGCAATCTTTCTCGATTTTAATTGTTTTTACAGTAAATTCACCATCAATGTAGCATATTGCGATTTTGCCATCTTTGGGTTCAAGACTTTTGTCGATTACAAGCAAATCACCATCGTGTATCCCCAAATCTCTCATCGAATCGCCTCGTACTTTCCCATAAAATGTAGCATTCGGATTTTTGATTAGTTCTTTATTCAAATCTATACTAGTGTCCAAAAAATCATCTGCTGGACTAGGAAAACCAGCAGAAATCGCCTGAGCGAATGGCAATTTTAAATCTGACTCCGTTGATGATGAGTAGAAATCGATAGTTTTACTTTGATGAATTTTACTTAGTTTCATGTTTTATTAGGAAATTACTAAGTAAAATTAATGCATTTTCTTAATTTGAACATGAACTTGTTTAAGATTTTAATTTATTTTAGATTTTGAGGAAATCGAACAGTGAATATGTATAAAGCACTTGCACTAGGTGCTGTAAAGATTAGAAAGATTCATGGCTCTCATTTTAGTCAATTAGGAACTACTTTTGCAACAAGCTTACAATTTAAGTTCTAATCATTGAATTTAATCAAATAAAAAATACCTTCTGAATTTCGAGCTAAACATACTCATTTTCGGAAGGTATTTTTGTGTCTTGTCCTAATAAAGTTTATACTTATTGAAATCTATCAAGCAATAAACTTATTAAATTTTTAATTCAAAAGATATATTCCTCAACCGAATACGTGTTTTTTTATGATTAAATCTTTTCCCGATTGGTCAATCGCTATTTAATAATTAACTTTGAAAGAAAATAAATTCATTTATCAAAGAGAGACCGAATTATCGTTTGCCTCGAACTCAATTTTATATTAAACTAAAGATGAATACACATACTAGCGAAGATTTATTTGCAAAAGCTAAAGATTTTATTCCAGGAGGGGTCAATTCTCCTGTAAGGGCTTTTCGTTCTGTTGGAGGAAACCCTATATTTATCAAAAAAGCTAAAGGTGCTTACATTTATGATGAGGATGATAATCAATATATTGAGTTAATCAATTCTTGGGGACCAATGATTTTAGGTCATGCCTTCGAACCCATCGAAAAGGCGGTGACGGATGCTGTCAAAAACTCTTTTTCATTTGGAGCTCCTACTCGCCGTGAGGTTGAAATGGCGGAATTAATTGTATCTATGGTACCATCGATTGAAAAAGTCAGAATGGTTAATTCAGGAACAGAGGCGACTATGGCAGCAGTTCGTGTGGCACGTGGCTACACTGGGCGAGATAAAATCATTAAGTTTGAGGGATGCTACCATGGGCATGGAGATTCTTTCTTGATTGCAGCCGGAAGTGGTGCTGTTACGATGGGTGTTCCAGATAGCCCTGGCGTAACGAAAGGTGTTGCTAATGATACCTTAACTGCCCCATATAACGATTTAGATGCAGTGCAGGCATTAGTAGATGCCAATAAAGGTGAAATTGCAGCACTGATTCTCGAGCCAGTTGTGGGTAATATGGGTTGTGTACTACCTCAAGAAGGGTATCTACAAGGATTAAGAGATATTTGTACGAAAGAGGGAATTGTTTTGATTTTCGATGAGGTAATGACAGGATTCAGATTGTCGAAGGGTGGGGCTCAAGAGCGTTTCGGAATTACTCCTGATTTGACAACTTTAGGAAAAATTATTGGCGGCGGAATGCCAGTTGGTGCTTATGGAGGAAAGGCAGAAATCATGAATTGCGTTTCTCCACAAGGCCCTGTTTATCAGGCAGGTACATTGTCAGGAAACCCAATTGCGATGAGTGCGGGCTTGGCAATGTTACATTATCTCAATGAGCATCCAGAAGTGTATGTCCAATTAGAGAATACAGGAACAAAAATAGTAGAGGGCATTCGACAAATTTTAACCAAACTTAATCTTAATTATCAGATTAATCATATTGGATCAATGTATAGTCTGTTTTTTACAGACACTCCAGTAACTGACTTTTCTACTGCCAAAACATCCAATACCGAATTATTTGGAAAATATTTCCATGGAATGTTGTCGAAAGGCATTTATTTAGCTCCTTCTCAATATGAAGCTTTGTTTTTATCGACGGCTTTACAGCAAAATCATATTGACGCTGTTTTAGCTGCGAATGAAGAGGTATTGAAGTCTTTACAATAAAAATTTAGATACATGCCAAAATATTCGGTCATTACGCCTATTTATAATCGTCCTGATGAGGTGCGTGAATTATTGCTCAGTTTAACCAAGCAAACGTTCAAAGATTTTGAAGTTTTGATTATTGAAGATGGCTCGTCTGTTACTTGTGAAGACGTATGTCGGGAGTTTGAAAATATATTAGATTTGAAGTACTTTTTTAAACAAAATTCAGGACAAGGATTTTCACGTAATTTTGGATTTGAGCGGGCGTCGGGCGAATATTTTGTGCAGCTTGATTCAGATGCTATTATCCCTGAAAAATACTTCGAAAAGGTAGATAATTATCTTCAAAAAGACCCATTGGATGCGTTTGGAGGACCCGACGCAGCCCACGAAAGCTTTACTGATGTACAAAAGGCTATTAATTATGCTATGACTTCCTTATTCACTACGGGTGGAATTCGTGGAAAGAAAAATAACGCTGGTGGACAATTTCATCCGAGAAGTTTCAATTTTGGGATTTCAAGAAAAGTCTGGCAAATAACTGGCGGATATAAGCTTACTCGGATGGCTGAAGATATAGAATTTAGTATCAGGATTATTGAAAATGGATTTCGGGTGGGGCTGATTGAGGAGGCTTTTATTTATCATAAAAGACGGACGGATTTCGTTCAATTTTATAAACAACTACACTTTTTTGGAAGAGGAAGGGTCAATTTAGCCAGAATGTTTCCATCGGAGTTGAAACCTGTACACTTTTTCCCGATGTTGTTTACATTGGGAGTCTTTGCAGTTCCATTCATGTATTTTCTCTCGAAACCATTGTTCGTCATCGGGATTATTTTATTTTTTTTATATAAAATGCTTATTTTTTTCGATGCAAGTATCAAAAATAAAAGCATAAAAGTAGGGTTTTTAAGTATTTTTGCATGTTTTATTCAGTTAATGGCTTATGGAATTGGCTTTATGCAAGAAAAGTTTTTTAGATAATTCTATTGAAAAAATATGAAAACTATTGCCTTTTCTTATTTGTACATTTTTTAATTTTCATTCATACTTTTAGCTTTACAGATGCAAGCGACCAACAGCGAAAAATCACCATCCGGAAAGATTTTTGATATAGCGATTCTCAAAAGGTTATTTGAGTTTATCCAACCCTATAAAGGAAAATTTTACCTTCTAGTTTTGACAATTATGCTTGGGGCGACTTTTGCTCCTCTATTACCTTTATTGATTCGATATACCATTGATGGACCTGTTAGTGGTGGTGATTATATAGGTTTGGCGAAAATGATGCTGGTGATGATTGGAGTATTGGTTTTGCAATCATTGATTCAGTTCACGAATACCTATTTGGCGGGATGGCTTGGGCAAAATATCATCAGAGATATTCGAATTCAGCTTTACCATAAAATATTACATCTAAGACTGAAATTTTTTGATGATACCCCGATTGGACGCTTAGTGACCCGCACGATTTCCGATATCGAAACCCTTGCTGATGTATTTAGTGATGGAATTGCTGCCATTGCTGGAGATATTTTACAGTTGATTTTGATAATTTCCGTGATGTTTTATACAGATTGGAAATTGACTTTAATTAGTTTAGGTACAATTCCTTTTATGCTTGTAAGTACTTATATTTTTAAGGAAAAAGTAAAAAAATCGTTCAATGAAGTAAGAAATGCCGTAGCAAATCTCAACTCTTTTGTACAAGAACATATCACAGGAATGAGTATTGTACAGATTTTTAATGCTGAAAAATTAGAATTTGATAAATTCTACAACATTAATTCTAAACACCGGGATGAAAATATAAAATCAATTATGTATTATTCTATTTATTATCCAGTGGCAGAAGTGATTGCGGCATTGGGAACAGGTTTGGTGGTTTGGTTTGGGGCAAAACAAATTTTGGATGCAGAAATTACCTTTGGAACGGTGACAGCTTTTATCATGTTTATCAATATTTTCTTCCGACCAATTCGGATGATTGCTGATCGAATGAACACGCTTCAAATGGGAATTGTCAGTACTGATAGAATTTTAAAATTGTTGGATAGTGAGGATTATACCGTTAATGATGGTAATATCAAGACTACTTTTGAAGGAAATGTGTCTTTTAGGAATGTTTGGTTTGCCTATAATGAAGAAAATTTTGTGCTTAAAAATATTTCTTTTCAAGTAGAAGAAGGTGAAACTTTAGCATTTGTGGGGGCAACAGGGGCAGGAAAATCATCGATTATTAATTTATTATCTAGATTTTATGACATCAACAAGGGCGAAATAGCTATTGATGGTATCAACATTCAGAATTATGAATTAAGAGGTCTTCGGGAGCAGATTGGGGTTGTTTTACAGGATGTTTTTCTATTTTCAGATACCATAGAAAAAAATATAACTTTAGGAGATGAGCGAATTTCTATGGAGAAAATAATTGAATCGGCTAAATTGGTGGGAGTACATGATTTTATCATGCAATTACCTGATAATTATCAATATAACGTTCAGGAAAGAGGAGCAACTTTGTCTGTTGGTCAGCGGCAACTTATTTCCTTCGTACGGGCAATGGTTCATGATCCGAAAATTATTGTTTTGGACGAAGCTACTTCTTCTGTCGATTCGGAAACAGAAGGTTTGATACAAGCAGCCATCGAAAAATTGATGAAAGGCAGAACATCAATTGTGATTGCCCACCGCTTGAGTACCATACAAAAAGCTGATAAAATAATTGTGCTTCATAAAGGAGAAATTGTAGAGGAAGGTAAACACGAGGAATTATTGCGGAAAAATGGATATTACTCCAATTTATACCAAATGCAGTACAAAGAGTTGGTATAAGGGCTACACAAAAGAATAGCCCGCTTAGTGGCGGGCTAGGGATAACTAACTATATATATTTATATAATTATGCTAATCTCACGTTCACGGCATTTAAGCCTCTTTTTCCTTCTTGGATTTCGAATGTAACTTCGTCATCCTGACGGATTTGGTCTTTTAATTGAGATACGTGTACGAATACCTCTTCGTTTGAACCATTTACTTTGATAAAACCAAATCCTTTGGTCTCATTGAAAAACTTTACTGTTCCGTTTGACATTTTAATTTGTAATTTTTGCTTGAAAGCACAAATGTAATCATTTTAATTTATATTCAAAGATAAATTGAATTTTATTTAGGATGAATTTAAAAATAAATATTTTTGAGGCAATTAACCTCTTAGATTTGTCCATTTACTGCTCCAAGTCTCGAAGCATCTTCAAATATAATTTTTCAACTTTCTTTCTTGCCCAATCAGTTTTTCTCAAAAATTTTAGACTGGAGTTGAGGGTAGGGTTATTGGCAAAACAATTGATATTGACATGATATGCCATCTGATCCCAACCATAATAATCTCGCAATTCCATCAGAATCCTTTCCAATGTCTTGCCATGTAATGGATTGTTTGCTTGTTCTTGCATTGTTTATTTTTTCTTTTTCTTGGCTTTTCGTTTTTGCTCCTCAAATTGTTCGGCTTCTGCCAAGAGGGCTTTCAAATCGACATGGCTCATATCTTGTGAAAAGTCAATAGTTTTGGTATATTCATTTTTATCAATCTCTAATACCTGAATAGATTTGCCCATGAACGCCTCAATTTCGGCTAAAATTTCTTTTTCTTCAGTCGAACAAAAAGAAACAGCAATACCTTTTTTTACTCCTCGACCTGTTCTTCCAACACGGTGAACGTAATTTTCGGGAATATCTGGCAAATCATAATTTACTACATAGTCCACATCTGCGATGTCAATTCCTCTAGCACTTACATCGGTCGCAATTAGTACAGAAATTGTGCCTTTCCGAAAATCTTCCAAAACATGCTGCCTATCTTGTTGAGCTTTGTCGCCATGAATATTTTCTGTTACAATTCCAACTCGTTCCATGGCGGCTTTGACTCGTTCGGCTCGCACTTTAGTACGCACAAAAACCATTATTTTCTTATCTGGATTTTCATTAATCAAACGCTCTAAAAAGAATCGTTTATCATCCATCTCTACGAATGTAACGGAATGATTGATATTTTTTGAAACGGGATCTTTCGGAGAAATTTGGATACGTATGGGATTTCTCACCAAAGAGTATGCAATTTTTTTGATTTGCTCGTTAATAGTTGCCGAAAAAAAGAGTGTTTGGTGAAACTTAGGCAAGAATTTTTTCACATCCTGAATATCTTTGATAAAACCTAAGTCGAGCATGTGGTCGGCTTCATCTAATACCAAAATTTCGACACCAGTAATTTTTAGATGTTTTTGATAAATCAAGTCGAACATACGCCCGGGAGTTGCTATCAAAATATCTATTCCATGATTAATCTTTGAAATCTGAGGGTCTTGTTCTACTCCGCCAAACAAGCTTGCAATCGCTACTCCTGTCCCTTTGCCTAATTTCTTGAATACTTCCTCAATTTGTAGGGCGAGTTCTCGGGTCGGAACCATCACCAAGCAGGCAATACCTTCTTTTTTACGGATGGATTGCTTCATTTCTTGTAAAATACTGAGAATTGGGATAGCAAAAGCGGCAGTTTTACCCGTTCCTGTTTGGGCAATAGCCAAAATGTCCTCTCCTTTCAGAATGGGCGGTATAGACTTGAATTGAATATCCGTAGGTCTTTTGAACCCTAATTCCTCCAAATTTTTCTTAATTATTTCTGAAATATTATAGTCTTTAAACTTCATTTTTTTGGACGATTATCGTACTTTTTACCGATACCCCTGAATCTTCCTTTCTCCATCAAATTACCTTGGGCATTGAGTTTGGTTTTTGAGGAAGGTTTATCTTTTTTAGCGGGCTTTTTCTCCGATAAACTTACTTCCAAATTTCTGCCCATGATTTCAAATCCATTTAGCTCAAAAATTGCTTTACGAACTTCTTCCTCATTGGGCATATCGACAAAGCCAAATCCCTTGTTTTGTCTAGTAATTTGACTTTTGACTATTTTTACTGAGCTTACCTCTCCGTATTGTTCGAAAAGTGTTCTTAATTCATTTTCTTTTAATTTAAAGGGAAGGCTCCCTACAAAAATATCCATATTTTGACTGTTTTTATGCAAAAATACACAAAAGCATCTGCTTGGGGATACTTTTATGTATTTTTATTCGAGAATCACCTAAGTTATAAAATAAGTAAACCATATTCTTTGAGACTCCAAATGGGTTCTTCAAGGAAAAAAGCCTCAAATTTTTTTAAACCAAACGCTTCAAAGTCATTTTTGATTTCTTGATAGGTATAAATTTTGTTGTTTTTAATTGAAATTTTTTCGAGAATGCCCTGAAACCAAATTGCTTCAGAGTCTTTTAATTCCAATTCAAGTGTATCTTTTTTATCGAAAAAAAGCAATACAGATTTGTTTTTTTTATGAGTAATTACTGAAGGAATTTGCCCTAACCAAATAATTTTTGCACTCGGTTTAGGAACTCTATTTTCTTCTCTGTTTAAGCATTGATTGATATACATTGGTGGTATTTTAGTTTTTGGAACTTTAAAATCAAACCAATGTTGAAGTGGAAAGTCAAAGCCAACACCTTGCATATAGTTGTGTAAAGATTTTTTTAAACCGAAGCTGAACAAATCATGGTTTACCCCTTGTTTGTCCGTAAAATTCAAGTCATTATTTGCAAAACTACCGATTGAATCATTGGTGATTTTGATTGAATATTCCTCAGGATTAATGCCTACGGGGCTATGTGCCGTCAGGGCAAATTGATGCCAAAAACCAGATTGAATCGTGCCAATTTCAAACATTTGCCTAACCATTTCAAGCGAATCTATCGTTTCTTGAGCGGTTTGAGTTGGAAAACCATACATGAGGTAAGCATGAACCATAATTCCTGCTTCTGTAAAATTGGAGGTTACTCTTGCAACTTGTGCTACACTCACTCCTTTTTGTATCAAGTCAAGAAGTCGGTCGGAGGCAACTTCTAATCCCCCCGAAACCGCAATACAACCTGAGGCTCTCAATAAATAACATAAATCGGAGCTAAAGCTTTTTTCAAAGCGAATATTTGTCCACCAAGAAACTTTCAACTTTCTTCGAAGAATTTCTATAGCAAGTGCCTGCATCAGCGAAGGGGGAGCGGCTTCATCGACAAAATGAAAACCTGTTTCTCCAGTGAGTTGGATTAATTCCTCCATTCTATCACAAATCAGCTTGGCATTTACTGGCTCATAGATTTTAATATAATCTAGGGAAATATCGCAAAATGTGCATTTCCCCCAATAGCAGCCATGTGCCATTGTAAGCTTATTCCATCTCCCATCACTCCAAAGTTTGTGCATCGGATTGATGGTTTCGATGACTGAAATATATTTTTCGAGCAATAAGTCAGCATAATCAGGTGTTCCAGTTTCTGATAATTTATAATCCTTCAGAGTAGAATTATCTTTATAGACAACTTTTCCATTTTCGAGCAAAAATGTTCGTTTATATATACGATTTTCGACAGATTTTTCATCTAAAGATTTGATTAATTCCTCGATAGGAGCTTCTCCGTCATCTAAACAAATAAAATCGTAAAATTCAAAAACTCGACTGTCTGATATTGATCTTAATTCTGTGTTGGCAAAACCACCACCCATTGCAATTTTTGTGTTGGGGTGTTTAGATTTGAACCATTGGGCTATTCGAAATCCACTATACAAATTGCCAGGAAAGGGCACCGAAATAAGGACTAACTTAGGAGTACTTTGGCTAAATTTTTCTTCTAAAAGTGTAATTAAAACATTATCGATATAAGTGTATGGTTGATGTAGATGTGCGTATAATTCATCAAAGCTATTGGCAGAACGACCTAAACGCTCTGCATATCTGCTAAAGCCAAAGTGTGCATCTACTTGCTCTGTGATAAAATCCGATAAGTCTTCTAAAAATAATGTTGCCAAAAATTTAGCTTTATCTTGTAATCCCATCGACCCAAAAGCCCAATCTAATTCATCCATTTCATCGAATCGTGATGCTTGTGGCAAGAAGTTTCCTGAACAAATTTGGGTTGCTAATGTAGCACTTTTTCCTTGTAAGAATCGAATCGTTTCATCAATAACTGCAATATATTCGTCTTTTAGGGCGATTATTCTTTTATCATTATCTGAGAGAGTTATACTATTTTTTTCTACATATTGAAATATCTCACTCAAGCCTTTCTTGGAAAATAGCTTTAAAATTAACTCAATTCCTAAATCTGCCTGAAAACAATTAATGCTTTTAGTCTTTAAAAATCCTTTGATGTAGGCCGTCGCTGGATAGGGAGTATTTAGTTGGGTAAAGGGAGGGGTTAATGCAATAATTTCTGCGTTCATTTTTAGACTTTTGTAAACGAATGAGCAATTGTTTGTATAAATCGGAAAAATTTTGTTTTCCACTACAAAAGTCTATAATTATCTCCAAAATACGATACAAATTTTGCTTGTTTACCGTAAAATGTTAAATAAAGTATGTTTTTTACTTTTTTTGCTTGGTAAGTTCTTCTATTTGTTCAATATTTAAACCTGTGAGTCTAGCAATAATTTGATTATCAAATCCTTCGAGAATTGCTTTTTTCGCAATTTCTATTTTTTCATTAATTCTTACCTTTTCTTCCGCTTCCATTTTCAAAGAAAGAGCTTCACTTGCTTTGAGGTGGAGATAATCTAGGTATCGGTTGTATCCATATTGTTGCTCTTTGTCCAAACGCATCACGTCTAATACCTCTTTTCCTTCCGCCAAGCCTTTTGCTTTGAAATTATCTTGCACTTCACTGTTTTTTAGGAAATAAATCCATTCATCCAGAGTGTCTTTAGCAACGTCGTCGAATTGATTGACTTTGATGATATGGTATTCAGG
>JACCEC011081339.1_pt1 | contig 25284 bp, 26 predicted proteins | sample 7450121 | NCBI WGS metagenome assembly JACCEC01 (sample SAMN15323455, study PRJNA562643) | freshwater metagenome | isolation source: river surface water | place: USA:Blue River Watershed | collected 2017-08-18 | reverse complement strand
CATAAATCTTGCCTGCGGTGACGAAGCCCTTGAGCAAGTCATACGCACCAATGGCGTAGACCAACGAGGTATCTTGGAACAAGATGATGGTTTGCGTGAGCAACACGGGAATCATGTTGCGAAAGGCTTGGGGCAACACAATCAGGCGCATGTTCTGGCTGTAGGTCATGCCCAAAGCTTGGCCGGCCATCACCTGACCACGCGGAATGGACTGAATACCTGCACGCATGATTTCGCTGAAGTACGCCGCTTCAAAAGCCACAAAAGTAATCGTGGCCGACAGCTCAGCACCAATGGAGCGGCCAATCAAAAACGGAATCAGCAAGAAGAACCACAGAATCACCATCACCAAGGGGATGGAGCGCATACCGTTCACATAAATGACGGCAGGCAGTTCTAAAAATTTATTGCCCGACAAGCGCATGAGCGCGAGGATGGTGCCAAACACAATGCCGCCAATGGTGGCGATGATGGTCAGCTCCACGCTGAACAACATGCCTTTCAACACAAACTTGTTGAAGATGTCCCATTCGACAAAAGAAAAATCAAGTGCGCTCATGCTCAGTGCCCCCCGCCCACATTGCCCGCGACCACCAGGCCAGGGATTTGCATGCGGCGTTCCACGAAGGCCATCACACGGTTCACAGCAAAGGCTGACACGGTGTACAGCGCCGTCACGGCCAAGTACACCTCAATGCCACGCGAGGTTTCTTCTTGCACTTGCATGGCGTACATGGTGAGTTCGGCAATCGACACCGCAAAAGCCACCGATGAGTTTTTGAGCAAGTTCATCGACTCGCTGGTGAGCGGCGGCCAGATGGTGCGAAACGCAATGGGCAACAGCACATAGCGGTACGTTTGCCAAGTGGTAAAGCCCATGGCCATGGCCGCATAACGCTGGCCGCGTGGCATGGCTTGGATACCCGCACGTAGCATCTCGGCCACGCGCGAGGAAGTGAAGAAACCTAGGCCCAACACCACCAACACAAACCCCGGCACTTGTTGCATGGCCGGAAAGACCTTGGGCAATACAAAGTACCAAAGAAAAATTTGGACCAACACGGGGATGTTGCGAAACAGCTCTACCCACGCGTTGGCGAATCTAGCCAACCAAACATTCAAACGTGTGTCTTGGGGCAAGGTGCGCAAAGTGCCCATCAGGCACCCCGAGACCATGGCCACGACCCACGCGCTACCTGCGACTGAAAGTGTCCAGCCCCAGGCATCAAACATCCACTCGAGGTAGGTTCTTCCCCCACCATCGTCTTGAAGAAAAACCTGCCAATCGAGTGTCATGTCTTTACGTTTTCTAAATTACTTCTTGGCGTAGGCTTCGACAGGCTTGTCGTTCAAGTTCTTCCAAGCGTCCTTGTTGGCATCGCTGGCAGGCATGCCGAGTTTGATGTTCTTTGGAGGGATGGCTTGTGTGAACCACTTGTCGTAGAGCTTGGCGAGTTCACCAGATTTGGCCAAACCCGCAATGGTGTCGTCAGCCAATTTCTTGAAAGCTGGGTCATCCTTGCGGAACATGATGGCGATGGGTTCCACGTTCAACACTTCGCCCACGATTTTGAAATCAGCAGGGGCTTTGGAATTGGCAATGTTGCCAGCCAAGATTTGGCCGTCCATCACGAACGCATCAGCACGCCCCGATTCCAACAACAAGAAACTGTCTGCATGGTCTTTACCGAACACTTCTTTGAAGTCAACACCTGTGGCGCGCTCGTTCTTGCGGAGCAATTGCACAGAAGTGGTACCTGTTGTGGTGGCCACATTTCTGCCGTTCAACTGCGCGATAGAAGTGATGCCAGAGTTGGCGCGTACAGCAATGCGCACTTCTTCCACATAGGTGGTGAACGCGAAAGCCACTTGCTTTTGACGCGCTTCATTGTTGGTGGTGGAGCCGCACTCAATGTCCACGGTGCCGTTTTCCACCAATGGAATGCGGTTTTGTGAGGTCACAGGTGTGTATTTCACCTCCAGCTTCTTGCCCACAGCTTTTTCAACGTTGGCAATGATGCGTTGGCAAATCTCAACGTGGTAGCCCACATATTTGCCGTCTCCCAAGGTGTAGGACAAAGCGCCTGAAGAGTCGCGCACCCCCATGGTGATGCTGCCTGCGGCTTTGACTTTGGCCAGGGTGTCATTGGCTTGCGCGAAGGCGGTGCCAGCCAGCAAAGCGGCTACAGCCAAGGTAACGAACTGCTTTTTCATGTGAAGCTCCAGTGGTAGGTTGATCAAGTCAAAATAGTCATTCTAGGGATGCGTTTGCACGGGAAATCCCTGTGTGTTTTTGTTGTCGATAATTCCCAAAGTTTTTATTTCCCTCGCCATGTCGGCCTTATCCATGCCCAACTCGATGATTCAAAGCTCCAGTATCGCCCTTGATCAGGTGACTTTGATGCGTGGAAACACGGTTGTGTTGCGCGATTTATCTCTGACACTCGACACCCCTCGCATCGGCCTCATTGGCGACAACGGGGCAGGCAAAAGCAGCTTGTTCAGGTTGATCTGCGGACTTGATCAGCCGCAGTCTGGCCAAGTCAAGATTCCAAACTCCCCATCGCAGGGGGCAGCTCCTTTCGTTGGCATGATGTTTCAAAACGCTGACGAACAAATCATCTTTCCAACCGTCGAAGAAGAACTGGCTTTGAGCCTGCAACACCTTCGCTTGTCACGCGCCGAGGCGCAAGCCCATGTGCGCACTTGGCTAGCCGCTCGCGGATTGGCAGACTGGGCACCACGCGCAATTGGCAGCTTGAGCCAAGGCCAACGCCAACACGTGTGTTGGTTGGCCTTGCTCATTGGTGCACATCACACCTTGCTGCTGGATGAACCGTTTTCTAGTCTGGACCTCCCTGGACAAGCTTTGCTGCGCAAAGAAATTGCAACGGCACCGCAGCAAATCATTGTCTCCACGCATGTGCTAGACCATGTGCGTCACTTTGAACGTGTCATTTGGCTCGATCTTGGACGCATCCGTGCCGATGGCGTTGGCGCAGAGGTCTGTGCACAGTACGAAGCTGATGTCGCGGCGCGACTGGCCTAAAACATGGGCAGTCTCTACAGCGACCAACCGACCTGGCTGCACGGCATACCTGCAGGCGTCAAGCTGGCGTTTTTGGCGCTGCTGGGGGCGGGTGTTTTTTTAACCAGCCAGATTTCAGTGCTGCTGGTAAGCGCCTCAGTTTGCGTGTTGATCTACGCGTCACTTGGCAAAGCCACGTTTCGCGCCAAGTCATTGCTGATCGGCGTGTTGATTGCCAGTGCCTTGATCAGTGTTTTTCACCTCTACATGCAACAACCCATGGTCGGCGTTATCAGCGTGCTGCGCTTACTCAGCACCACGCTGATGGGCATTGCGCTCACACTGACCACACGCCACACTGATTTGCTAACAGTGCTGGAGTGGCTTCTTTCCCCTACGCGTTACTTGAGACTGCAACCCGAACGTTTGTCATTACAAGTTGCGTTGATGCTTCGATTCACGGAGCACTTCTTCATGATGTGGCGTCGTTTAGACGATGCGCATCGCCTAAGAACAGGTCGAGCTGGCGGTTTTAAAATACTGGCTCCGTTGACAATTCAAATGCTGATCGCCGCAAGACGCGTAGCAGACGCCCTGCACATGCGACTTCGCCGCTGAGGCGGTCACTTCCACTTATTTTTATGAACACCTCTTCTTTGTCCATCGCGCTGGTTTCTCTCTTTGCCGCCCTGATTGCCGTGTTTGGTTTGATCCCAAAAATTGATCTGCCTTTGGGCGTGCCAATCACCTTGCAAACCTTGGGGGTGATGCTGGCAGGTTGCATGCTGGGCCCTAAGCGTGCACTGCAAGCACTCTTGCTCTTCCTTGCTGCGGTTGCCATTGGCTTGCCCCTGTTGTCTGGTGGGCGTGGCGGTGTGGGTGTGTTCTTTGCGCCCGCTAGCGGATACCTGATTGGCTGGCCCGTGGGCGCATTCGTCACGGGTTGGGTGATGCACATGCTGCCCCGAGCCACGCCGCGTGGCGCAGCCATCAGCGCGTTCATTGCGTCGGCCATTGGCGGCTTGCTGGTGGTGCATGTATTTGGTGTCATTGGCTTGGTCAACATTGCCAACCTGTCATGGGAACAGGCCATCATGGGCACCTTGGTGTTTGTGCCTGGCGACTTGATCAAGTGTGCGCTGTGTGCCACCGTGGTGCACACCGTGGCACGTGGCCTACCAGACTGGCGCTTTGGTGGCTAACACACTGGTTCATGCGCCGCTCGCACATTGGGCTCACGCCCGTGCTGATGCGGTGGCCATGGACGATGGGCAAACGCAGCTCACATTTGCCGAACTGCACCGCGCAGTTTTAGAGCATGCGCAAACACTAACCCGTCAGCATGCACCGGCCACGGTGTTTGTGGATGACCAGCTTGGCATCGTTGCGCAAATGGTGTCGTTCTTGGGAATCATCAGCAGTGGCCGCTGTGCCGCTGTGAGCGACCCCGACTGGCCTAGCGCGGTGCGTGACAACGTCAAACGTGAACTAGGCATCGATCTGACCGACCCTCATGAGGCCGCACCAGCCTCGCCTAGCAGCCCGTTCTACATCGGCTTCACTTCTGGCAGCACAGGTATGCCAAAAGGTTTTCGCAGACACCACCAATCGTGGACCGAAAGTTTGCGCGTTTGTCTAGACACCTTTGGGCCTGATGCGGCCAGTTGCGTGATGGCCCCAGGTCGCTTCTCGCACTCCTTGTTTTTATTTGGCATGGTGCTTGGACTGTGGAGTGGTGCTGGCGTGGTGGTGCAAAAACGCTTTTCAGTCCATCGCCTGATGGATACCTTGCGATCAGGGCGCACCCCCTGTCTTGTGGCTGTACCAAGCCAGTTGGTGCTGATGCTTGAGTTATCAACCCGTCGAAAAATGGCCCCCATTGATGGAGTGCGTCTGATTTTGATCAGCGGCGCACGTTGGATGCGCGACCGCACAGCGGCACTGCAAGCACTGTTTCCGAAGGCGCGCATCGTGGAGTTCTATGGGGCCTCTGAAACCAGCTTTATGGCGTGGATGGAGGCCGATGCTTCGGCCCCTGCACAAGCCGTTGGCAAACCCTTCTCCAATGTCGAGATCGACATTCGCCAGCCAGAACCACCACTGGGCACAGGACAAATTTTTGTGCGTAGCCCGATGTTGTTCATGGACTATGTGGGCTCGTCTCACGACAGCACGGCTGCTGTGCGCGATGGCGATTGGCTGTCGGTACGTGACATGGGCTACTTCGATGCACAAGGTTACTTGTGCATGGTTGGTCGAGAGAGTCGCATGGTGGTGACGCAAGGAAAAAATCTTTTCCCTGAAGAGGTGGAGTCCGTGTTGTTATCTTTGCCTGATGTGGCACAAGCATCGGTACAGGGGATAGCCGATCCGATTCGAGGCCAGCAAGTGGTTGCCATTGTGAATGCCAAAGCGCACGCATCTCCCTCGGCCCAAACACTCACGGAGCAATGCCGCGCACATTTGGAAAGCTACAAAATACCCAAACGCTTTTTCATTTGCACCGACTGGCCCATGACAGCCAGCGGCAAAACTGACCATTCGGCTTTGGCTTTGATTTTGAAACTGCACTTGAGTCACGAGAGAACCCAGCCATGCCTACACCCACTCCATTGATTGCAGCATGGGCACGCAGTGCCGTGGTGCCACGCGGTGGGGCCTTCAAAACCCTGCAAGCGCATGACATCGCAGCACCCGTTGTGCATGAATTGCTCAAACGCGCAGGCATCGATGCGGCGCACGTCAATGCTTTGGTGGTGGGCAACGCACTGGGCGCTGGCGGCAATCCCGCTCGCATGCTGGCTTTGCATGCGGGCTTGCCCATTGCATGTGCCGCCTTGACGGTCGACACACAGTGTTGCGCAGGACTGGATGCTGTGGCAATGGCCATCGGCCTCCTTGCATCTGGACAAGCCGAGGTGGTGATTGCAGGAGGCGTTGAAGCTTGGAGCCGATCTCCCATTCGCATGCACCGCCCCTTAAATGCCAACGATGCACCAATTGCGTATGAGCGTCCTGCTTTTGCCCCCAATCCAGATCAAGACCCTGACATGCTGGTGTCTGCTGCGCGTTACGCTGCGCATGTGGGTTTTACCCGCGCTCAACAAGAAGCATATGCATTGGCCAGTCATCAAAAAGCCGTGGCACACCATGACCTGATAGCCGCTGAGATCGTGACGGTTGCAGGCGTTTCTCAAGATGCCTATCCGCGTTTGATGGGCGCTGATCGCGCGCAACGCATGCCCATCGTCGCACGCACGGATCAACCACCACCGCACAACGCTGATGCCTTTGCACTGAGTTCACTCACCATCTCAGCCCAAGCAGATGGTGCCGCCTTTGTCTTGCTCATCACACCCGAGGCAGCCACACGATTGGGGGTGCATGCCAAAGCCAAATGCGTGGCAACCGCATCCGTCGGCAGTGACCCTGCGTCCCCTTTGTTGGCGGCCGAACTTGCAGCCCGCGAAGCCTTCAGGCGTGCGGGGGCTAACAACGCGCATGAGATGCAATTTGTAGAACTGCACGACGCTTTTGCCGTGCAAGGTCTGAGTTTTGCAAAAGGGTTATCGTTGGACACCGCACGACTGAACGTGCACGGCGGTGGCATTGCGAGAGGGCATCCTATTGGCGCATCTGCCGCGATTGCCTTGGTTCGCGTGTTGGCAGATTTGGACCGATCAGCCAGTTCAGGCGCGCAAGGCTTGGTCGCAGTTGCTGGTGCAGGGGGCTTAGGTGCTGCTGCTGTTTTGGCGAAGCTGTAAGCACATGAAGCGCTGCATCGGCAATTAGCCCATCACTTTGAAATATTCATCCAACGAACAACGCGCAGTTGTCGTTTGGTTCACAGGCGCATCTGGGTCAGCGTAGCCCAATGCCATGCCGCAGACGATGTGTGATGACGCCTCAAGTCCCAAATTTTTCCGAATGACGTTTGGAAAAGAGGCCATCGCGCCAACTGCACACGTCGACAAGCCCTTGGCTTGTGCAGCCAGCATCAAACCGTACAACATCATGCCGAGGTCCATATAACCCCCACTGCCAAAGCCATGCTCCATCGTCACGATCAAAGCAACGGGGGCATCAAAGAAGCGGAAATTTCTTTCAAATTGCGCATCACGACCTTCACGGTCGTCGCGTGAGACCCCCAAGGCGCCATACAAAGCCTGCGCCGCAGCCACTTGACGACGACGCAAAGTGTGCGGCATGGGCTTGGGGAAGTAGCTGTAATCTTCCACCTCTTCGCGACCTTGTCGCCAAGCCTCCACCAAATTCTCACTCAAGGCTTCGCGCACCGTGCCGCGCACATGAATCAATGCGCCAGGTTGCAAATTGGCACCGCTGGGTGCTAGCCGTGCCTGCATCAACACCTCTTGCAGCAGGGCATCAGACACAGGCGTGGACAAATAAGCGCGCACTGAACGGCGGGCGTTGGCGAGTTGAGAGAAAAAATCAGTTGTATTCACCATGAAAATTATCGGTCAGTGCGCCATCACACCAATGGCCGAAGTGCCTGTGCGGTTTGTTGCAATAAGGGAAGCCATCGGGCGACCATGTCAGGGGCCTCAGGCCCTGTACCCGACCTCACCAAATTCAGGGCCGCCACGGTCTCACCTCTTTGGTTGCGCAGTGGCACCGCCAGGGCATCTACGCCAAGTTCATGCTCTTGCACGGCCCAGCAGTAGTCTTGTTGCGCCACTCGCTTGAGCTTTTGCTTTAAGTCTTTCACTTGCGTTGCTGTATGCGCTGTCAGGCGACTCAGTGAATGCGTCTCCAGCCAATCCTTCAGTTCTGACGCACTCAAGTTAGCCAGCAGCACTTGCCCCGTCGATGTGGCATGCGCGGGCAAACGTGTACCGACATGCAAACCGTAGGCCAACACACTGTGACTGGCTTTGCTGGGTAAATCAGGCCCTTGCCAAATGCCGCGTGCCACGATGATGACCGCATCGTTTTGCAACACGGCCACTGAGCACGACAACTGTGTCGCCAAACTGAGCTGATGCAATGAGGGCTGCACCGCGCGAGGCAGACGCGCACCCGACAAATAACTTCCCGCAAAGCCCAGCACTTTGGCAGACAACCAGTAGTACTGACCATCCGTTTCTAAATAACCTAAATGGGCCAACGTCAACAAATGCCGTCGCGCTGCAGCACGTGTCAGCCCCGTACGCTGGGCAGTGAGCGTCGCATTGAGACGTTGCCGATCGGTGTCAAAGCTCTCCAGCACAGCCATGCCGCGGGCCATGCCTTCGATCCAGTCAGCTTTGTTGGGTTGGGTTGCCATGGGTTTCGTTTGCGCGATCATCGTGCAAACATTCTAATCACCGTGCACCAAGCATGCGCTGGCTTTGCGCCAGATCAAATGCGCCATTAATCTCTTGCCACTTCAACCAAAAAGGAATTGAGACATGCGTACACAAGTGGTGATTGTTGGTGCGGGCCCTTCGGGTTTGCTATTGGGTCAGTTGTTACACAAGGCAGGTGTTGATGCGGTCATCGTTGAACGTCAAAGCCCTGACTATGTGCTGGGTCGCATCCGCGCAGGCGTGCTGGAGCAAGTGACGATGGACGTCCTCGCCCAAGCGGGCGTTGACCAGCGCATGCACCAAGAAGGCTTGGTCCACACTGGCTTTGACTTGTTGTTCAAAGGCGAGCGTCATCGCATCGACTTGGCAGGCCTGACTGACGGCAAAAAGGTGATGGTTTATGGCCAAACCGAAGTCACCCGTGATTTGATGGATGCCCGTCATGCAGCAGGTCTTACCACCATTTATGAAGCCGACGATGTGCAAATCCATGACTTCGACAGCGACCACCCCAGCGTGAGCTTTAGCAAAGACGGCAAGAGTCACACCATCACGTGTGATTTCATTGCAGGCTGCGATGGCTTTCACGGCATTTGCCGTGCCAGCGTTCCTAAAAAGTCCATCCAAGAGTTTGAAAAGGTTTACCCCTTTGGCTGGTTGGGTGTGTTGTCCGACACGCCGCCAGTGCATGAAGAACTCATTTACGCCAACAGTCCGCGTGGCTTTGCGCTGTGTTCACAACGCAGCCACACGCGCAGTCGTTATTACTTGCAAGTGCCCCTGACAGACAAAGTCGAACAATGGTCAGACGATGCGTTTTGGGCTGAGCTGCGCAACCGCTTAGATCCAGAGGCGCGTGACAACTTGGTCACAGGTCCGAGCATTGAAAAAAGCATCGCACCACTGCGCAGCTTCGTGACCGAACCCATGCGCTTTGGCACCCTCTTTTTGGCTGGCGATGCGGCACACATCGTTCCGCCCACTGGCGCAAAAGGCCTTAATTTGGCCGCCACCGATGTGAAATATTTGTCAGATGCTCTGATTGAAGCCTGCATCGAAAAGTCACATGCAGGCATCGACCACTACTCGACGCGCTGCTTGGCTCGCATTTGGCGCGCAGAGCGCTTCTCGTGGTGGTTCACCAGTTTGATGCACCTCTTCCCCGATCAAGGCGACATCGGGCAAAAGTTCCAAGAAGCCGAGCTGGACTATTTGATCCACAGCAAAGCAGGCTCTCAAACCATGGCCGAAAACTACGTGGGTTTGCCACTCGACTTCGGCCACTGAGCCACCTCCTTGCTTGGGGCGATCACTTCGGTGGTCGCCCTTTTCTTTTTGGTATAGCCCGATATGGGTTATGCGAATTTTGAATATCTGATAGATTCACACACTTGTTGTTTAGGGCCGAACTCTCGCCAAAATAGCGCTTGAAAAAATCATACCCACAGGAGATCACATGACTCAAGGTCAGACGCCCTCATCAGGCGTGAATCGCGTGCTGCAGCGCTTGTGCGATGCCAGTGCCACCATTGGTGGCTTAGTCTTAGTCGCCATTGCCAGCGTGACGGTTGTCAGCGTGATTGGTCGCGCCTTTTTTTCTCATCCCATCTTGGGTGATGTCGAGTTGGTTCAACTCGGTTGCGCTGTGGTGGTGGCATCTTTCCTGCCTTACACCCAATTTCGCCGCGCCAACATCATTGTGGATTTCTTCACCACCAATGCCTCTGCACAACGGCAAAATCAGCTCGATGGTTTTGGCACTTTTCTCTACACCCTGGTGATGGGCCTGGTCGCATGGCGTGTCGCCGTAGGCGGCATTGACATCAAGGCCAACCAAGAGACATCCATGCTCATGGCTTTACCCCTGTGGATCCCTTATATGTTGATGGTGCCTGGCTTGGTGTTGTGCACAGTCATTGGTTTTGTTCAAACCCTGCAACACCTCGGTTGGGTAACGAAGGAAGAAGTATGAGCACGATGAGTATTGGTTTGTCCATGTTCGGCGCCATGTTGGTGCTGATGGCCGTTCGCGTGCCGATTGCGATTTCTATGTTTGTGCCAGGGGCCTTGGGTTACATGGCCTTGGCAGGTTGGTTGCCTTTGTTGTCACACCTCAAAGGCGCGGTGTATAGCCGTGTGTCGATTTACGACCTGTCGGTCATCCCCTTGTTCATGCTGATGGGGGCATTTGCTGTGCACGGCGGTCTGTCCAAGGCTTTGTTTGACTTTGCGAATGCCTTGCTCGGTCGCTTCAAAGGCGGTATGGCGATGGCAGGTGTATTGGCTTGTGCAGCCTTTGGTTCTATCTCTGGCTCAACCGTGGCGACCACAGCCACGATTGCGCAAGTGGCCTACCCAGAGATGCGCCGCATCAACTACTCAGGACGGCTCGCTACGGCAGCACTTGCCACAGGTGGCACGATGGGCGTGTTGTTGCCCCCATCGGTCACCTTGATGGTTTACGCCATCTTGACCGAGCAGAACATCACCAAGATGTTCTTGGCGGCCTACATTCCAGCGTTGCTGGCAGCAGTGGGCTACCTGATCGCCATCGCGGTGATTGTGCGTATTCATCCCGACCAAGCACCTCAAGCTCAGGCCGCAACGGCCAGCGAAGTGTTGACCAGCGCCATGAACGTGTGGCCCATTGCCGCCATCTTTTTGGTGGTGTTCGGCGGTATTTACGGCGGTGTCTTCACCGCCACCGAAGGGGCGGCTATTGGCAACGTACTGACCTTTGCCATCACCTTGTTGCGCCGTGAAATGACGTTTGACAAGCTCGTCGCGTCGATTCGAACCACCGCACAAACCAGCGGCATGATCTTTTTGATCTTCATTGGCGCTGACATGATCAACGCCTCGCTGGCCTTGTCGCAACTGCCCGCGCAATTGGCGGACATGGTGAGCCACTTGCAAATCACACCCACTGTTGTGATGGCAGGCATCATGATTTTCTACATCATCTTGGGTTGTGTGATGGATGAAATGTCCATGATCTTGCTGACCGTCCCCACCTTGTTCCCTGTGATTTTGGGCATGGACTTCTTCGGGTTAAACCCTTCTGACAAAGCACTGTGGTTTGGTATCCTGATACTCACTGTATGTGAAATCGGCATGATCTTCCCACCTGTGGGCTTGAATGTGTACATCATGAACGGCTTGGCCAAAGATGTACCCATGGTTGAAACCTACAAAGGTGTCGTGCCATTCCTTATCACCGACGGCATTCGTTTGTCGTTGTTGATTGCGTTCCCTGTCATCTCGTTGTGGCTTGTCCACGCATTGACTTAAGTTTTTTAACCGGAGACAAAAATGAAGACTCGTATTCTCAAAGTAGCTGCCGCTGCGGCTCTCACCGCAGCATTGAGCCCTGCAGCCACGGCGCAAGAGGTGACACTCAAAGTGCACCACTTCTTGCCAGCCTCATCATTTGCCCAAACTTTGTTCATTCAGCCTTGGTGTGACCGCATCGCCAAAGAGTCGAACAACAAGATGAAGTGCCAGATTTACCCATCCATGCAATTGGGTGGTTCGCCCCCTCAGTTGTTTGAGCAAGCACGCGATGGCGTGGCTGACGTGGTGTGGACATTGCCAGGCTACACAGCGGGCCGCTTCCCCTCGGTGGAAGTGTTTGAAATGCCCTTCATGATGCAAAGCCCAGAAGCCACCAGTAAGGCCGTGTGGGACTATGTGGACCAATACGCCAAAGCCGAATTCAAAGACGTGAAGGCTCTGGCTTTCCACGTCCACGGTGATGGCGTGTTCCATATGGTCAACAAACCTGTGCGCACTGCGGCTGATTTGAAGGGCGTGAAACTGCGCGCACCAACCCGTGCCACCAACAAGTTCATCGCCATGCTGGGTGCTACCCCCGTGAGCATGCCTGTGCCACAAGTGGGTGATGCTTTGTCTAAGGGCGTGATCGACGGTGCCGTGGTGCCTTACGAAGTGGTGCCAGCTGTCAAGATTCAAGAGTTGGTGAAGTTCCACTCTGAGACCGATCCAGCAGAACCCGCGTTCTACACATCCGTGTTCATCTTTGCGATGAACCAGGCCAAATACGACTCGTTGTCACCAGAGCTGAAGAAAGTGATTGACCGCAACAGCGGCCAATCGTTGTCGGGCATGGCTGGCAAGGCGTTTTTTGAAGCCGATGCAGAAGGCAAGAAACTCACCACCAAAAACACGACCAACGTGATCCCCAAAGCTGAGTTGGAAAACTGGAAAAAGTTGGCTCAACCTTTGTTTGACTCATGGGTCTCTGACATGAATGCCAAAGGCCAAAACGGCAAACAAATGTTGGATGGTGCAAAGGCTTTGATTGCCAAGCACCAAGGCGGCAAGTAAGCCACTGACTATTCACCAAAAGGGCCGCGAAAGCGGCCCTTTTTTCATGCTTTGTGAAGTTAGTTGACTGGCAACATATGTTGCGCAAAAAACGCTTTCAGTTCATCTCGGGCATGGAGTGGGAATACACCTGAAACGTATTGATCAGGACGCACGATCACGACAGCACCAGCCTTATCGATTTCGCGGTCACGGAAGATGTCGCGACCATGGCCTGAAGCGAAGATTTGATTGATGTCGACCAGTCCAAACGGTGTCTTGATGGGCTTGAATGCCGCAGGCACATCACCAGGCTCCACCTCGGTGTAGTCTTGTTGGTAGATCACCTTGGTGTCAAAAACCGCATCTGTATCGCGGTCGCTAGGGGTGTACTTGACGCGGGGTGACTCTGCATCGTTCTGCCACCATTGCGCGAAGTCAGCCACGGGCGTGCCAGTGGTTGCCGGTGCTGCACCATCGGCAAACACATACACGCGCCAACGACCATCGGCCTCATGCAAATGGCCAAGTTGACGCCAGCGGTTGTCAGCACGGCGCATCACTTCGGTCGACTTGAAACGTTTGCCAATGGGGAAGCCCAAGGCGAGATGTTGATGCTCAGTGCCTGCGACGATTTGATTCTTGGGGTACTGCGTCATGAATCCCATAGGGAACTCAATCGTCTTCTCGTACCAGCGTGCCAAATCTTGCGGGTCATCCCACTCGTCGACAGGTCGCGCCATGAGCGTGGACCACTCTTTGTCAAAGTTGATGAGGTCTTGCGCAATCACGCGGCGCTCAGATGAATAGGTGTCAAGCAAGGACTTGGGCGCGCGTCCCTCTAACACTGCCGCGAGCTTCCAAGAAAGGTTCCAACCGTCTTGAATCGACACGTTCATGCCTTGGCCTGCTTTGGCCGAATGCGTGTGACAAGCATCACCCATGATGAAAGCGCGAGGGTGCTGTTGACCGATGCGCTCAGCAGGCACATTGTCAAAGCCCGTGGTCACGCGGTGGGCCACTTCATAGACCGACCACCACGCGATGCTCTTCACATCCAGCGTGTACGGATGCAAGATGGCATTGGCACGGCGAATGATTTCCTCAAGACTGGTTTTGCGAATTTCGCCTGCATCGTTCTCATCAAGGTTGCCAAGATCCACATACAAACGTGAGAGGTAGCCGCCTTCCCGTGGAATCAACAAGATGTTGCCCGCGCTGTGCGATTGGATAGAACACTTCACTTGAAAGTCTGGGAAGTCCGTGTTGCACAGCACATCGATCACCCCCCAAGCGTGCAAGGAGGCATCGCCTTCTAGCTTGTGACCGAGCGCTGCGCGAACGTTGCTGCGAGCGCCATCGCCACCCACCAAGTATTTCGCACGCACAGTTCGCTCTTCGCCTTGACGTGGGCCAGCCACGTATTTGATACGTGCAGCCACAGGGTACGGATGGCTTTCGTCAATGGTGAGGTCCACAAACTCAACACCGTAGTCAGGAACGATGCGTCCAGGCGACTGTTGTGCACAGCCCAAGAAGTAATCTAAAACACGCGATTGGTTCACATAGATGTGGGGAAATTCGCTCACGCCATGGGCATCATCGGGTACGCGTGACACGCGCACAATGTTTTCAGGGTGTTTGTCGTCAGGTTTCCAAAAACACATTTCAACGTTGCGATAGGCCTCATCCACGATGGCATTGGCAAAGCCAAATGCTTGGAAGGTTTCCACCGAACGCGCCTGAATGCCATCGGCTTGTCCTTGTGTCAGGCGGCCTTCGCGTCGCTCAATGGCGCGCACGTTGATGCTGGGAAAGTGTGAGAGCTGCGCCGCAACCGTGACGGCAGCGGGGCCTGTGCCAACAATGAGCACATCCATTTCATCTGGAATGTCAGCAGATCGATGGATGCCATGCCCAGCAGCTGGTTTGATTCTGGGGTCTTCTGATACGTATCCGCGGTGGTGGAATTGCATGGGGGGTGTCTCCTTTGTCTTGTCAGCCTCATGGCTAACAGTCAGTCATTGATCTCTATTGGTTGACCCAGATTTTTTTGTAGGGTATCGAGCGCGTCATACACCTGCTGCAGCTGCTTCACGCCCACAAGCTTTTCTAGCTCTAGGTATTCACGCTCAATCTTGGGTGCAATACGCCTGCCCAACTTTTTGGTAGCAGCGGTGACGGTCACCGTGACGCGTCGCTGGTCATGTGCCATGCGCTCACGTTTGATCCACCCAGCCTCTTCCATGCGCATCAGAACGCCAGCAATGCTGGGGCTGGAAATTAAGCATCGTTCGCACAGCTGACGAGGCTCTAAGCCATCCTCATCCAGGAGCACACGCAGAATTCGCCACTGCTGTTCGGTCACGCCATGTTGGTTGAGCACAGGGCGAAAACGACTCATCAAGGCCTCCCTTGACTGAAGCAATAAATGCGGCAAATTTTTGTGCCTGAGCGGACTTTTCATGAGTAGAAATGAAGATTTGTGGATCGAACTGTAACGAGTTAGCAGGGGCTTGGGTGCGTGTATTTCAGTGTTTTGAGGGATAACACCAATAAAAAGTTCATCGAAGATTCATTGACTCACTCACAAGTGAGTGGTCCAATCACGAATATATTAGCGAAATGCGGAATTTCAAAGAATTGGCCATGTCGAATATTTTTCAACCATCACTCAGCAGCACGGTTTACGGCACGTTGTTGAACCATCGTGAAGCCTTGGCGGCTTTGGGCGATCAAGTCAATGTTGCGCCTTACAAAGCACCACCCAAAGCGCCAATTTTGTACATCAAGCCGCGCAACACTTGGGCTCAAAGTGGTGATGTGGTGGCGGTGCCATCGGATGTCCATGCGCTTCAAATAGGCGCCACTTTGGGTTTGGTCATCGGACGCAGCGCATGCAAAGTGGGCGTGGCAGATGCGTTGGACCATGTCGCGGGCTATGTGGTGGTGAACGACATCAGCGTGCCACATGATTCGTTTTATCGACCCTCCATGCGTTTCAAATGTCGTGATGGTTTTTGTCCGATAGGCGCTTATGTGCCACGTGATGCTGTGGCCAATCCTGATGCGCTTGCCGTGACGGTGGCCATTGATGGGGTGGTGGTGCACCACACCGATACGGGGGGGCGCGTTCGATCGGTCGCGCAACTGTTGGCCGATGTGACTGAATTCATGACCTTGCATCCAGGCGACATTCTGAGCATTGGCGTGTCAGCAAATGCGCCGCTCGCGCATGCGGGGCAGCGTGTGAGCATCACGATCGAAGGCGTGGGTCAATTAGAAAATGTGTTGGTGGCGGAGGACTTGGTATGAAGCGCGCAAAAGTAGCCTACGGTGGCGCCATTCATGATGCCTTCGAACATCCACAGGGTTTGAAACTGGCCGATGGCCGCGTGGTGGCTGAAGATGCCGTGGTTTGGCTGCCCCCCTTTGAGGTGGGCACCATCATCGCCTTGGGCTTGAACTATGCCGACCATGTGAAAGAACTCTCCAAAGAGTTGACCGTCACCGCCAAAGATGAACCTCTGGCTTTTTTAAAAGGGCGCAGCTCGTTGATTGGTCATCGTGCGCAAACCCGTCGCCCAGAGGGCGTGGCCTTCATGCACTACGAGTGTGAGCTGGCCGTGGTCATGGGCAGCACTGCAAAAAACGTCAAACGTGAAAATGCCATGCAGCACGTGGCGGGTTACACCGTGGCCAATGACTATGCGATTCGTGACTACTTAGAAAACTATTACCGACCTAACTTGCGCGTGAAAAACCGCGACGGTGGCACGGTGCTAGGCCCTTGGTTGGTCGACGCCGCCGATGTGCCCGATCCACATGCCTTGGCGCTGAGAACCCTGGTCAACGGCGTGGTGACGCAGCAAGGAAATACCCGCGATTTGATTTCAGATATTCCAGCATTGATTGAATATCTGAGTGGATTCATGACACTCCATGCGGGCGATGTGATCTTGACGGGAACGCCTGATGGCGTGGTCAACGTCAACGTGGGCGATGAAGTGGTCACCGAGATTGACGGCATTGGTCGACTGGTCAACACCATTGTGGCGGATGCCACCTTTGGCCGTTGAATGATTTTTGACATTTGAATGAGGGAAAGCATATGCGCATCGAGCATTTGATCAACGGTAAGTCCGTGCATGGCAGTCAATACTTTGAAACGGTGAATCCAGCGACGCAAGAGGTGTTGGCCGAAGTAGCCAGTGGCACAGCCACGGAAGTGAATGCAGCGGTACAAGCAGCCAAAGATGCTTTCCCAGCCTGGGCAGCGCGCCCAGCCACGGAGCGCGCCAAGATCATGCGTAACTTGGGTGACTTGATTGCCAAGCATGTGCCAGAAATCGCACAAGCGGAAACCAAAGACACAGGTCAGACCATCAGCCAAACTGGCAAGCAGTTGGTGCCGCGTGCGGCTGATAACTTTTATTACTTTGCAGAAATGTGCACGCGTGTCGATGGTCACACCTACCCCACGCCCACGCACCTGAACTACACCCTGTTCCACCCCGTAGGCGTGTGTGCGTTGATTTCACCTTGGAACGTGCCGTTCATGACCTCCACTTGGAAGGTGGCACCGTGCCTTGCATTTGGCAACACCGCTGTGTTGAAAATGAGCGAACTCTCACCACTGACCGCTGCGCGACTGGGTGAATTGGCCCTAGAGGCTGGCGTGCCTGCGGGCGTGTTGAACGTTGTGCATGGCTATGGCAAAGAAGCGGGTGAACCTTTGTGTGCCCATCCCGATGTGCGCGCGATTTCCTTCACAGGTTCCACCGTCACGGGTAACCGCATTGTGCAAGCCGCAGGCTTGAAAAAATTCAGCATGGAGCTGGGCGGCAAATCACCTTTTGTGATTTTTGACGATGCCGATTTAGACCGCGCGCTGGATGCAGCCATCTTCATGATCTTCAGCAACAACGGCGAACGCTGCACCGCAGGCAGTCGCATCTTGGTGCAAAAAAGCATCTACGCTGATTTCGCCGCGAAGTTTGTCGAACGTGCCAAGCGCATTGTGGTGGGCGACCCCTTGGATGAGAAAACCCTCATCGGCCCCATGATCAGCCAGGGTCATTTGGCCAAGGTGCGTAGCTACATCGAATTGGGCACCAAAGAGGGCGCCTCCTTGTTGTGTGGTGGCTTGGATGCCCCCAACTTGCCCGCGCACTTACACAAAGGCAACTTCGTGCGCCCAACCGTGTTTGCCGATGTGGACAACCGCATGCGCATCGCACAAGAAGAAATTTTCGGGCCTGTGGCATGCTTGATTCCATTCGCTGACGAAGCAGATGCAATTCGCCAAGCCAACGACATTGAATACGGCTTGTCCAGCTATGTGTGGACCGAGAACCTGGGCAAAGCCCACCGCGTCGCAGCTGCCATTGAGGCGGGCATGTGCTTTGTGAACAGCCAAAACGTGCGCGACTTGCGTCAACCCTTTGGCGGCACCAAGGCCAGTGGCACGGGGCGTGAAGGTGGCACCTGGAGCTATGAGGTTTTCCTTGAGCCTAAAAACATTGCGGTGTCGATGGGCTCGCACCATATTCCGCATTGGGGCGTGTGAGATTCAGCACCTGCAACCACAGCTAGGAGACAAAGATGGGAAAACTCGATCACACAGGGGGTGCTCACCATGGGTAAGCTTGCATTGGCCGCCAAAATCACCCACGTGCCCAGCATGTACCTGAGCGAATTGCCAGGCCCACGTTTTGGCACGCGTCAAGACGCGATTGATGGGCACAAAGAAATCAGTCGCCGCTGCCGTGCATTGGGCGTGGACACCTTGGTGGTGTTTGACACCCATTGGCTGGTCAATGCAAATTACCACATCAACTGTGGCGCGCATTTCGAAGGCACGTACACCAGCAACGAGTTGCCGCACTTCATCAGCAACATGCGCTATGCGTCGCCAGGCAACCCCGAGCTTGGCCACATTTTGGCGAAAGCGTGCAATGCCTATGGTGTGGAAACCTTGGCCCACGATGCCACCACACTGCAACCCGAATACGGCACCTTGGTGCCGCTGCGCTACATGAACGAGGACCAACACTTCAAAGTGATTTCGGTCTCTGCGCTATGTACCTCCCACTACTTGCACGACAGTGCACGTCTGGGATGGGCCATGCGCGAAGCGGTGGAGCAACACTATGACGGCACCGTGGCTTTCTTGGCCAGTGGTTCACTCTCACACCGCTTTGCACAAAATGGTTTGGCCCCTGAGTTTGCATTCAAAGTATGGAGCCCGTTCCTTGAACAGTTGGACAAGCACGTGCTAGAGATGTGGCACCAACGTGAATGGGGTGACTTTTGCGACATGTTGCCCGAATACGCAGCCAAAGGCCACGGCGAAGGTTTCATGCATGACACGGCCATGTTGATGGGGGCTTTGGGCTGGGGTGGCTACAACGGTGACGTGGACATCGTCACCCCCTACTTCGGCGCATCTGGCACTGGCCAACTCAATGCGGTGTTTGAAGTGACCCCTCAAAACGACCAACACATTCCTGCGGCTGTGGCCAGCCAAGCGCAGGGCTACAAAGTTGCCACTCGGTTGTAAGCCATGCCCCATCTCGTCATTCTCTATACAGGTCAACTCGACCAAGTGGTCAACATGACCGCACTGTGCCGACAACTCGCCGATGCCATGCTCACCGTCAAAGACGAATCAGGCAAACACGTGTTCCCCACAGGCGGTACGCGCGTGCTGGCTTACCCCGCAGCACACCATGCAGTGGCCGATGGCGGTGCAGCGGGCATTGCTGCTGGTGGTGATGGTGACTATGCCTTTGCATATTTGAATTTACGCATGGGCCGAGGGCGTAGCGAAGCCACGCAAAAGCTAGCAGGCGAAACCTTGCTGGCGGTCACCAAAGAGTTTTTTGCGCCTCTCATGGCGACCAAACACATCGGGGTGACCTTGCAAATCGATGTGGGGCAAGAAGTGTTTGATGCCAAGCACAGCAGCCTCCACCCTCTTTTTAACAAGGCATGAGCATGTCCGTATTCACAGAAGAACAAATTCAAGCATTGGCCGTTGAGCTGGACACCGCTGAAAAAACACGCACACAAATCGAGCATTTTTCTAAGCGTTTTCCTGGCATGACCATCGAAGACGGCTACCGCATCAACCGTGCGTGGATGGCATTGAAATATGCACAAGGGCGCACCGTCATTGGCCACAAAATTGGTCTAACCAGTCGCGCCATGCAGCAGTCCAGCCAAATCGACGAGCCAGATTACGGCACTTTGCTCGATGACATGTTGTTCACCTGCACCCCAGGTGAAGTGCTACACATTCCTTTCAACAAATTCATCGCGCCGCGTGTAGAGGTGGAGTTGGCGTTCATCCTGAAAAAAGAACTGCGTGGCCCCAATGTGACGCTAGAAGACGTGCTGGATGCCACCGAATATGTGACCCCCGCCATTGAAATCATCGACTCACGCATCGAGCAATTTGACCGTCACACCAAAGTCATGCGCAAAGTGTTTGACACCATCAGCGACAACGCAGCCAACGGCGGCATTGTGTTGGGAGCCAACAAGGTCGATGCCAAAACCACCAACCTGCCTTGGTGCGGTGCCATCCTGCGTCAAAACGGGGTGGTCGAAGAAACAGGTCTGGCTGCTGGTGTGCAAGGCCACCCCGCCATTGGCATTGCATGGTTGGCCAACAAACTCGCGCCCTGGGGCGAACACTTGGCTGCGGGTGAAATTGTGTTGGCGGGCTCATTCACCAAACCCGCGCCGGCCAAACTGGGCGATGTGTTTGAGGCCGATTACGGCCCGCTCGGTTGTTTGAAATTTAAATTCGCTTGAGAGGTTGAACATGACAGACGCCTTCATTCGCCCGCAGCGCTACAGCGATACCGAGTGGCAAGCCCGCGTTCAGCTGGCCGCGTGTTACCGCATCTTTGCGCACTTGGGTTGGTCTGAGCTGATCTACAACCACATCTCGTTGCGTGTGCCCGATGAAGAAGGCCACTTTTTGATCAACCCATTTGGCTTGCACTACACCGAGGTGACGGCATCCAACTTGGTCAAGGTGGATATCCAAGGCAACATCATTGGCCACAGCGATTGGCCGATCAACCCTGCAGGTTTCACGTTTCATGGTGCCATTCACGCCACCATGCCCAACGCGCACTGCGTGATGCACATCCATTCCACACCCACGATGGCCGTGTGTTGTCTGAAAGATGGCTTGTCGTTCACCAATTTTTATGCGGCCCAACTGTGGGGCCAAGTGGCGTACCACGACTTTGAAGGCATCACCGTGCATGCCGAAGAGGGTGCACGTATTTTGGCCAGCTCGGCTGGCAAGCCTGTGCTGTTCTTGCGCAACCATGGGCCTGTGGTGATTGGCACCTCATTGCCGCAAGCATTCAATTTGATGTGGTTGGTGCAACGTGCGTGCGAAGTGCAGGTGACGAGTCAAGCCCTAGGCGCTTTGCAGCCCATCACCGAAAAAGCCTTGGAAGGTTGTGTGCGCGATTCACTCAACTTCAATCCCAAATTCGGCGCGGGTGAAGACTCGTTTGCCGCCATGCAACGTCTGATTGACCGCATCGACCCCAGCTACAGGGCATGACCACACCATGACGAATGCCGTGACGAAAATTGCTGTGGTGGGCCTAGGCGCTGTGGGCGGTGCATTTGCGGGCTTGCTGGGCACATTGCCCCCAAGCCATAACCTGCACCTCTCAGCCATCGCTCGCGGTCAGGCGTTGGCAGCGCTTCAAGCACAGGGCTTGGTGTGGACCGATGCGTCGGGCCAGCGGCATCAGGTCGCCTTGACGGCCAGCGATGACCCTGCGGACCTCGGCCCACAAGATGTGGTGATCGTGGCGGTGAAGGGGCCGTCACTTGCCGCAGTAGCACCTATGGTGCAACAGCTGTTGGCACCACACACGGTGGTGCTGGTGGCGATGAATGGTGTGCCTTGGTGGTTCTTTGAGGGCTTGGGCGGTTCATGCGATGGTTTGAAGTTGCCCGTGCTTGATCCGCAAGGTGTGATTGCTCAGTGCATTCCCACCTCGCAGGTACTGGGTTGTGTGGTGCATTTCTCAGCACAATCGCCCGCTGCGGGGGTGGTGCAAAACATGAAAGGCAATCAGCTCATCATCGGCGAGCCAAGCGGGGGCGTTTCTGCGCGCGCACAAACTTTGGCCCATTGTTTGAATGCAGCAGGTTTTGATGTGAAGGTATCGCCGCGTATTCAGCAAGACATTTGGTTCAAACTGTGGGGCAATATGACGATGAACCCTGTCTCAGCTTTAACAGGCGCACCGTGTGATCAAATTTTGGACGACGATTTGGTACGCAACTTTTGCAGTGCTGTCATGCTGGAAGCGCAGGCCATTGGTGCGCGCATGGGCTGTGAAATTGCACAAGCACCAGAAGATCGCCATGCGGTGACTCGAAAGCTGGGTTCTTTCAAAACCTCGATGTTGCAAGATGTTGAAAATCAAAGACAGATTGAACTCGACACATTGCTAGGCGCAGTTCGCGCGGTGGGGCAACATCTGCACATGCCAACACCGCAGATGGATGCCTTGTATGGCCTGACACGATTGATGGCCCGCGCGCGCGGGCTCTACCCAAAGGATGATTTATGAAAATACCCACCAACCGATTCCTAGCCGAGATTCGACAAGGCCACACGCAAATTGGCTGTTGGGTCGGTTTGGCCGATGCCAATGTGGCCGAGGCCTTGGCGGGCTGCGGTTTTGATTGGCTGCTGCTCGACGGCGAGCATGCACCCAACGATGTACGCACCGTGCTAGAGCAACTGCGTGCAGTTGCGCCCTATGCGGTCTCGCCCATCGTGCGACCCGTGCAAGGCGATGTGGCATTGATCAAACAATACCTCGATGTGGGCGCACAAACCTTGCTGGTGCCGATGGTGGACACGCCAGAACATGCCGCATTGCTGGTCAAAGCCATGCGCTATCCGCCAGAGGGCATTCGTGGTGTGGGTGCAGCTTTGGCCCGTGCCTCACGATGGAACCAGGTGGAAAACTATTTGAACCTCGCCAACGCGCAGATGTGCTTGTTGGTGCAAGCAGAAACGCCTTTAGCCATTCAAAACATCGACGCCATTGCCCAAACAGAAGGCGTGGATGGTGTGTTTTTTGGACCCGCTGATTTGTCTGCATCCATGGGATTTCGTGGACAACCCTCACATCCAGAAGTTCAAAAAACCATTCTTGATGCCATTGCCAAAGTGCGTGCAGCGGGCAAGGCCGCAGGCATTTTGGTGACCGATAAAAAGCTGGCGAACGACTACCTTGCACATGGGGCTAACTTTGTCGCCGTGGGTGTCGACACATCGCTGTTGGTCAAGGCCGCAACTGAACTGGCACAGAGCTTTAAATCTTCAGCGACGGCCACGGCAGAGGGTGGCCAGCTCGGTGCAACAGGCGGCTATTGATTATTGGAACTCTTCGGTATCCACCTCAGACGCATTGAGCGCGTTGTAGCGCGGCCCCTTGACGGTGTGCTGGTTGATGAGTGCATCTAAGCGCTGCATCTGCTGAGACGACAACACCACATCGACGGCTGCGATGTTGTCTTCAAGGTGATGCATGTTTTGTGTGCCAGGAATGGGGATGAGCTTGCTGTCTTTATGCAGCAACCACGCCAAGGCCAATTGCGCTGGCGTGCAGCCAGCCTCGCGGGCGATGGCTTGGTAGGCATCGAGCAAAGGCAAATTCGCAGCATAGGTGTCGGCGGCAAAACGTGGCATGGCACGGCGAATGTCATTGGCGGCCAAGGTGCCGACATCGCGCAAATCACCACACAAAAAACCACGGGCCACGGGGCTGAAGGCCACAAAGGTCACGCCGAGTTCTTCACAGGCTTTGAGCACCGCAATTTCAGGGTTACGTGTCCACAGTGAATATTCAGTTTGTAGAGCCGCAATGGGATGGACCGCATGTGCCTTGCGCAGCGTCGGGGCAGAAACCTCACTCAAACCAATTTCACGAATCTTTCCAGCACGCACCAAGTCGCTCAAGGCGCCCACACTGTCTTCGATGGGCACTTGCTTGTCCCAACGGTGCAGGTAGTACAGGTCAATCACATCGGTACCTAGGCGCGAAAGGCTGTCTTCACAGTTCTTGCGCAAGGTCTCAGGGCGACCATCAATCACGCGCTTCACGCCATCTGGAAACGACACACCAGCCATACCGCCCTTGCTGCACAACGTGATTTGGCTGCGATGCGCTTTGAGCGCACGGCCCACCAACAACTCGTTGGTACCAAAGCCATACAGGGCTGCGGTGTCAAACATCGTCACCCCAAGGTCTAGGGCGCGATGGATGAGTGCCTCGCCCACCTCAGGCGCAGGTGGCGCGCCATAGGCGTGGCTGAGGTTCATGCAGCCTAGGCCGATGGCTGATACGGTGTAAGGGCCGAGTTGACGCTGCTTCATGGATTTCAAGCGTTCAGCTGTTGTTCCAACTCGTGCAGCACTTTGTAGCAAGGCAAGACCTGCGCCACACTTGAATTTGGCTCGCGCCCTTCTTGGATCGCAGCGAAGAACTCACGGTCTTGCAGCTCGATGCCGTTCATCGACACCGCCACTTTGGACACGTCAATTTGCTCTTCCTTGCCGGTGTACAGATCGTCGTAACGGGCCAAGTAAGTGCCGGTATCGCCGATGTAGCGGAAGTACGTGCCCAAGGGGCCGTCGTTGTTGAAGGACAAGCTCAAGGTACAAATCGCGCCGTTGGCCGCTTGCAATTGGATGCTCATGTCCATCGCAATGCCCAGTGTGGGGTGGATAGGGCCTTGCACTGCATTGGCTTTGACGATGGGGCTGCCTGCTTGGTAAGCAAACAAGTCCACCGTGTGCGCTGCGTGGTGCCACAGCAAGTGATCGGTCCAGCTGCGTGGCTGACCCAAGGCATTCATGTTGGTGCGTCGAAAGAAGTAGGTTTGCACATCCATTTGCTGAATGTTGAATTCGCCAGCTTTGATTTTGTGGTGCACCCATTGGTGGCTGGGGTTGAAGCGACGGGTATGACCGCACATGGCGACCAAGCCTTTGTCTTTGGCCACGCGCACCACTTCCTCGGCGTCTTTCCAGCTGTCGGCCAAGGGGATTTCCACTTGCACGTGTTTGCCAGCTTTCAAACAAGCCAAGCTTTGTGCAGCATGCATTTGGGTGGGGGTGCACAAAATCACAGCATCGACTTCGGGCAAGGCCAAGCTGTCCGCCAAATCGGTGGTGATGTGTTTGATGCCGTATTTGTCTGCCACTTCTTTGGTTTTTTCTAAATCACGGCTGATCAAGGACACCACTTCGACGCCGTCGATGTGTTTGATGCCGTCCAAATGCTTGATGCCAAAGGCACCTGCGCCCGCCAAGGCGACTTTGATAGATTTACTCATGTTTGACTCCAGTTGGGGACCAAGCGCAAGGCTTGTCCCGACAAGTGATTAGATTACGCGTTCTCAAGAATGGCGTGCCCAACCGCCGTGTTCGATGCAGGCACATGGTAGAAGCGGTGCGCCAGTTTAGGCGCAGGACCGACGACTTTACCGTCTTGAATGTCGGCCATCGCACCACGTGCGATGAGCCACATCACCAACTCAATGCCTTCGCTGCCCGCT
>JACCEC011940264.1_pt1 | contig 25308 bp, 22 predicted proteins | sample 7450121 | NCBI WGS metagenome assembly JACCEC01 (sample SAMN15323455, study PRJNA562643) | freshwater metagenome | isolation source: river surface water | place: USA:Blue River Watershed | collected 2017-08-18 | reverse complement strand
GCTGTTGTCGAAGGTTTGGCACAAGCAATTTACAAGAACGACGTTCCAGAAACTCTTAAAGATAAGCAGCTCTACTCGCTAGATCTTGGCGCACTTGTTGCCGGTAGCCGTTACCGCGGTGACTTTGAAGAACGCCTAAAGAAGGTCTTGAAAGAGATCAAAACTCGCGGCGACATCATTATCTTTATCGATGAAATTCACACACTCGTTGGTGCTGGTGCTGCAGAAGGCGCAATCGACGCAGCAAGTATCTTGAAGCCAATGTTGGCACGTGGCGAACTCCAGACAATCGGCGCTACAACTCTTGATGAGTATCGCAAGCACATTGAAAAGGATGCAGCGCTCGAGCGTCGCTTCCAGCCAATTCAGGTGAAAGAGCCATCAGTTGCTCACACTATTGAAATTCTCAAGGGACTTCGCGATCGCTACGAGACCCACCACCGCGTATCAATTACCGATGGCGCACTTGCGGCAGCTGCAAACCTTGCAGATCGCTACATTTCAGATCGTTTCTTGCCGGATAAAGCAATTGACCTCATCGATGAAGCTGGTTCACGTCTTCGCATCAAGCGCATGACCGCACCAGCTGAACTCCGTGAGTTCGATACCAAGATTGCAGAAGCCCGCAAAGCGAAAGAATCTGCTATCGATGGCCAGGATTTCGAAGGTGCTGCAGCACTTCGCGATCAAGAGAAGACTCTCATTGCAGAGAAGAATGAAGCAGAGAAAAACTGGAAGGCAACGGATCTCGATAAGGTTACTGAAGTCGATGAAGAACTCATCGCACAGGTGCTCTCTGCTTCAACCGGTATCCCAGTATTTAAGTTGACCGAAGAAGAGACAGCACGTCTTCTTCGCATGGAGGATGAACTTCACCGTCGAGTCATCGGACAAGATCAAGCGATCAAGGCGCTGTCACAGGCAATCCGACGTACTCGCGCAGGTCTTAAAGATCCAAAGCGCCCTGGTGGTTCATTTATCTTCGCTGGTCCATCTGGTGTTGGTAAGACCGAACTCTCTCGCACACTCGCATCGTTCTTATTTGGTGATGAGTCTGCGTTGATCCAGTTGGATATGTCAGAATATTCAGAGCGCCACACAGCTTCACGCCTCTTCGGTGCACCTCCAGGATATGTTGGTTACGACGAGGGTGGACAGCTCACTGAGAAGGTTCGTCGTCGTCCATTCTCTGTTGTTCTCTTCGATGAAATCGAAAAAGCTCACCCAGATATCTTCAACTCACTTCTTCAGGTTCTCGAAGATGGTCGTCTGACAGATTCTCAAGGTCGCACCGTGGACTTTAAGAACACCGTCATCATCATGACAACAAACCTCGGTACCCGTGACATCTCTAAGTCACTCGGCCTTGGATTCTCTGCTGCCGATGATGATCTTGGAAATTACGAGCGGATGAAGGGCAAAGTTGCAGATGAGCTCAAGAGCCACTTCCGCCCAGAGTTCCTCAACCGTATCGATGATGTCATCGTCTTCCACCAGTTGACCAAGGATCAGATCATTCAGATTGTTGACCTCATGGTTGCTGGGCTCGATGATCGCCTTAAGGCTAAGGACATGGGTATCGAACTCACACAGGCAGCGAAGGATCTCCTCGCTGCGCGTGGCTACGACCCATTGCTCGGTGCTCGTCCACTTCGTCGCGTCATTCAGCGCGAAATCGAAGATGCTCTCTCAGAGCGCATCTTGTTCGGTGAGCTCAAGGCTGGCGAAATCATCGTGGTCGATGTTGAGGGCGTGGAGGCAGATGCCAAGTTCACCTTTACCGGTGCACCTAAGGCGATGACTCCAGATACGCCAGAAGATCTCGCAGAAGCACCAACTGTCTAACGACTTCTGGTTCGTTTCTTCCAATCGATAGATCCCAAGGCGATTAGCCCTGCAATCAGTGCAATCTGGATGGTAATCGCCCACGGCGATTTAATCTGACTAATTAATACTTCGCCAAAGTTGGTTGCTGCAAGTACCGCTGCACCTGTTACATAGGTTGAGTAAGTAAATGCGCGCCCTGCAGCAAAAGCAGCTAGGAGCGGCTTGAGATTTACAGTCTTCATGAGACCCGCTGCCTCAAATAACTGCGCCGACGATATTGGCGATAAGAAGAAGAGCGTGAGAAGTGCAAATCTCTTCGTTGAATGATCGGTGAAGTAGCGACCTGCGTACTCCATGTTTTGCGAGAATTGCGATGGCACCAGATGAGAGAACTTCCGGAAATACCAGGCAAGAATTGCTCGGCCTGCTGTTGCGCTAATGACGCCAATAGCGACAAGTGCAATTGGATTAATATCGTAATTGATTAAGAAGAAAACTAGAGCCATCCAGGTCGGCGGAGCGAATGCGGGCAAAGTATTGAGTGCAACGATTGCAATTGCCGCTAATAAATAAATCTCCACCTCAACATCTTAGCGGGGGAGTGAGAAAGTATTCTTCTTTCGCTCTTCAATCAACCCGTCATCAAGAAGAGTAAGAATTGCTTTCTCCACTTGAGATGGAACATCCCAGAGGAGCAAAATTTCTTTCTTAGTTAATACTGAGTTATCGCGTAAGGCTTGCACAACTGTTCCGCGACATTGGCGATCCGTGCCATGCCAGGTTTGTGTGCGCTTTATGCGGGTAGATGCGGGGTAATCCAGGCTTCGCCACTGGCATTGATCAGCCACTGGGCATCGACCGCAGACAGGGTTTTTAGCAGTACAAATCAAGGCTCCGAGCTCCATTGTGGCCGCAGCCCAAAGGTGTGGGTTCTTCTTCGGAACGTATTGCGCGTATTCGTCTCGCTCTGCCTTTGTTGGTGCTGCACTAGGTGCTTCTTCGCCTTTAAATAAACGAGAGAAGAGTCGACGAATATTGATATCGAGAACAATTGAGGAGCCATTAAATGCAAAAGCGACCATTGCAGCAGCGGTGTATTCACCGATCCCTGGCAGTTTTCGAAGCTCCGCCTCTGTATCAGGGATAACACCTTTATATTCAGTGGTGATCACTTTTGCGCATTCATGCAGACGTAAAGCACGGCGTGGATAACCAAGGCGTCCCCAAGCAGTAATGACCTCTGCGGGAGATGCCTTTGCGAGATCAGCTGCAGTTGGCCATCGCTTCATCCACTCGTTATAGACCGGCAAAACTCGCTGTACTGGAGTCTGCTGCAACATAATCTCTGAAACCAAGACACCCCATGAATCAGTCTTGCGCCATGGAAGATCGCGCTTATTCTTCTTAAACCAATCGATGATGGTCCGCTCAAGATTAGACATGGAGGTAAATATTAATCAGCGTTGATCTTTACACGTGCGATAGCTTGATCAAGGCGAGAGACCTCAACAATCTCCATGCCAGCAATCTTTACATCTGAGCCGGTAGGAACAAGTGCACGTTTAAAGCCAAGGCGATGTGCCTCAGCGAGGCGACGAGAGACACCACTAACTTTACGAATCTCACCGGCAAGGCCGACTTCACCAATCGCAACGAGATCTGCGGGTAGCGCTAAACCTTTTGCCGCAGATGCAACAGCGAGTGCGAGTGCGAGATCTGCCGCAGGTTCTGTCATCTTCATGCCACCAACAGTTGCAGCGTAAACATCACGACCGCCTACACGTACATGAGCACGAAGCTCGAGTACCGCTAAAGTCATTGAAGTACGTGCAGAATCGAGGCCACTGACCACGCGGCGAGCGTTTCCAAAGTCGTTCTCGCGACCAGCGCTGACAAGGGCCTGAATCTCTGCGAGAAGCGGGCGCCGACCTTCTAAGGTGACAGTGACGCAGGTACCGGGTACCGGTTCTGCATGGCGCGAAGTGAAGAGCCCAGTGGGATCAAGAACGCTCTCGATACCGGTATCACTTAAATCAAAGCAACCGACCTCATCACTGGCGCCAAAGCGGTTCTTCACTGCACGAATCAAACGTAAACGTGAATGGCGTTCGCCTTCGAACTGTAGAACTACATCCACGATGTGTTCGAGCAAACGAGGACCAGCGATTGATCCATCTTTAGTAACGTGCCCAACGAGCAATAGAGTGATATCTCGGTCTTTACAAATTCGAATGAGCGCGCCGGCAACTTCACGTACCTGCGTCACGCCACCTGGAGCGCCATCGACGGTAGAGGATCCAATGGTTTGAATCGAGTCGATGATGAGAAGTTCTGGCTTTACGGTATCTATATGAGAAATCACCGCACCAAGATCTGTTTCAGATGCGAGGAAAAGATTGGGATCAATTGCTTTGATGCGCTCTGCGCGAAGACGTACTTGCGATGCTGACTCTTCGCCACTGATGTAGAGCACCGGAATAGATTTGTTAGCAGTCTGCGCTGCAACAGAAAGGAGCAGTGTTGATTTTCCAACACCGGGTTCGCCCGCAAGCAAGATTGCAGCGCCTGGCACTAAGCCACCACCCAATACGCGATCGAGCTCGGATACACCGGTTTCACGGGCATGCGCCGCGGAGAGATCGACATCGCCAATTGCAGTTGCTTTTGCAGAGATAGGTCCAGCTTGAAGAGAAAGTTTCTTCGGTGCGCCAATTTCTTCAACAGTTCCCCATGCTTGGCATTCACCGCAACGGCCTACCCATTTCTGGGAGGTCCAGCCACATTCAACGCAGCGAAATGGATCCTTCTCGACCTTAGCCATGAAGGTAGGTTACTTGTTAGCGGCGACAGTCGCAGGGTGCTGAATTACGTAGAGAGGAAGCGACTTTGCCTGAGCTTCACGAATTCCAGCCATACGGCGTTCGCAATGCTCGGCCAAGATTGCATAGGCAGTCTCACCCATTAACTTCTGTAGCTCAGCCTTATTAGAGAGATAGACCGGCTGCTTACCTACATGTGCCTCTGAGTTACTGGTGCAGTACCAATCAAAATCATCTCCGCCATCGCCCCAGGCAAGACGTTCGTACTCGCCAATTACGATAATCGAATATTCACGCTCGCCAACTTCGCGCGTTTCGTAGCTACGACGAAGCGGCAACTGCCAACATACATCGGGTTTGGTATCAACAAAGTGCATATCGCGCTTTTCGGCGAGATGGTGAAGAACGCAACCAAATGATCCAGTGAAGCCTTCTGCTTCATAACCTTTGCGGTTCAAGAAGATACATGCATCATCGACGGTGCGAGTCTTGCGTTCATCATCTTCATCGGTATCAGTGATACGAAGTTTTCCGCCTGGTTTCTTTGGTCGTGCCTCTTCGTAGAACTGCCACATATCTGGAGTAAGAAACTCTGCGGCACGAAGTGTGCGCTCTTCATCTGCAGCATCGGAGTACATAGCACCCTCAGTGCAGCAACCATCGTTGGGGCGATCAGCAAAAACACCTTTGCAACCATCTCCATAGATGCATGACCAATTTGAAGTGAGCCATGTGAGGTCACACTTATAGATTTCTTCTGGGCTATCTGGGTCTGAGAATTCAATCCAGTCGCGTGCGAAACCTGCTTTAACCTCTGACATAGGACGAGAGCCTACGCGTACTCTTACGCCATGGCTAATCACATTGGCGTCATCGGCGCTGGAGTAATGGGCGAGGCTCTCATTGCTGCCCTGATACGTAGCGGCGTTAATCCAGCAGACATCTCATTTGCAGAGAAGCGTCATGAACGTGCTGAAGAACTCTCGACCCGTTATTCAATTCAGCACCAAGATATAACAGCAGTTGCATCTTCAAGTTCAACTTTGCTTCTAGTAGTGAAGCCACAAGATATGGCGAGCACCTTGGCAGATCTTGCACCTCATATTGCTGAGAGCACACTAGTGATTTCATTTGCCGCTGGAAAGACGATTGCTTCTATTGCTGCAGGGTTAGGAAAGAGCAATCCGATAGTTCGAGTAATGCCAAATACTCCTGCACTCATTGGCAAAGGAGCATCGGGATACTCTCTCGGTACCGGCGTTACCGCTGAGCAAAAAACTTTCGTCGGCGAATTTCTCGCTGCTACAGGTAAGGCAATCGAGGTTCCAGAAGTTCTCCAGGATTCAGTGACGGCTACCAGCGGTTCTGGCCCTGCATACTTCTTCGCATTTGTGGAGGCGATGGTGGAGGGCGCGGTTGCGCTCGGGCTTTCACAGAAAGATGCGACTCTTCTTACCATTCAGACAATCGTGGGCGCTGCTGCGCTGCTAGATCAATCGGGAGATTCACCGACGACCTTGCGCGAGAAGGTAACCAGCCCTAACGGAACTACCGCCGCTGCCTTGGCATCATTTGCTGAATCAGATTTAAAGTCAATGGTTGCATCTGCGATGGCTGCCGCAGCTAAGCGCTCCCAAGAACTCGCCTAGAATGAAAAGAATTCTGCTCTACTCTTTAGCGCTGTTCATCTTTACCCCAAGCGCTATCGCAGCACCTAAAGCAATTACACCTGGTTTAGGTTCGATTTTCAACGCACCCATCGGTAGTGAAGCGATGGTTATCGCCGGAAAAAATACTGTTTTCCTCGCAAATAAAAGTAATTCAACTGCAGATATCGAAATTACTGCCCTTGATCAGGGTCAGAACAAAGTCTGGGGCACAGTGATTGAATCTGGGGTAGATGAAGTTGCAACAGCGATGACAGTCGACCCTTTGGGAAATATCTGGCTTGCTGGTTCAGCAGCTTCGCTCACGGGTGTTGAGAGCGCAACTTCAATAGCGGGCATTGATAATCCAGATAATGTTCTAATTGAGGGAGAGACTTTTTTAAGAAGTGATATGACAAATGTAGGACTCTGGAAGTTATCAGCAGTAGGTGATCTGCTAGCCACATACCAAATATCTACACCATCAATTCCAATTGTCACTTCGCTCTCCGTTATTCATTCTGGACTATCCATTGTGGGCTCGATTGACGGAAAACCCTTCATCCTTACTGCAACAACTTCTGGGGTATTTGGGAAACCAATCTATTTTGGAAGCAGTAAGAGTGAATTCAATGTAGTTGCTAGAAATCCGGATGGATCTTCAACAATCTTCGGTTCTAGCGCTGAAACTTTGGCTGGTAAGAAAGTCGCTGGAATCCGCGATGGTCTCGTGCTGAAGGTATCTAAAACTGGCGCAATCACAACTTTGATTCGCAGTTCGGCAAATGGTGCATCTCGAAGTTGGGTTTCAGGAGATAGCCTCAATCTAACAAGTGGTCCAGTAATTGTCGGCAAGAGCACAGAAACTGCAATTACAAAATTCAATTCAAAGTTTGCTCCTACCTGGACCTTACGAGTTCCTAGCAATGGAGCTTCACAATCACTTTCCGCCAATGGAAATTCGTATTTAGCGGTGACAAGTCGCGCTCCCATTACTGGGGTGTTGAAATGGAAGCCGGTTAAGCCAGCTTTGATCGTTCTAACCTTTGATAGCAAAGGCGTCCTGAAGGCTGCAACTGCCCTGCCAGGGCTGGTGAAGCCCCTTTCGCTCCAATATTCACCAAGTAGAGGGGTTACTGGTCTAGCCGCTTCCAACGACGGGACCGTTTCGATTTTTACCCTCGTATCGCGGTAACCTTTGCCATCGATTTAATACCACCAGTTCTCTCTTGGAGAACTACTAATAGGAAGAGCGTGACTTATGGGTTCCGTTATCAAGAAGCGTCGCAAGCGTATGGCTAAGAAGAAGCATAAGAAGCTTCTTAAGAAGACACGTATTCAGCGCCGTAACGCCAAGTAATTTTCTTACACGTTCTTACGGACGAAGCATCGAAAGTTGGCCACTAATGCCAGCAATCAGGTACTTCACGCGATTTACCGTAACCCAGGTGGAGCTCACTCCATCTGGGTTTTCGCTTGTTCCGACAAAAGAGAACTTCTTCTTCGCAATGTCGTAGGTGCAGAGTCGCTTGGCGCAATTAAATGCAATCGTTGATCCGTCGGTAGAGAGATATTTTGACGGTTGACCGAAACCAGCGACGGCAGTGCTCTCAGTAGTGGGCTGTTCCTGGATATAACTCCAGCGAATTCGGTTTGCATTAGGAATAGTGTTTGGCGCTGAAGTTAACCAGGTTGCGAATACTCCTTTGAGAGTCTTCGCTAGCGCAACGTCATATCCGGCAACAGGTGCCTCAGGAGTTGTGGTTTCGAGAGTCTGATAACTCCAACCGCTGGCAGAGAAATTTGAACGTGTGGCCACTCTTACTTCACCACTTGTTACATGCTTCTTCTGATTAATAGTCAGTACTGAGTCATAAATTATGTAACTCTTCTTACCGTCAAAAGCAGCTTTCAACTTAAAAGCGACATCACCGGTGGTGCGACCATCTGTCTTTCGATCGCCATCAACTAATTCATAGTTCCAAGTCTTAGAAATATTTGGCTTAACAGCACCAAGCAAGATTCCTTGACTTTCATCTCGATAGAAAACCTGAACACCAGCAGCAGATGCAATACAGGCACTTGACACGCTGACATCGGCGTTGGTGCGAACGCGAATGGGATCCTCATATTTATTTAAAGCAGGTGCATTGCCATCGACGATTTCATAGAGAAATTTCTTTCCATCGTATTTTGCATAACGCAGATCTGCCTCTTTCGCATCTGCATAGAAGATGTGGAGTGTTTGGGCCTTTCCGATTCCATTTACACAGAGAGATAAAGCGCCCTTTATCGAAGCACTGGTCCGTCCGCCGCTTCCACCAGCTCCATCAACAGTTGTACGAACCCAAGCTTTGCCATTCCATGTTGCAAGCTTTAAATCTCCACTGGTGGAATCGATATATGCAATCGCAGGTTCGCCATTAAACGAGGCGCTAGCGACTAAGGCGCCATTGCTCTTATTGTCGACTGTGAATCTCTTCCATGCTGGAACTGGAGTAACTGCCTCGGTTACAACCGCTTCTGAAGAGCCATTGGAGTTTGCTGCTGTGACGGAGAATGTGTACGAAGTTCCATTCTTCAATCCTTGAAAGAGGACCTGCGAACCCGAGTTAGTGGTGGAGAGAACCTGGTTGGTACGGAGATTCCGCACGGAAAAGCTAGTGAATTGAGATGTGCGGGCGTTAGCTGGCGGATCGAAGGTCACGATCACCGAACTATCTGCAACGAGCGCTGCCACATTACGAGGCACCGTAGGTATGCCCACAGCAACGCCAACTGGAGGTTTACGGCGGAGGTCTTCCATCATTGCAAGAAGCAATGGACCCGGCTGATGGAAAATTTCACCGGCATCTAAATTTGGCGTCATAACCGCATCGGGGCCAGCTTTGGAGAATGTCGCCTCATCGAGGTGGCTGACTGAAGATCCTTCTTCATAAACTTTCGGTGTGTACATCAAGGGATTGACGCCACCATTTGCTGCAGTGCCAAGAGCTCCAGACCACACTAATTTTGAAGTCAGTGCAGCACCTAGCTCAGGTGTTGGAGTTGGTAAGTCAGAGAGTCGTCGACCATCTTCAACTTGCAGGTAGGCGTCAAAAATCGTCGGTTGTTCTAAATCGCCATACGCAACATCTTCGAGATTTCCATTAACAACAGTTGGAACAAAGTAATAACTATCAGTTGACAAGAAACCCAATCCGTGGCCCATTTCATGCAGAATTACAGATTGCAAGTCATATTCGTCAGAGCGTAGAACACCGTCATTGCGTTCGTTCCAATTGGCAAGTGAATTTACTTGAATGATCATCTCTGACTTGCTTGGATCTAAGTCTTTACCAGCTAGTGCATTTGCGAGTGCTGATGGATACCAGAGACTTAAATCCGGTGCGCCATCAAAGCCAGCGAAGTAATCACCTGGTCGTGCGCTTCCCAAAACATCAGAGCGCTCACCGCGGCTCCAGGTGGCATCGATAGTAATAGTTGTCTTTGATTGGAAATGAGATGCCCAAGTATTGACAGCCGCTTGTAATTCGCGCTTTGCCCAATCCGGGAAATTCTTATAGTTCACAACAATCTTCGACTTCGCCTCAATGTTGGCAGATTTACTTCGAGGCGTTTGCTTAACAGAGGTGGCTGGGCCTGCGTAGACATATCCCCATTGAGTTGCTTCCCGTTGTAGGAACTGAGTTAAGGCCTGCGCCTGAATAGGAGTGAGCAACCCTGCAATCAAGAGCAAGGGGAGAGCGCTGCGAGTGAGGCGCTTCATCATGGTGCTCATAGAGGGTAACGCTATCAGGGTGAGAGAATTTCCCTATGGTCACCGTTTACTCCCGTCACGGCTGCCATCTCTGCGAAGATGCTGTGAATGTTCTAGAAAAGCTTCGCCTTGAGTTGGATTTCGAAATCGAGATTATTTATATCGATGGCAACCCAGAACTAGAGAGAATGTACGGCGAACAAGTTCCGGTGACACATATTGATGGCGAACACCATGACTTTTGGAGAGTAGATCCAGAGCGCTTTAAATCTTCCCTTGAAAAACATCGTCAGCGTCGATAATTGTGTAGCTGTAACCCTGTTCCGCTAAGAAGCGTTGACGGTTCTGCGCAAAGTCTTGATCGATAGTGTCACGAGATACAACAGAGTAGAAACGGGCGCCACGACCATCGGCCTTTGGACGCAAGACGCGCCCAAGCCGTTGTGCCTCCTCTTGACGAGAGCCAAATGCCCCAGAGACCTGAATAGCAATAGTTGCCTCTGGTAAATCAATAGAAAAGTTTGCAACTTTTGAAACGACGAGACATGAAATTTCTCCGGTGCGGAAAGCTTGAAAAAGTTCTTCGCGCACTTTCTGTGGCGTCGAACCTTGAATAACCGGACAACCCAAAGTTTCGCCTAGGTCATCAAGTTGATCGAGATATTGTCCGATGACAAGAATCTGTTCTTTAGCGTGAAGGCTAACAAGTTCCTGGACAACATCGCGCTTGGTGCGAGTGGTTGCACAGTAGCGATAACGCTCTTCCGGCTCTGCCGTGGCGTATGCAAGGCGTTCAGCTTCAGTGAGATTGACGCGAACTTCAATACATTCTGCCGGCGCAATGTACCCCTGTGCCTCAATCTCTTTCCAAGGAACATCAAAGCGCTTCGGACCGATAAGGGAGAAGACTTCGCCCTCCATGCCATCTTCGCGGACCAACGTTGCCGTTAATCCAAGTCGACGTCGAGATTGGATATCTGCGGTGAAACGAAAGATTGGCGCCGGTAAGAGATGAACTTCATCGTAAATGATGAGGCCCCAGTCATGGCTATCGAAGAGATCTAGATGCGCATATACGCCGTTCTTCTTCTTAGTCATTACTTGGTAGGTAGCGATCGTGACTGGACGAATCTCTTTCTTTGATCCCGAATACTCGCCAATCTCATCTTCATTAAGAGAGGTGCGTTTCAAGAGTTCATCGCGCCACTGACGAGCAGCAACGGTGTTAGTGACAAGAATCAAGGTAGTTGCTTTAGCGTGTGCCATAGCAGCAGCACCCACAATGGTTTTTCCAGCGCCACATGGAAGTACGACCACACCAGAACCACCATGCCAAAATCCTTCTGCCGCATGTTCTTGGTATTCGCGAATTTTCCAGCCATCTTGCTTAAGGTCGATGGGATGCGCTTGTCCATCAACGTAGCCCGCAAAATCTTCTGCCGGCCAACCGAGGCGCAAGAGCGATTGTTTTATTGCTCCACGCTGACTTGGATGAACAGCAACCGTCTCAGCATCGATGCGAACTCCCAAGAGCGGCGCAATCTTCTTTGCTCGAATTACCTCTTCTAAGACTGCAGTATCGGTTGTTACAAGAATGAGACCGTGGATTGGATCTGCCTCCAAACGAAGACGCCCGTAGCGTGACATTTGCTCAGCGACATCAATCAGGAGCGCATGTGGAACGGCATATCGCGAATACTTAATCAAAGTATCGATGACCATCTCGGCATCATGGCCAGCTGCGCGAGCATTCCAAAGACCAAGGTTTGTGAGTCGATAGGTGTGCATATGCTCAGGTGCGCGTTCTAACTCTGCAAAAGGCGCGATAGCACGTCGGCATTCAACCGAGAGCGGATGATCAATATCTAATAAGAGCGTCTTATCGCTCTGAACAATAAGCGGTCCGTCGCTCATACAAGCAACTCTTTAATAAATGCATGTAAAAAGGCGCTGCGTTCTTCGATAGATGAGAGCTTTACCCATTCATTTGCTGCATGAGCTCCGCCACCTACGGCACCTAAACCATCGAGAACACGTGCGCCAGCTGCAGCGGCGAAGTTGCCATCGCTGGCACCACCAACTTCTGCATACCCTAAAGGTGCCATACCAATCTGTGCCGCTACTTTCTCAGCAATTGAATACAGTTCAGCGGTGGAAGATGGCTGAAGCGGCGGCCGATGTAATCCACCAGCGACTTCGATTCGTGCACCAGCAAGAGTAGGTTGAATTGATTTGATTGCGGTATCTACTCGACGCAAATCATCTTCAGAGAAAGATCGTGCATCAATTTCAAGTACTGCCAATTCAGGAACAGTATTAATTGTTGTTCCCGATGTAAGAAGTGTTGGTACAACGGTGGTGCCGTGCTCTGCATTTTCAAGAGCAGCAAGTTGGAGAATGAGATGAGCAACTTCAGTCGTAGCGTTGATCCCCTTCTCTGGCTCGAGCCCAGCATGTGAAGCTTTTCCGTGAACAGAGATCTGGAACATCGCTGTTCCCTTACGACCAGTCTTCACCTTGCCATCGAGTGAGGCTTCAAGGACTAGGACAGCAGAGGCGCTTGCTGAGAGATCGCGAATGAGCGCCTTGGATTTATGACTTCCAATTTCTTCATCGGTTGTCGCCACAAGCGCGACATCACCATCAATTCCTTTGAGTGCATAGAGTGCCTGTACAAATCCTGCCTTCATATCGAATACACCTGGTCCGCGAACGACATCTCCTTCAACGCTCCAGAGCGGTTGGAAAGATCCGATTGGCCAGACGGTATCGAGGTGGGCGAGCACAAGTACCTTGGGAGATTCGCTACCCCACCAAAAGACAGGGCGTCCTTCAATCTCTTTAATCTGTGCCGGCGTTCCAAGAACGCGTGTGGCAATATCACTGGCCAGCTCTACTACTGAGCGGCAAGCGCCAAGATCTTCACTCGGTGATTCGCACCGGACGAGAGCTTCAATTGCTGCCAACATGGGGGTAAGTCTGCCGTATGAACCGTTGTTCTCGCTCGTCATAACGTTGCCACCCCTGTAATTCGTGGAATTCGGAAGGTGAGGACTTCATCGGTCGCGTGATCTCGTGCCATTAATGAGCCGGCAGATATTTTTAACGGGTCGATAATGCGATGAGAGACAAGTCCATTGTTATCTGCGTATCCAATTGAGAGTGATTTATTTGGATTTTCGCGGAGATGTTTTGTTAATAGCTCAAGCGTTTCATTTGCTGTCGTGCGAGGCAATGAGCCAAGCGCTTCTTGAGAGATATCGCGAAGGGTGCTCTGCTTCGCCGAAGATTTTTCGCCAGTACGAATTGTGCGCACTGCGGTCTCAAGTTGAGAACGCTCTGGAATTTCGAATTCACCCACAATACGAGGTGGGCGTGCTTTTGTCTGCGCCCGCGAGATTCTGCGACCAGTGAGAAGCAAACCTTGTGAATCTTCCGCTGCTGGAAGATAGCCAGCCGCACGGAGAATGTTGATTGCATCATGAGCATCATGGGTGCAAATAAGAACTTCTGGCGCTATGCGGCGAAGTCCAAGAGCATCAACTCGCTTATCTTTAATGATTTGAGTGATGAGAGAGGAATCTTCACATCGAATAAAAGAGGCAGCATTGCCTACTCGTAATTTTCCATGTTTCTTAGAGATGTCACCCACCAGATATTCGAGTGGCTGTGGCACTGGGGTTTTAGAGGTTGCCTTTAAGAAAGCGAGAATCTCTTCACCTGTTCGACCATGATCGAGCCCGCGACGAAGTGAGGCTTCGCTAAATCTAAATACTGTTGCGGCGCCGCGGGATTCAATATCTGCAATCAAATCAAGTTCTTGTGCGAGTTCATGTTCGAGTGGTCCGGGTGCAATAGCGGTGTTATCGCTCTGAATAAGTATGTGATCCACAGTTGCTGGAAGTTCGGCATCGAGTGAATCTAAATCGTCACCTGCAAGGATTAATCGCGCGTAGTCAGAGAGAGCACCTTGGCCGGTCAGACCTAGCCACTCTGCTTCGCGAAGGGTCCAGGTGAGATATTCGGAAGGAATGCCACCTATGCGACGATAGGGAAGTCTCCATCGAAGCGCAGCCAAGAGCGAATCAAAAGTTGGTGCGAGTGACTCATGTTCTCCTAGCAGGGCAAGAATATTTCGGCGAATGATTGCAGCATTGCTGCGATCGAGTTCTGGACCCATCGGGGCTGCGCCCAATCCACTGAGCCGCGAGGTAATCAACCATGCGGAAACTAAATTCTCCCATTGTGTTGAGGCAGATTGTGAAAGCCAAATATCGAATTGATTGGTTGGCAAGATTTGATCATCAGGATCAATGGTTACTAGCCCACTGATGTATGCAACCTCAACAACAAATGAGGCACACTCGACATCTACACCCAGATGCGCAGAGAGATCGCGCAAATCTCGAACTCCTAGGCCACCGGCTTTGAGTGCAGATGGGGGCTCTTGTCCCCAGAAATTTAGGACTTCTTCGATCCATCGAAGAATGGTCGTCACATTTGAGATAGCGGCAAGCTGTAAATTTTTCTTATCTACAACTCTTCCTTCAAGTTCAGGTTCTTGAATTTGGAGCTCACGGTGAACTTTATTTCCGCGCAGATAAAGAGCTACTTCACGATGAAGCACAACTGTCTGCTGATTTACCGGTGAGACAAAACCTTGATCGAGCAGCCACTTGAGGCCTGGATTTGGTTTCTTCACATCGGCGACGGCACCACGAGGTGGTCCCCACACCATGGCGTCGAGAACTTTCTTTGAAGCAGCGGGCGCATCTGCTAAATCTTTGAGCTTTAACTTTGTCTGCGCAGCTGGCCCAAGAGCTGCAATCTCATTGCCAAGAATTTCACGGACATTATTGGGAAGGCGGTATCCATCATGGCCGATATAAATCAGCGCTCTATCCACGAGTGCTGAAAGGGCAAACTTAGCGCTCTTATCAGTGTGCGCGAGCAGTTCTTTTTCAGAGAAAGGTTCAACCAGAACAGCTGCTGCCTCTAGCACTTGCAACTGCCAACGATTAAGTGAATCCACTGCTCGAACTAAGCTGGGAATAGATGATGCGCGCACCGCCAAGCTAGCGATATCTGGCGGTACAGGTGATGTGAGATCGCTTCGACTTTCAAAGAGCGCAATAAGAGCTGCGTCATCGAGTGAGCGCAGGTAGTCGGCGTAGGAGCGAATTTCCATAACCTGCCTACATTAGCGGGGTAGAGCCTGCTCGCGCGAATTGAGTTAGCGGCGCTTGCGTGGAACCAAGAGCGCAGCCACCGCTGCCAGACGACTGACTGCTGGGCCAAGGATGCGGTTAAGGTAACGGGCGCGGCGAAAGTCATGGACCGGCCAGCCCTCAGCCAGCGCCTTAATCCGCAGAATTGCATCAGGATTGATTGCAGATGGATATCCAACGGCAGTCAACAGTGGCAAATCATTATGGCTATCAGAATATGAGTAACACTCTTGCAGATCGTAACTACGTTCTTTTGCTAAATCCGTGATTGCTACAGCTTTCTCCGAACCATGCAATAACTTTCCATCGAGCTCACCGGTGTAGATTCCATTTTCAATCACAACTTTGCTACCAATTGCTCCTGTGAGACCTAAGCGTTGCGCAATTATGTTCGCCATATCTTGTGGTGCTGCTGTCACCAGCCAGACGTCTTCGCCACGTGCTAAATGTTCGCGAGCAATTTCACAGGTGCGCTCCCATAATTTTGGAGAAACGTACTCATCATAAATTTCTTCACCGAGTGCCAAGATATCGCTGACCTTATGTCCGCCGACAAAATCTGTCGCCGCTTTCTGAAAGCGATTAATAACATCTTGCTTTTCGGTACCTGTCATTCGAAAACGTAAATTGGCGACGACAAAACGTGAAATATCAGCCTTGGTGAAATAACCTCGCTGATACATCCCTCTTCCAAGAAAGTAGAGAGTGGAGCCACGGACCAGGGTGTTATCGACATCAAAGAAGGCCGCACGTGTGGGTTTGAGCGCCATGTCACTACCTTAACCATTAGTTGCGGGGGAAAGCCCTTTGAGTGACCCTCTATGCTTATCCCATGAGTTCAACAGTGCATGTCGTTCGCCATGGCGAGGTCGAAAATCCGCAGAAGATTCTCTACGGCCGCCAACCCGGTTGGCGACTTTCTGCTCGCGGGCAGGAGATGGCAGAAACGCTCGGTGAATGGTCTAAATCGATCAACCTCGGTGCACTTCACGTCTCTCCTCTACAACGCGCCCAAGAGACAGCGGCACCGATAGCGCGCGCGCATTCGATTGATATTCATACCGATGAACGATTGATTGAAGCGGCAAATATCTTTGAAGGTAAGCCTTTTGGAATCGGCGATGGGGTCCTCAAACATCCATCTGCATGGCGCCATCTTTACAATCCATGGAAGCCATCGTGGGGTGAGCCATATGAGGAGCAAATCAACCGCATGCTGGCAGCGGTCTTTGATGCAAAGAAAGCTGCAGGTGATAAGGATGCGATTGTTGTATCTCACCAGTTACCAATTTGGATCCTCCGCAGTGCTATTGAGGGTCGTCGTTTACTACACGACCCACGTAAGCGCGAATGCACTCTCGCATCGGTAACAAGCGTGCACTTTGACGACGATGGTTTGATTTCAGGAACTTCTTACTCCGAGCCAGCCGCTCATTTACTACCAAAGAAATAAGTCATGACGATGAAGAAAAAGCTTGCAGTCGCTCTCTCAGCACTCGTGCTTCTCTCCGGGTGCGGAAGTGCCGGATCATCTTCGCCACAAGAGAGTTTTGTTGCGGGCAACGGTGCAACTACCTACATCGCGCCACAAGATCGAGTGAAGGCACCAACAATCTCTGGCATGACTCTGCTTGGAACTGATTATCGCCTTCCAAAAAATCAGTATGCAGTAGTTAATGTGTGGGCATCGTGGTGCTCTCCTTGTCGCGCCGAAGAACCTGTCTTGGCAGCACTTACCAAGATTTATCCAGAGGTGAACTTCGTTGGAATTCTTACTCGTGATAATCCAGTAAATGCCGAAGCTTTTGTCCGTAAAAATAAGAGCCCGTATCCAACGATCATCGATGATTCAGTTCTCAGCGGATTTAGTAAGACTTTGCCAGCAAATGCGATTCCGACGACCTTGGTATTGGATGATGCTGGACTCGTTGCTGGGCGAATCTCTGGCGCAGTGACGATTGCATCTCTCTCTGAGCTTCTCGATAAAGTTCAATCAGACAAAGTTCAGTCAGATAAGGTCCAATCAAAGTGATTGAGTTTGTTCTCAACCAGTTATCGAGCGGCACATTGATTGCAGCGCTTCCTATCGCAATTTTGGTCGGACTGATCTCCTTTCTCTCTCCATGCGTTCTGCCGTTAGTTCCTGGGTACGTTGCTTATGCAACCGGGTATGCGACCACTCGCGGCAAAGTTTTTCTCGGCTCATTGCTCTTTGTATTTGGTTTCACCGCCCTCTTTGCATCATATGGTTTAGCTTTCGGTGGTCTCGGAAGTCTGATTTCAACCCACGAAGAGAGAATCACTTTTGTTCTTGGTCTCATCACAATTGCAATGGGTGGAATATTTCTCGGCCTCTTTCCTTTCGCACCAACCTTGCAACCGAAGATTTCTACTACTGGTGGAATCGCAGGGGCGCCATTGTCGGGAGTTATGTTCGGAATCGGTTGGACACCTTGTATTGGTCCGGCTCTGGCAACGGTTCAGACTCTCGCATTTACCGAATCAAGCGCGGTGCGAGGAGCAATTCTCTCGATTGGGTATGGAATTGGTTTAGGAATTCCCTTCATCCTCTCCGGTCTCTACCTGGATAGAAGCAAGAGATTGCGCGCCTTCTTCTTACGCCGTGGCTCGCTGATCAGCAAGATAGGTGGAGTGGCGCTCATTATCATTGGCCTCATGCAGGTCACCGGGTTATGGGCAGATTTTATGATTGACCTTCGCTCACTCATTTCGCAATTTGCACCGGTGATTTAAATGAATGAGAAAGTAGAGCTACCCGAACTCGGATTAATTGGTCTTATTCGCTTCGCATGGCGCCAGCTCACCAGTATGCGCACAGCGCTGATTTTGCTGATGATGTTAGGCCTAGCCTCCATTCCTGGCTCGCTAGTTCCGCAGCGTACGAGTAATCCGATTGCAGTGCGGGATTTCTTTAAGGCACATCCAGATCGCGCGCGCTGGTATGACAGATTCTCACTCTTTGATGTCTATAGCTCTCCATGGTTTAGCGCTATCTACATACTTCTCTTTATCTCCTTAATTGGTTGTGTGCTTCCTCGTACCGTTGAGCATTTCCATGCAATGCGCGCACTGCCGCCATTGACTCCAAAGAACCTCAATCGAATGGAGTTCCACAATACTTTCGAGGGTGATGGGCAGACACTTGAGAAAGCGCACACATGGTTTAAGAAAAATCGTTTCCGAATTCGCAAAGAAGATGGATCCATTTCGGCTGAAAAAGGTTATCTGCGGGAAACAGGAAATCTTCTCTTTCACTTATCACTTATCTTCATCTTGGTAGGCGTTAGCTTTGGAGCTCTCTTTGGTCTTCGCGGAGAGGCAATTGTGAATGTGGGCGAGCGATTCGTTAACGTTCCGACCAGCTACGACACATTGGCTCTCGGGAAATTAACAAAAGATTCTGACCTTGCGCAGTTCACGATTAATGTCAACCAATTCACAGCACAGTACAACCCAAAGACGAGTGCGCCGATTGATTACACGGCAAAGGTGACAACAATTGTTGATGGAGTTTCAGAACAGAAGACAATCAAAGTAAATTCCCCACTGACTTTTGGTAGCACCCGTGTGTATCTGCAAGCAAATGGTTACGCACCTATTGTGACGGTACGTGATTCACAAGGAAGCGTCGCCTTCCAAGGCCCAGTTACCTTCTTGCCACAAGATGGAAATTTACGTTCAATTGGTGCAATTAAAGTTCCAGATGCAACGCCAGAGGTTGGTTTCGTAGCTACTTTCTTGCCAACGTATTCACGTTCTGAAAGTGACGGCGGCATCTCTCTCTATCCGCAACTACTTGATCCGCGACTTCTCTTCTCTGTTTGGAGCGGTGATTTAGGACTTAACTCAGGAGTCCCGCAATCGGTTTATCGAATTGATACCAGCGAGATGACCAACTTAGGTCTGGGCTCATTGAAAATTGGAGAAAGCTTTGACTACCCAGGTGGAACTATCACTTTCGAGGGCGTAGTTCAATGGATCAATCTCCAGATAGTCGATGACCGCGGCAAAGGCTTTGCCCTCTTCGGAGGAATCCTCGCAATCCTTGGATTACTTTCATCACTTTATGGACGTCGCCGCCGCATATGGGTGCGCATCAATGGTTCTCAAGTTGAAGTTGCCGGTTTGGCAAAGAACAATGCTCCTGGGCTTGAAGAAGAGATTGCTCGATTAGTAGAAAGCGTGAAGTAAAGCGATGAATACATCCTGGGCGTATGCCTCAAATAACTTCGTATATTCGGCGATGGCGCTCTACACCCTCTCGTTTCTGGCGCATGCATTTGAAACCGCGTGGGCAGTCAATGCTCCTCAAGCGGTGGATACAGATGGCCAGAACGCCAAAGCAAAGACTCTTGACTACACCCGAACAGAGCGCGCTGCTCGACTCGCTACTGCTTTCTTAGCACTAGGCACAATCTTGCTCTTTGCTGGCATCGTCTCCCGCGGAATCGCCAATGGCCATGCACCGTGGGGAAACATGTATGAGTTCTCTATTACCGGTTCCTTTGCTTTTTCTGCGGCTTATCTCGCTGCGCTCCGCAAATATGATTTACGTTGGCTCGGATTATTTATCTCATTTGCTGTTTTGCTCGCTCTAGGTACTGCAATTACTTTGCTCTATCGCGATAGCGCACCTCTGGTTCCTGCACTGAAATCACCATGGTTGGTAATTCACGTATCGACAGCAATTATTTGCGGTGGAATATTCTTGCTCGCAAATATCATTTCCGGCGCTTACCTCTATCTCGAACGCTATGAAGAGATGGGTGCACGTCCAGTCTGGGCGCTTCGATTTCCTTCTCTAGAAACTCTTGATCAACTTTCATATCGCCTTATCGCATTTGTCTTCCCGCTCTGGACTTTCTCAGTAATTGCTGGAGCAATTTGGGCAGAGAGCGCATGGGGACGTTACTGGGGTTGGGATCCAAAAGAGACTTGGGCATTTATTACCTGGGTTGCCTATGCTGCCTATCTCCACGCGCGCGTAACAATTGGCTGGCGTGGCCGCCGAGCCGCATGGCTCTGCATCTTGGCGGGTTCAACATTCTTATTTAACTACGTCTACGTCAACGTCTGGGGAACAGGTAAGCACACCTACTCCGGTCTAAATTAAGAAAAGTTTAAAGCTTTCCTAAAAAGTCTGGATCGTCATCTGGCGGCAAGATACGAGGCTTCTGTCGCTTAATTCGCGGCTGAAGTCCTCCGTTACGGCCTGCAACGAGATAATAAATTGCTCCAAATGCATTGAAAATCACGATTGCCAGTAACCAACCCCACTTTGGGAGTTTACGTAGTTGAGTGTCCTCACGCATTGCACAATCAACGAAGGCAAAGAGCGTAAGAGCGAGCGAGATGATCGCGAAGATTCCTTGGAACTTAAGCATGGCTCAATACTAGTGCGATACTAAAAAGAATGGAGAACTGAAGTTGCAGCTTGCCTGTCTTAGCAAGCGATGGAATCAAATCTCTGCCTTGTGCGCCGCCGAGGACGCCACGCACCAGTGAGAGCGCCATCGGGGCTGAGAGCAGAGTTAAGGCGAGCCATGGTTTGCCCATCGCCGCGACCGCGAGATAGCCAAGGGCGATAAGGGCAGCGAAGAAAATTCGAGAGTTGCGATCTCCGAGGCGAACGGCAAGTGTGCGCTTTCCAACAGGTTCATCAAGGGCGCGATCGCGAATATTGTTTACCGCAAGGAGCGCGCAAGAAAAAGTTCCCATCGGTATCGATGCAAGGATTGCATCGCGAGTGATCTGCTCGCTCTGCACATAGAAAGTACCCACTGTTGCAACTACACCGAAGAAGATAAAGACAAATAGTTCGCCAAGACCCAAATATCCATATGGATTCTTGCCACCGGTATATCCCCACGCTGCCAGGATTGCTAGCACTCCCACAAGGATGAGCCACCAACTGGTCATCGCTGCGAGGGCAAGACCAGCAGTTGCGCCAACACCGAAGGAGATAAAGGCTGCTGCTTTGACTGAAGATGGTGTTGCTAATCCAGAGGCGGTGATGCGAATTGGACCAACTCGATTGGCATCAGTTCCGCGAATACCGTCCGAGTAATCATTTGCGTAATTCACTCCTATTTGCAACGCAAGCGAAACAACAAGTGCGATCAGAGCTGGAATTAAAGAAGCATCACTGCCTGCAAGAGCGGTGGCGACAACAACCGGGGCGATAGCAGCCGGAAGAGTGCGTGGACGTGCACCCAAGAGCCATTTATTCACTGCACCAACCTGCCTAACGCTGCTCGATCAATCTTGCCAATTCCGATGAGCGGTAATTCTTGCAGATGATGGAAGTTCTTGATCTTTGAAGCGTTGCCAAGTTCTCGCACCAGTGCATCCTGAATTAAATCGTGCATTGATTCATTGCCACCAACAAGTGCGAGCTGAAGTGCTTCGCCCCACTCCGGGTGAGGCACTGCGAATGCAGCCATTTGAATATCTGGGAATTCCTGAGCTAACACTCGATCAATAGCTGTGAGTGAAATATTTTCACCGCCAGTGATGACAATTTCATCAAGCCTGCCATCTACAAATAACTTGCCATCAATCAATCGACCTGCATCTGATGTGTTGTACCAACCATCACTATCTGCAAGATCTTCTGCCAAAACCTTTCCTCTAATTGCAATTTGCCCGGCATCGCCGATCGCAACTTCTACGCCTTCAAGAGGTACTCCCTCATAAACACAACCACCAGAAGTTTCAGTGGATCCATAAGTTTCAACAACATGTATTCCTTGAGCTTCTGCTTGGCCTCGCAGGTCTCTTGTTAATGCAGCCCCGCCCACCAATACCGCCTTTGCGGATTGGAGATGCTGCAATAAATTTTGATCACCATTGAGAGCGCGATACAACTGAGTTGGAACTATTGCTGTGTAATCAACTTTAGGAAAAGTACCTTCATAACCAAGCAAGTTGGTAGGAGTTGTTCCAAGTTCCAGCGATCGTGTTAGTACATTGATTCCGGCAATATGTGTCAGTGGAAGCAATAGCGACCAAGTCTCGCCAAATTGCGCCCCGAGATATTTGTTAGATGCCCGCGCTGATGAGAGAAGAGCCGAGGCTGAGAGCGCAATCTCCTTTGGCGAGCCAGAACTTCCGGTGGTTCTGACAACCAGAGCAGTTTTCTGAGAGACAGAGGTTGCGCTGATCTCGGTGAGCGCTAAAGCTGGCCCATCAGAGACGAGGGCTTTTGCGATACGTGCCATTAGTTCGCCCAGGTTCCACGCGGGATCGACTGTGCGAACTTCTCTTTGGTATGACCTTTGCTCCATTGCCCGCGTAGGCTATCGCCCGTAATCAACAATGGAGGAATCGTGAGCAAGCCGATTAAGCGTGATTTTGGTGACCGTACCGTCCCAGCGTGGAAAACCGCGCGCGGGGGAGAGAATTTCACTGACATTAAGTATGAAGCTGCCGATGGCATGGCGAAGATTACAATCAACCGTCCTGAGGTTCGTAATGCTTTTCGTCCACAGACAATTATTGAGTTAAAGGAAGCATTTGATTTGGCGCGTGATAACACTGAAGTAGGTGTGATCATCTTTACCGGCGAAGGCAGCGAAGCATTCTGTTCCGGTGGAGATATCAGCGTCCGCGGTGATGATGGTTATATTGGTGACGACACCGTAGGTCAGCAAGGTATGGGACGACTTAACGTTCTTGATTTACAGGTACAGATTCGTCGCACACCAAAACCTGTTGTAGCGATGATTGCAGGCTGGGCAATTGGTGGCGGTCACGTACTGCATGTGGTCTGCGATCTCTCTATCGCTGCAGATAACGCAAAGTTCGGGCAGACCGGTCCAATGGTTGGTTCATTCGACGGCGGTTATGGTTCCGGATTACTTGCGCGCAACGTAGGACAGAAAAAGGCGCGCGAGATTTGGTTTATGACACGTCAATACGATGCGCAAGAGGCGCTCGCTATGGGACTCGTTAACACCGTTGTTCCATTGGCAGAACTCGAAGCAGAGACTGTCTCTTGGTGTCGCGAAATGTTGCAGAACTCTCCAATGGCACTTCGCCTCCTGAAGGCATCTATGAATGCTGCAGATGATGGAATGGCTGGAATTCAGCAACTCGCTGGCGATGCAACCTTGCTCTTCTACTTGAGTGAAGAAGGACAAGAAGGTCGCGATGCTTATAAAGAGAAGCGCAAGCCTGATTTCGGAAAGTTTCCGCGTAGACCATAAGAGGTCGTACCTCACTTATGTTTGATCAACTTCTCTCCACTATGCGCGTAGTTGCGCTCCCAATGAAGACTAACTTTCGTGGGGTAACGGTTCGTGAAGTTGCGCTCTTTAAAGGAGAATTTGGTTGGGGCGAATTTTCACCTTTCATCGAATATGACGATAAAGAATCATCACACTGGCTCGCCTCTGCAATTGAGGCGGCAACTACGCCTCGCCCACCACGATTTCGTGAGTCAATCCCAGTAAATGGCACTATTCCTGCCACCAACGATAAACAGACTATCGATCAACTGGTTGCTTCATATAACGGAGTAAAGACGTACAAGGTAAAAGTCGGTGAAAACCTGAGCGAAGATATTGTTCGATTAGCACGTATTCGGTCACTAGGTCGCACAGTAAATATTCGAATTGATGTTAACGGTTTGTGGAGCGTGGAGGAAGCGCTCACCAACCTTTACGCTTTCTATGAAGAAGTTGGTCCCTTTGAATACGTCGAGCAGCCGTGTGCAACGATTGATGAATTACGCGAACTCAAATCAAAAATCCGTATTCCGCTAAAGATTGCAGCTGATGAAGTAATTCGCAAAGCTGAAGACCCATTTGCAATCGACCTTGAGGGTGCAGCTGACATCGTGATGCTCAAGGTTCAACCGCTTGGTGGGATCAAGCGTTCGCTTGCGATTGCTGCGCATCATCAACTTCCCGTTGTTGTTTCTAGTGCGCTCGAGAGCGCTGTTGGTATTCACTATGGATTAGAACTTGCTGCCTCAATAAAGGATCTCTCCTTTGATTGCGGACTGGCAACAGGCTCGCTAGTTAGCCGTAACCTTGCTGAGATTCCAATAGTCGATGGCTCGATGGTGATAGGTGATTTAGATATCAACTGTGAAGGCCTTGATGTGGCGCCAGAGCGTTACGAATGGTGGAAGAATCGAGCCATGCGCTGCGCAGAGGTATTAGGTCTTTGATGAACACATCCACCACACTTGCGCGCACAATTGTTCGCCAAATAATTGAGGCGGGCATTACCGACGTTGTGATTTCTCCAGGATCACGCAATGCGCCACTGACTATCGCTTTCTATCAAGCATCAGCTGCGAAGTTGATTAATCTTCATACTCGCATCGATGAACGAACCGCGGCTTTCTTTGCCCTAGGAATTGCCAAAGCATCCGGTAGACCGGTTCCAATTGTCTGCACCTCTGGTACTGCTGTCGCCAATTATCACCCTGCAGTCTTAGAGGCATCGCACTCCAACCAGCCACTATTGGTAATTACTGCAGATCGGCCAGCTGAACTCCGTCGAACCGGAGCCAATCAGACGACAGAACAAGCGCGAATTTTTGGTAAAGCTGTCCGCTATTTCGCCGATATATCTGGTGCTGCATATCCCATGGAATTACCTTTGAACTCGCTCAAGAGCGGACCAGTTCATCTCAATGTGCAGTTTGCCGAGCCACTTAATGCAGATGATGAGAGTGATTGGCTAGCAAATATCACAATTAGCGCACCAAAGTTTTTTACCGGAAGAGCTCCAGGAACTTTCTACACCAAATCAACCCGGGGTGTATTAGTGGTTGGCCATGATCGCGCAGGTTTTTCTGTAGCTGATATTGAGAAGTTTGCCTCAGAACTTAACTGGCCAATGATTTCGGAAGATCCTCTCTCATTTCCCAAGGCGCTTTCCCATGCCAGCCTCTTCCTCACATCTCAAACAATTTGTGATGACTTAGCGCCAGATACAGTTGTAGTTATCGGTCGAACCACATTGTCACGTTCGGTTAACCGAATGATTTCCAT
>JACCEC010285961.1_pt1 | contig 25327 bp, 13 predicted proteins | sample 7450121 | NCBI WGS metagenome assembly JACCEC01 (sample SAMN15323455, study PRJNA562643) | freshwater metagenome | isolation source: river surface water | place: USA:Blue River Watershed | collected 2017-08-18 | reverse complement strand
GCGGCGGTGGAGCGCGCCGCCCGCCCGCTCCTCGCCCCGGGCACTCCCGCCGTCGTGCAGGCCGCCGCCCTCGAGGCCATGCAGTCCCTCTCCGTCGCGGGCGCCGCCGACGCGCTGGTCGCGATGGTGCGCGACGAACGCCAGCCGGGCGCGGCCCGCGCCGCCGCCCTTGGCGCCCTCGACGCGGTGAAGGACCCTCGGCTCAAGGAGGCGGTCGCGGCCGCCGGCGCCTCGGCCGACTCGACGCTCCGCCTCGCCGCCCTGCCGATCGCCACGCGCCTTTCCCCGGAGGCCGCCGCCCCCGTGCTCGAGAACCTCGTGACCTTCGGCAGCAGCGCCGAGAAGAAGACCGCCCTGCGCTCGCTCGGCTTCTCGCGCAATCCCGCCGCCGACCGCCTGCTCGCCGGCCAGCTCCGCGCCCTCGCCGCCGGCAACGTGCCAGCCGAGGTCCAGCTCGAGCTCGTGACCGCCGCCGGCCGGCGCCAGAGCGCCGAGATCAAGGGTCTCCTCGCCGAACGCGAAGCCGCCGTGAAGGCCGCCACGGAGAAGGACCCGCTCGCACCCTTCCGCCTCTCGCTGAGCGGCGGCAACGCCGATCGCGGCCGGCGCACGTTCGAGAACCAGCCCGTCCTCGCCTGCATCCGCTGCCACCGCGCGGGCGGTGACGGAGGCGACGCCGGCCCCAACCTCGCCGAATTCGGCGCGCGCCACGACCGCGAGTACATCCTCGAATCGATCGTGCGCCCCAACGCCCGGATCGCCCCGGGCTACGACACCGTCGTCGTCACCCGCCGCGACGGTTCGTCGGCCGCCGGCATCGTCGCCGCGGAAACCGACGCCCTCCTCACCCTGCGCGACGCCGAGAACCGGCTCGTCGAGGTCAGGAAGGTCGACATCACCCGCCGCGAGGGCGCGCCGTCCGGCATGCCCGACGTCTACACGACGATCCTATCCCCGACCGAGTTGCGTGACGTCGTGGAATACGTCGCGAGCCTGAAGGCCGGCGGTCAGGGCACGGGCGCGCCGCTGCCCCGGGCGCTGCGCGGCCTGCCCACTCCGCCGAAGACCGCCGAGTAGCCGCAAGCCATGCCCCGAGCCCCCGTCCCCGCCCGGTCGCGTCCCGTGCGAGCCACCGCCCTGCTCGCGCTGGCCGGCGGGTTGACGGCCGCCGTGCCTCCACCCGCCGACGCGTCCGCAAGGGAGAGCCTCCCGGAGTTTCAGGTCATCCCCGCGGCGCCCACCGCGGAACTCACGCCGGCGCTGCCCGCCGATCCCGCGCAGTTCCGTGGCTGGCCGCGCTCGCAAGGCGACGGCGGCGCCCGCCGCTATTCCGCCCTCACGCAGATCACGAAGGCCAACGTGCGCGAACTCGCCGTCGCGTGGACCTATCGCTCCGGTGACGGGGCCGCGAACATCCAGTGCACGCCGATCATCGTCGACGGCGTGATGTACGCCCCGACCCCCGGCCGCGCGATCGTCGCCGTCGACGCCACGACGGGAAAGGAAATCTGGCGGCGCACACTGCCCGCGGTGACGCGCCCGCGGCAACAAGACGCCCCCGCCCGCCGTGGTCTGGTTTACTGGCCGGGAGACGGCACCGCCCCGGCGAGGATCCTCTTCGGCGCGGGCGAGTGGATCCACTCCATCGATCCCCGCACGGGTGAGCCTACACCCGGGTTCGGCGAAGGCGGCCGAACCGAGATTCCGACCAGCGCGACGGCCAGCGGGGCGATCTACCGGAACATCCTCGTCATCTGCGGCCTGTACGGCGACGCGTACGGCTACGACGTCCGCGACGGCCGCCTGCTGTGGCGTTTCCGCTCGGTCCCGCGCGACGGCGAGTTCGGCGCCGAGACCTGGAACGGTCCCCAGCAGGGAGCCAACGGCTGGAGCGGCCTTTCCATCGACGAGCAGCGCGGCATCGCGTTCGTGGCCTTCGGCGCGCCGCGACCCGACATCGTCGGCACGGGCCGATTGGGCGACAACCTCTTCGCCAACTGCGTCGTGGCGCTCGACGCCACCACCGGCCGCCGGCTCTGGCATTTCCAGGACGTGCGGCACGACATCTGGGATCTGGACGTGTGCGCACCGCCCAACCTCGTCACGATCACCCGTGAGGGCCGGAGCGTGGACGCCGTCGTCGGCATGGCGAAGAGCGGGCACCTGATGCTGCTCGACCGCCTGAGCGGCCGCCCGGTGTTTCCCTGGCGGCTGCGCCGCGCGCCCGCCTCGACGCTGCCCGGCGAAGTGACCGCGATCTACCAGCCCGACCCCGAACTACCGGAGCCGGTGTCGCGGATGGAATTCCATCCCGACATGATCACCGACCGCACGCCGGAGGCGCGGGAGTTCGTCAAGCAGGTGGTGGCCCGCTCGACGTACGGGTTCTTCCAGCCGTTCACCGAGGGGATTCCCAACCTCTTCATCGGGTCGCGCGGCGGCGCCGAGTGGTCGGGCGGCGCGGTCGATGTACCCACGGGCCGGCTGTACGTGACCTCCAACCGCTGGGTGTCGCGGATCACGCTCATCCGCACCGACGAGCGACCCCGCGATCCACGCCAGCCGCCCTCCGCGGGAGAAAAGGTCTACCAGCATTACTGCGCGACCTGCCACGGGCCCGACCGCGGCGGCCTCGGCTTGGCTCCTCCCCTCTACTCGCTCGGCAACCGGATGACGGACGCCGACGTGCTTGCGCTCATCGAGAACGGCCGCGGGGCGATGCCGCCCAACCCCTTGATCGGCGACGACGAGAAGCGCGACCTGCTCGACTTCCTGTTCCGCCGTAACCAGCCCCCGGCCGGCCGCGCCCGCCAATCTGACGGCACCACGGCCGAACCGCCGCGACATACGTTCGACGGCTTCCGCTTCCTCACCGACCACGAAGGCTACCCGGGCATCAAGCCCCCCTGGGGCCTGCTCAACTGCTACGACCTCGGCACCGGCCGCGCGCTCTGGCGCGTGCCGCTCGGCGAGCTGGAAAAGCTCACCGCGCAGGGCGTGCCGAAGACCGGCTCGCAGACGCTCGGCGGCGCGACCGTCACCGCCGGCGGTCTCGTCTTCGTGGCCGGCACCGAGGACGAGCGGATCCGTGCGTTCGACGCCGACACCGGCGCCGAGCTGTGGTGGGCGAAGCTGCCCTTCGCCGGCACGGCCGCGCCCGCAGTCTACGAGGCCGGCGGCCGCCAGTTCGTGGTGATCACCGCCACCGGCGGCGGGCGCGTCGGCGGCGCCAGCGGTCCCGGCGACGCCTACGTCGCGTTCGCCCTCCCGCGCTGAGCCCGACGGCGCGACGCGCGGACCCGGCCCCGGAAAAAAAGAAAACCCCCGCCGAGCGGCGGGGGTCGTGGAACGAGAGGCGAGGGCCAGATCAGAAGTCGATGCCCACCGCGAGCCGCGTGGAGCGGGGCGGCTGCCACGAAGTCGGCAGGCCGTACTTGCGCTCGACGCCGCCGGCGGCGTTCTCCGCGTTCTCAAACACCTCGGTGACGCCGCGGCGGTTGAACACGTTGAAGACATCGAGTTGGAAAGTGAGGCTGCGCGCCTTCGCCCACCACTTGGGGCGGAACGTCAGGGCGACGTCGGTGCGCCAGATCGAGTCGGTGTTACCCAGCGAGCCGCGGGGGGCCAGCAGGTAGGCGGAGCCGTAGTTGCCGGCGATCGCGTCGATCGCGGTGCCGATCTTGTTCTTCGGGCGGCCCGAGGAGACATACTGGTTGAGGCCGAGGGTGAGTTCCTTGGTGAGGGCGTAGGCGCCGAAAGCCTTGATCTGGTGACGGCGGTCGTTCGGCAGGTCGCCGTAGGTGTTCCGGGTGAGGAGCGGCGAGTCGAACATCTGGGTGATGCCGGCATCGGCCTGCCCGTTGTCGGAGAGCACCCAGCCCTCGTAATTGCCGTAGGAGTGGGCCCAGGTGTAGGACACCTGGCCGGTCCACTTGCCATCCCACATCCGCTCGGCGAAGAGCTCGACGGCATGGTACTTGCGGACGGCGGACGGGTACTGCAGCTGCTGCGGCGTGAGCACGGCCTGCTCGTTGGAGTCGAGCGTGCCGTTGCCGTTGAAGTCCCAGTACATGCGGATCGGCTGGCCGGGGTTGGCGAGCACGTAGGCGTGGTCGCCGGTGGCGTCGAACTTCGGGAAGCCGTTGGCTTTGCCCCAGGCGGTGAGGGCGTGGTCGACGATGAGGTCGTCCATCGCGGTGCCGTCGAGCGTGCGGTTCACGTAGCGGGCGCCGATGGAGAGATTCTTGCTCACGGCCCGCTGCACGCCGAGCGCGATCTCGTCCTGGTACATGGGGCGGATGTCCATGTCGACGATCTCACGGCGGTCGTGCACGGAGCCGTCGGAATAGGTGGTGGTGTTGCCGATCTGGGCGCCGAGGACGGGATTCTTGCCGTTGGCGTCGACCGAGGTGAGGACGTTGTACTTCTCGGTGAAGAACTCGCCGCCCGCGAGGCGCACGTTGGTGTTCGAGGCGACCGGCAGGTGATAACGGCCCCAGTTGGCGAAGAGCTTGGTCTTCTGGTCGCCTCCGAGGTCGTAGGAGGCACCGAGGCGCGGCGCGAGCTGGTTGGTGACCTTGATGAACATCTGGCCCTGGGCGTCGAGGTTCTCGAACGACTCTCCGCGGAGGCCGAGGCGCATCACGAGGCGGTTGCCGAGCGTGGTCCAGTTGTCCTCGGCATACCACGCGTTGGACTTCACCTGGAACGAACCGCCGTTGCGGTAGATGCGCGTGCGCACGGCCGCGGTCGCGCCCGCCGGCACCGGGGCGCCGTTGATCGTGCGGCTGGCCGGGATCGCGTAGTAGCGGTAGTAGAGGTCGCCGGAGTAACGGGTGTTATCCAGCGACAGGTTGTCCTCGCGGTCGACGCCGGCGCGGATGCGGTGGGAGCCGAGCAGCGTGAAGGGGAACTCGGCGTCGACGCGCATGGCCTCGCGCTTGTCGCTGGCGGTGGAGACCGTGAGGTTGGGATTACCCTGGACGAACACGAGGCTGCCGGAGCGGCCGTCGTAGATGAACGGCACGCTGTCATCCGTGCCCGAGCTCGTGCGGTTCTGGGTGCTGGTGCCGTACATCGCGGAGAGCGTGAGGCGGTCGAAGAAGATGCCCGTGTAGCGGCCGATGTGGGTCGTGCCGCCGCGGTCGGCGTAGGAGATGGAGGGCGCGCCGCTCACGGCGCCGGTGGCGATCTTGTAGTCGAAGCTCTCGCCGGTGCTCCGGCGCTCGTCGCGGAAACCGGTGTACTCGAGGCGGTGGCCGTCGAACGGGATGATGTCGATCTTCGCGCCCCAGAACGGGTCGTTCGAATAGGAACGCGAGAAGCGGCTGCCTTCGGTCGTGACGTCCTCGCGCGTCGCATCCCGCATCTGGTAGAGGCCGTAGAAGAAGATCCGGTTCTTCCAGAGGGGGCCGCTGGCGTAAACGTTGCCCTGCCACGAGTCGGAGTAATCGCGCTGGTTATAGATGTAGGGCGTGTTCACACCCGCGTCGTTCACGTACCAGACGTCGGGCGCGTTCCAGCGGCCAGCGTCCGGCGAATAATAGAAGTTGGCGCCAGCCTTGTACTCGTTGGAACCGCTCTTGGTGGTGGTATTGATGACGCCGCCGGTGGACCGGCCGAACTCGGCGGAATAGGCGCCGGTCTTGATCTCGAAGTCGTTGTACAGCTCGAAGGGCACGGAGGCCGGATCGAGGCCGTTGCGGAAGTTGGAGATGTTGAAGCCGTTGACGTAGTAGGCGTTCTCGGCGACCGAGGCGCCGCCGAAGGAGACGAGGTTGCCGAAGGCGCTCACGCCCTGCGCGGTGCCGGGCGCGAGCAGAGCGATCGCCTGCGGGTCGCGCGCTACCGGGAGGATCGCGATCTGCTTCTCATTGAGGATGGTGACGGCCTCCGTGCTGCGGAAGTCGACCGGGTTGATGGACCCGGCCGAGACCACGTACTTGTCGATCCGCACCACGTCGCCGCCCACCTCGGTGCTGGCGCCGAGGCTCACGTCGGCCTGCTCCGTGCGGGACCGACCGGAAGCGTCCGTGTAGGTCACCTTGTAGGCGCCGGTCGGCAGGGCACCGATGCGGAAGGAACCGTCCGTCTCGGCCGCCACCGAGCGCTTCGCGCCGGTACCGACCTGCTCGGCGGTCACGAGGGTGCCGGCCTTGGCCTTGCCGACGAGGGCGCCGGCCGTGTTGCTCTGGGCGCCGAGGGGCTGCACGGAGGCGAACAGCACGGCGAGGGCGAGGGCGGCCGCGGTCGACAGACCACGGCCGGTGAGGGCACGGAGGCGGTTCTTCACCACCTGGACGACGTGCCCGAGTTGCGGGGACGAACGGGTACTTTTCATGGGGGTAGTACTGACTTTGCTCTGGAACAGCCGGAGCGGCTGCGGCCGGTTTGGCTTGGAAAAGCCATGGCTATTTTCCAATCCCACGGCAACCCCTATCACCCACCGCGGGCGAAACCTGCGGATCCGTTGCCGCGCGGCTACTTGGCGGATTTCGCCTTCTTGCCCGGCGACTTGCGCAGCTGGTGCGCCGACTGCGCCGGAACCCCGACGCTCGCCGCCGCGCGGGCGGGCAGGAAGGCGGCCAGGCCGGCCTTCACCGGCGCCAAGGCCGGGTCGGCCGCGCGGTTGGTGAACTCGTGGGGATCGTCGGTCAGATCGTACAACTCCTCGAAGCCGTCGGCATAACGGATCAGCCGGTAGCGGGCGTCGGCCACGGCGTGCGAGGGGCCGGCGTCGCCGCGGAAGACGTACGAGGTCAGGGCGGGCCGGGCCCGCGGCGCGGCTGGATCCCGCAGCTGCGGCACCAGTGAGTCGCCGTCGCACTGCGGCGGCACCGGCAGGCCGGCGAGCTCGCACAGGGTCGGGTAGAGGTCGGTGAGAGTCACCGGCGCGCGGGTCTTCGCGCCGTCGCGGCTCACGCCCGGGGCATGAATGAAGCAGGGTACCCGCGTGGTCTGGTCCCAGAGCGCGAACTTCTCCCAATTTCCCTTCTCGCCCAGGTGGAAGCCATGGTCGCTCCAGAGCACGATGATCGTGTTGTCGCGCAGCGGGGACGCATCGAGCCCGTCCAGCAGGCGGCCGATCTGGTGATCGACGTAGCTCACGCTCGCGAGGTACCCCTGCACGAACCGCGCCCAGAGGCCGTTGGCCACGACCCAGCGGTGCCAGTCCTGCCGGCCGTGGTCGCGGGCGTCGGCGAGGTCGTCGGCCCGGTACTCCGGCAGCCGCACCCTATCCAGCGGATGCAGGTCGAACCATTTCGGCGGCACCTCCCACGGGATGTGCGGACGGAAAAGCCCGACTGCCAGAAAGAGCGGCTTGTCCTGCGTGCGGGCGAGTTCCCCCAGCGCCCAGTCAACGACCTTGTGGTCGCCGGTCTCCTCGTCGGCCACCGCCAGCGGCGCCGCGCCGAACAGCTGCCTCTCCCCGAGCGGCCGGCCGGGGGTCAGGCCCTCCTCCGCATCAGGCCGCAGGCGGGGCCGCGGCCAGTCGGAGGCGATCGGGTCGAGCGGGTCGCGGAAATACGCGTCCCAGGCGGCCGGATCGTTCTGGGAGTCACCGGGAGTCCACTGCAACGCGTGAAAGATCTTCCCTCCGCCCGCCGCCCGGTACCCGTGGTCCCGAAAGTGTCGCGATAGCACCACGGCATCCCGCAGGGTCGCCGACTCCTCGCGCCAGCGCGGGCCGTGCGCCCCGAACAGGTTGACGTAGAGACCCGACCGCGCGGGCAGCACACCCGTCATCACGGCGACGCGCGAGGGGTGGCAGGCGGGCGCCGCGCAATGGGCGTTGGCGAAGTTCACCGAGCGGCGCGCGAGCCGCTCGAGGTTCGGCGTCCTCACGCCGGGATGGTTGTCCAGCGGCGAGATGTAGTCGTTGAGGTCGTCGACCGCGATGAAGAGCACGTTGGGCCGACGCGCGGCCGGGGCGTCGGCGGCCGGCATCGCGGCCGCCACGACGACCGACGCCACGAAGGCCGGAAGGAGGCGGGAACGGGCCTTCAAGGGTTCAGAACAACCGGCGGCCCGTGGCGTTCGCCGGAGCCGGCACGCCGAGCAGCGCCGAGAGGGTCGGCGCCAGATCCTCGACGGATACGGGCTCGCTCCGCTCCCCGCGCGGCACGCCGGCCCCGGAAAACAGGAGCGGCACGTGCGTCTCGTAATCGTGCGGCGAGCCGTGGCTCACGCCCGCCCCCGACTTGGCGACGAAATTGCGCTTGAACGCGTACACTACGTCGCGGTCGCCCTCGGGTCGGTAGCTCCGACGCAGCGCGCCGAGGATGCCGTCCGCATCGCGGCGGGTCGCGAGCAGTTCCTCCCGCGTGTGCACGGCCGCGATGTAGGGCAAAGCCGCCCATGCTTCGCGCACCACCTTCGCCGCCTCGGCGGCGGTCGCTCCGCGCGCGGCGAGCGACGCGGGCCTCAGGTGGATGCCCGCGTTGTCGCGCGTGAACCAGGCCTCGCCCTTCGGCACCGCCCCGAAGCGGGCCTCGAGCGCCTTCACCGCCAAGGCGTCCATCTCGGCGGGCTTCACCCGGCCGGCTGGTACGCCGGGTTGCGTCCGCTGCACGCGCTCGGGCAGCGGCATGATGCCGTGGTCGGCAGTGACCACCACCACGCAGCGCGCCAGCCCGACCTCGCGTTCGATGTGATCCAGCAGCCGGGCCAGGGTGCGGTCGAGCCGCAGCACGGAGTCCATGATCTCGTGACTATCGGGACCGTAGTTGTGGCCGGCCGTATCAACCTGCGAGAAGCCCACGCCGAGCAGGTCGGTCGCCTCGCCACGGCCGAGCTTCTCCTCAGTCACCGCCCGCATCGCGAAATCCGCGAGCACCTCGGCGCTGAACGGCGAGTTGTCGAACGCGGTGAAGAACGCCGGGCCCGGCTTCGCGAGGCCGCCGGTGATCTTCCGCGGGAAGGTGCGGCCCAGGCCCGCGGTGTCGGCCTCCCCGGCTTCGTCGTCCGGCCCCTGCACGCGGTCGTAGACGCTGCGGTCCAGCAGGCGGTCCCAGGTCGCGCCGAAACGCGCCGCGACGCGACCCTCGGCATTGAAGGCCCGCACCCACCCGGGCAAATCCGCGCGGTAATGACGCGAGGTCACGAACCGGCCGTTCTCGTCCCAGTACGCGCCTTCGGCCTGCTGCCCGCCGAGGAGGATGGCCGAACGGTCCTTGTTGGAGACCGCGAAGACGCGCGATTTCGGCCCGCGCAAGCGCTTGAGTTCGTCGCTCACCGTCGCGGCCAGGAGCGGCCGCGGTGAACGGCCCGTCTTCGCCGGGGCGGCCGCCGCCACGGGACCGAGCTCGGCCGGCGAGATGCCCACGAGGGGCGAGGCGGGATCCTCGACGCAATTGCGCGTCTCCCACGTGCCACGGTCCACCCAGTCGTTCGCCGTCACTCCATGCGCATCGGGGGTCGTGCCGGTGAGCACCGTCGCATGGCCGGGGGCCGTCAACGTGATCGCGTGGCGGTAATGGCAATTCGTGAAATTCACGCCGTTCGCCAGCAGCCGCCGGAAACCGCCCTCCCCGAAGTGGGGGCCGAAGCGCGCGAGGTAGTCCCCGCGGAACTGGTCGATCACGATGACCACGGCGAGGCGCGGCGGCTCGGCGGCGGGGGCGACCGCGGCGAAGGCGGCGAGCAGGGCAAGGGCGGAAACCGGAGGCAGACGGCGGGGCGAGGGCACGCCTCGGGGATGGCCGAAGCAGGTGACGTGGCAAGCGCGGCGGATACGCTCGGCCGGACATTGACGCATCCCAACGCCGCGACTTCTCATCGGCTCGCGCGCCCCCGCTCCCTCGCGCCCCGCTCCGCTTTCCCTAAGACGCCACCCCATGCATCGCATCGCCTTCGCCCTCATCCCGCTGTTCCTGTCCGGAGGCCTCGCCGCCGCCGACGTCGCCTCCTACCGCAAGCTCCAGCTGAACGACCAGTTCCTCGCCGAGGGCGCCACCTTCGGCGACTTCAACCGCGACGGAGTGATGGACGTCGTCGCCGGCCCCTACTGGTACGCGGGGCCCGACTTCCGGAAGCGGCACGAGTTCTACCCGGCCGCGCCGTTCGATCCGCTGCGGTACTCCGACAACTTCTTCGCCTTCGCCCACGACTTCAACCGCGACGGCTGGTCCGACATCCTCGTGCTCGGCTTCCCCGGAGTGGACGCCTCCTGGTACGAGAACCCCGGCGAGAAGGGCGGCGCCTGGCGCCGGCGTGTCGTGTACCTGCCGGTCGACAACGAGTCGCCGACCTTCGGCGACCTCCTCGGCAACGGCCAACCGGTGCTGATCTGCTCGAGCCTCATGCGCCTTGGCTACGCGACGCCGGACCCGAAGGACCCGACGCGCCCGTGGACCTTCCACCCGATCTCGCCGCCCGGCCAATGGCAGCGTTTCACGCACGGCCTCGGCTTCGGCGACCTCAACGGCGACGGCCGCGCCGACCTGCTGGAGAAGGACGGCTGGTGGGAGCAACCCGCATCGCTCGCCGGCGATCCCGTCTGGAAGAAGCACCCGTTCCCCTTCGCGCCCGGGCGCGGCAGTTCGCAGATGCTCGTGACCGACGTGAACGGGGACGGGCTTGCGGACGTCGTCTCGGCCAAGGACGCGCACGGCTACGGCCTGTCGTGGTTCGAGCAGGCGCGCGGCGCCGAGGGAGCGATCACGTTCAAGGAGCATCCGATCACCTCGACCAAGGCGGACGAGAAGCTCGGCGGCGTGCAGTTCTCGCAACTGCACGCGGTGACGCTGGCCGACCTCGACCGCGACGGCCTGCCCGACATCATCACCGGCAAGCGCTGGTGGGCGCACGGCCCGAAGGGCGACGCGGAGCCGAACGCCGACCCGGTGATCCAGGCCTTCCTGCTGCGTCGCGAAGGGAGCAAGGCCCGCTTCGAACCGCGCCTCATCGACGCCGCCTCCGGCATCGGCGTGCAGCTCGTCGCGGCCGACGCCGATGGCGACGGCATCCCCGACCTCGTGAGCGCCAACAAGCGCGGCACGTTCGTCTTCCTCTCCGGCCGGCCCGCTGCCGGCCGCTGAAGCGCGCTCCGGCAACGCACCGGCTCCCCCTTACGGGGTCGGGGCCCTGCCTGACCTTTTTCCCCAGCTGAAAAGCCATACCCGCTGGGCCGTGGAAGCGCCCTGATCCAGGATGAAAATGGACCTAGGCCTGAAAACATTCTGCTGGGCGCAAATCGCAGCGTGCCTTTGGCCAATCGTACCGACCGGCTTTCATTCGCGCCGATGAGCGCGACGTTCTGTTCAGACTGTACGGAACTACAAAGCGTTACTTTCCCTAACGCGCTCCTCCAACGAGGACCACGCTCTAAGCTGGAAAGCGCCGACCGAATCCGCGGCCGGCGCTTCAGATTCAAAGGCCTCGATCAGGGCAATTCGTAGACCTCGAGCAAAGCAGTCCCGGTCGCGCCATCCACTCCCGTGACCCGCGCGCTGTACTGACCAGGATTGAGGGTGACTACCAAAGCAGCATCACGGCTGCCCGCTGCCAAGGCGAAGGCCCCCACTTGCGCCATCGCATTTTGGACCGCTGACGCACCAGAGTCCGTCGACCAAGAGTCATTGCTAGCCACCGGGGCTCCGGCCGCATTCATCACGGTCAGAAGCGGATCAGCTAGGGCATTGGCGACACCAAAACCCGTGAGCCCGGGGCCGACGGCACGGATCAAGACTTGCCGGGAACGCGAGCCGGTGACGACAAAGCCCCCGATCAGCTGGGCATCGTTCCCTCCCACAAAAGCGCGACTTGACAGGTTGGTAAGGCGGTCGCCGGCAGTACGCTGGCCGATAGAAGGGGCCTCCACAGCGACGGGCGCACCATTCAACACGGCCTGCATCGCCCGGAAAAAGACATCGGTGTTGTCCATGCTTCCTGTAAACAGCCCGGCCCCGGCACCCATCGCGGAAAGGGGAATGTCGGAGGCTGTGTGCACCGCGCTCGAACCAGGCACTTGGCCGGTGATGCGGAACCCGCCTCCCGCGTCGTGCGCAAGGGGGTCGGCAGGATAGGTGTTGAGGGGCGCCTGACCGTTCAAGGGCTGCTGGGAATCGCGCAGCGGCCGCGCGTTGGTGCGCCAGTCCTCATTGCGATCGGAATTGCCCGCGTAACCGATGAGCATACGACGATCCACGTCTGTGGTCTCCGGATACCCGTCGGTCAGAATCTTGTAGTAGGGGAAGCCCGCGGCCTCATAGAGGCCGACGACGCCACTGTCGCGGAGCTGCGCTGCGCCGCCATTGGCCTCGGCCCGCTGCTTCAGGCTGGCATCGGTGACGGTGGAAGCCCCGATGATATTCACGCCGGCGCACTCGTGGTCGGCGGTGATGATGGCGAGCGTGTCCGGATTGCGGATGACGAACTGGCGCACCCGTTCAATCGCGCGGTCAAACTCGATCGTATCGAGGATCCAGCGCTCCGTGTCCATGTTGTGGGCCTGCTTGTCGATGGAGGCAGCCTCCACCATGAGGACGAAGCCATTCGGGTTACGGCTCAGGACCTGTAACGCGGCGGCGGTCATCTCGTCCAACATCGGCTGATCGGGGAATCCGTAGTCGTCCACAACCGAACTCTGTCCGCGCCGCTTGGCGATTTTGTCGAGCGCCACGTTCATATTGGACAGGCTGTAGAGACCGAGCAGGCGGTCCGTGGCGGCGGGGATGGTCCGCAGCTGGGTGGCATTGGCCGTGTAGGTGAAACCGGCGGCTTGGAAGTCCGCCAGCAGGTCGCGGCTCGGATCCGAGGAGCCCCGAGGCACGCCCCAGCCCGTTGCCAACTCGACCGGGAGGACATAATCGTTGGAGGCGCTGCGGGCTGAACCGGGGGTCGTACTGGGCAGGAACCACTTGCGGCCACCCCCGAGCAGCACCCGCAATCCGCCTCGGCTGGCCGCCTCGTCGAGGTACTGGTCGCAGATTCCCGTACCAGCGCCGCGATTAGCCGTGTGGGTGCCGAAGGCGCCCGGGGTGGCGTCAAATACGTCTGAGGTCGTCACGATGCCCAAAGACTTGCCGAGCGTCCGCGACAAGAATTCGCCGATCAGCTCCACGCGGGGGTTGTCGAAGTTATCCGTGGTATCGTCCGGGAAAACGCCCTGCTGGTTGTTATTCGCCTTGTTGCCGTTGGCGTAAATGGCGGCGCCGGGCGAAGAATCGGTAACAATCGAGTTCAGCGATGCCGTCTGGAGCAGGCCGGTAACAGGAAACTGGTCCATGGCCAGTGGGGCGAGCGATTTACCTTGGGAAACACCGTGCAGCATGATGCGGGCGGCGGTGCGGTGGGCGATGCCCATGCCGTCGCCAATCAGGAAGATCACATTTCGCGCCTTGGCTAGGTTGGCGGCGCCGGAGAGGGCAACCACCTCGAAATTACCTTGGGCGGTCACCACTGCGCCGTCGCTCTGGGTGGCGCGCACGGTAAGTAAATGGATTCCGGGAACGGTCACACTGAAGGCGCGACGCGTCCCGAGCATGGTGCCGGCCGGAAGACCCGCGACGGTGGCCGGGGCTAGAGCGACGGATCCGCCGACGGGCGAGCCGTTGACGAGAAATTCGACCCCGACGATTGACTGGCCGGTGTCCGGGCGGACCGTCGCCTGCAAATCAAACCTCTGGTTAGGGATGAAGCGAGAGATGATCGGCGGATTGGGATCGCCGAAGGCGAACAAGCCGCTCGGCGGGGTGAGACGGGATATGGAGGGCGCGGCTTCCATTGTGGCAAGGCCACCGAGCGACACCCCGACGGCGCCGCAAAGCAGGCGCCGGAGGACAGACAGGTTGGATCGGTTCATTGTAGGGAAAGGGCGGCTCGCTCAGGGCGAAGCGGTCGCGGAGCCCGGAGCGCTGGAGACCTCGTCAAGGCGGAGCCGAGCGAACGAATTGCGCCCATCCGGGGTGACGGCGTGACCGACCTCGAGGACACCTATGAGCACGAGCCGGCCCGGGCGGTAAGGAATCCGTCCCACGGCACGGTAGTCCGCAACAAGCACCGGGAGCGTAGCCGGAGGGAGGTCGTCGATCAGGCAGAAGCCATCGTTGGAAACCTGGGTCGGCCAAGGAGTGAGGAGGAACATGCCCTCGCTTCGGTGCTGCTCCCGCGCCATGTATCCCGCAATTCGAACCCGCCGACCGTCTAGGGTGCGCAGGCGAGTGGAGAGTTCGAGGCCCCGGTCGCCAGCCACGGAACTAAAGAAATCGCTGAACCGCAGTTCCGGCACTTCCGTAGATCCGCTCGCCAGGTCGAGAGTGGTCCGCCCGGCCTGAGCCAAGGCCTGAGTCGCCCGGGAAGCATGATAACGCCATGCCGCATCGCCGGAGGTTTCCCGTCCCACGATCGGGATCGCCGAGGTAAAAATCGCCAACGCCAGCAGGCTTCGGAAAGGGAAGGTCGAACTCACGACCTCACCGTAAGGGGCGATCTTTACGATCCCGGGACGGACAAGTTACAACTTCGCCACGATCCACCAGTAGACCGGACTCAACGAACGCGGAAGCATCAGGGGCTATTGGGAAATGCAAAGTGAGCAGCGTCGTGTTTGCTCCAAAAACCTGTCGGCCCTGATCCCGCGGGGGCCGATTCGCCGTTTGCCAGCACGACTCCCCCGCGCTTCGTTGGGCCGAAACTCCCGCCGATGTCCTCCGCCCGCACCTTGGTCAAAGACGCCCTCCACGCCGCCGCCGCGCCGGCCGATCCCATCCTCCTGCAGGGCTGGGTCCGCACCCGCCGCGACGCCAAGGGTTTCTCCTTCATCGAGCTCAACGACGGCTCCTGCCTCAAGGGCGTGCAGGTCATCGCCCGGGACACGCTGCCAAACTACGCGGCCGACATCGGCCGCGCGCAGACGGGGGCCTCGGTCGAGGTGCGGGGCCGGCTGGTTCCCTCGCAGGGCCAGGGCCAGAAGTGGGAGGTCGTGGCGGAGTCATTCGTGATCGTGGGCGACACCGACGCCACCTACCCGCTGCAGAAGAAGGGCCACACCCTCGAATTCCTCCGCGAGATCGCGCACCTGCGGCCGCGCTCGAACCTCTTCGGCGCCGTCTTCCGCGTGCGCAGCCGGCTCGCCTACGCCGTGCACCAGTTCTTCCAGGAAAAGGGCTTCGCCTACGTGCACGCCCCGATCATCACCGCGAGCGACTGCGAGGGCGCGGGGGAATTGTTCCGCGTGACGACGCTCGACCCCTCGCACCCGCCGATGACGGAGGCCGGCGACGTCGACTTCCGCCGGGATTTCTTCGGTAAGCGCGCGTACCTCACGGTGAGCGGCCAGCTCGAGGCGGAGGTGTTCGCCTGCGCGTTGTCCAACGTGTACACCTTCGGGCCGACGTTCCGCGCGGAGAACTCCAACACCTCGCGGCACGCGGCCGAGTTCTGGATGATCGAGCCGGAGATGGCGTTCTGCGACCTGCAGGGGAACATGGACCTCGCGGAGGAGTTCGTGAAACACCTCATCCGCGACGCCCGCGAGCACTGCGCCGCCGACCTGGAATTCTTCGGCAAGTTCGTGGACAAGGACCTGCTGGCGCGCCTCGAGTTCGTGCTCGAGCGGCCGTTCCAGCGCTGCAGCTACACCGACGCGATCGACATCATCACGCAGTCGGGCCGGAAATGGGAACACCCCGTGATCTGGGGCGACAACCTGCAGAGCGAGCACGAGCGGTTCCTCGCCGAGGAACACTTCAAGTGCCCGGTCACGGTCTTCAATTACCCGCGCACGCTGAAACCGTTCTACATGCGGGTGAACGAGGACGGAAAGACGGTGCGCGCGATGGACCTGCTGGTGCCCGGCATCGGCGAGATCATCGGCGGCAGTCAGCGCGAGGAACGGCTCGACGTGCTCCGGGAGAACCTCGCGCACCACAAGCTCAGCGAGAAGGACTACTGGTGGTACCTCGACCTCCGCCGCCACGGCACCGTGCCGCACGCGGGCTTCGGACTCGGCTTCGAGCGCATGCTCATGTTCGTCACCGGCGTGGGTAACATCCGCGACGTGATCCCGTTCGCGCGCACGCCGGGCAACGCCGAGTTCTGACCGGGCGATCCGCGCGCCACCCACGCTTCCCTCCGCCGCGCGTCGCCGCCAAGTTCCGCGCCATGAATCCCCTCCGCGCCCCCGCCGCCGCGGTCCTGCTTGCGGCGTGCGCTACCCTGCTCCGCGCCGCCGGCCCCGTGGTGCCCGTCGGCCTCGCCCGCGTCGACATCACCCCGGAGACCCCGATCCTGCTCTCGGGCTACCAGTCCCGCACGGCCGCCGCCGAGCGCGTGGAAATGAAGCTCCACGCCCGCGCCCTCGCGATCGGCGAGGATGGTCCGGGGCTCACCGTGCTCGTCTCGGCCGAGGTCATCGCCATCGGGGAGGAGACCGCGGCGCACGTCGCCGCCGAGCTGAAGCGCCGCTTCGGGCTAGACCGCGCCCGCCTGGCCGTGACGGCGACGCACACGCACGCCGGCCCCGCCCTCGCCGACACGATCCCGTTCATGTTCTCGCGCGACCTGCCCACCGCGGAGCAGGAGCGGATCGACCGCCACACGCGCGTGTTGCGCGAAAGGCTCGTCACCGTCGCCGCCGAGGCGATCGCCGCCCGCCGGCCCGCGCGCCTCGACTGGGGTGAGGGCCGCGTGGACGTCGCCGCGCACCGGCGCACGGTCGTCGACGGCAAGTGGAAGAACTTCGGGATCGTGCCCGGCGGCCCCGTGGACCACGCGCTGCCCGTGCTGCGGGTCACCGACCCGGCGGGCACGGTGCGCGGCGTGCTGCTCGGCTACGCCTGCCACTGCACCACGCTCGGGGGGAACGACAACTTCGTGCATCCCGACTGGGCTGGCGACGCCGCGGCCCGGATCGAGGCCACGCACGGCGGAGCGCCCGCGATCGTGACGATCGGCTGCGGCGCCGACGCGAATCCAAGCATGCCGCGTGGACTCGAGGGCGTTCCCGTCCACGGCGCCAAGGTCGCCGCCGAGGTGGCGCGCGTCCTCGGCGGTCCCCTGCGGCCCCTCGGCCCGGTGACCGCCGCCACGCTGCGCCGGATCGACCTGCCGCTCGACCGCGCCGTCACCCGCGCGGAGCTCGAGACCCGCACCAAACCGGGCGCGAGGACGCAGGCGGCGTATGCCGCGCGCCGCTTACTCGCCGACCTCGACGCCGGTCGCCCCCTGCCCGAAGCCATTCCCTATGTCCTCCAGGCGTGGAGCTTCGGTCGCGACCTGCGCATGGTCTTCCTCGCGGGGGAGGTCGTCTCCGAATATTCCCTGCGCTTGCGCCGCGAACTGCCGTCGGAGGCCCTCTGGTTCACCGCCTACGCCAACGCCACCCCGTGCTACATCCCCTCGCGCCGGATGTATCCCGAAGGCGGTTATGAGGTCGACGCCTCGATGGACTACTACGGCTGGCCCACGCGCCTCGCCGAAGGTACCGAGGACCTGATCACCGGCACGGTCCGCACGATGCTGACCTCCGCCCCTCAATCACCGTGAGGAACGCGCTCATCCGTCCCGCGCTGCTGCTCGCCGCCGCCCTGCTCGGGAGCGGTTACAAGGAGGTCCAGCCGCCGGCCAAGGTCGTGCTCCCGCCGCCGCTCAGCCCGGCGGAGTCACTCGCCGCGATCCGCGTATCCGCCGATCTCGAGATCGAGCTGGTCGCAGCCGAGCCCGCGGTGATGGACCCCGTCGACCTCGCTTGGGGCCCTGATGGTCGCCTCTGGGTCGTCGAGATGGCAGACTACCCCCTCGGCATCGACGGCCGGGGCCGGCCCGGCGGCCGCGTGCGCGTGCTGGAATCGACGCGCGGCGACGGCCGCTTCGACAAGTCCACGCTCTTCGCCGACGGCCTGCGCTCGCCGACCACCGCGGTGCCGTGGCGCAATGGCCTCCTCGTCGTCGCGGTGCCGCACATCCTCTACCTCGAGGATACCGACGGCGACGGCCGCGCCGACCGCCGCGAGGAACTCTTCTCCGGCCTCGCCGAGGGCAACGAGCAGCACTTGTCCAACGGCCTGCAGTGGGGCCTCGACGGCTGGCTCCACCTCGCGAACGGCAACAGCGGCGGCAAGGTCACCTCGCCCCAACTCGGACGCGTCGTCGAGCTCGGGCAACGCGACTTCCGCGTGCGGGTCGAGACCGGCGAGGTCGAGCTCGTCTCCGGCCAGACCCAGGCGGGACGCAACCGCGACGACTGGGGAAACTGGTTCGGCGGCAACAACTCGAACCCCATCTGGCACTTCGCCCTCGAGGAACACTACCTGCGGCGCAACCCGCACTTCGCGCCGCCCAACCCCGTCTCCACCATCGCCGCGATCCCGGGCGCGGCCCGCGTCTTCCCGCGCAGCGCGACCATGGCGCGCTTCAACGACGGCTTCGCGGCCAACCACTTCACATCCGCCTGCGGGACGATCATCTACCGCGACGACCTGCTGGGGCCCGCCTACGCCGGCAACGCCTTCATCTGCGAACCCGTCCACAACCTCGTCCACCGCGCGGTCCTTCGCCCCGCCGGCGCGACGTTCCGCAGCGAGCGCACGCCGGAGGACGCCGCGGCCGAGTTCCTCGCTTCCACCGACACCTGGTCGCGTTTCGTGGCCGCGCGCGCCGGCCCCGACGGCGCGTTGTACGTGGCCGACATGTACCGGCTCGTCATCGAACACCCGAAGTGGATCCCCGACGCGTGGCAGCGCGAACTCGGCGATCTCCGCCGCGGGGAAAACCAAGGCCGGATCTACCGCGTGAAACCCCGCGGCCGCGCGCTTCGCCCCGTCCCGCGCCTCGACCGCGCCGACGCCGCGGGGCTCGCCTCGGCGCTGGAAAGCCCGTCGGGCGTCGTTCGCGACCTCGCCCAGCAAACAATCGCAGGGAAGAACGTCCGCGCCGCCGCTCCGGCGCTGGAGCGGATCGCCGTTTCGTCTTCGCTTCCCGCGGCCCGTGGCCAGGCACTTTGGACCCTGCAAGGACTCGGGGCACTCCAGCCCGACGCCGTCCGCCGCGCGTTGACTGATCTGCACCCCGGCGTGCGACGGCAGGCCTTGCGGCTCAGCGAATCCTTCGCCGGGAAGGACGCCGCCCTCGGCACGGCCGTGGCGGCGTGCGCGAACGATCCCGACGCGGCGGTGCGCCAGCAGGCCGCTTACACCCTGGGTGAGTGGCCCGGCGCGCAGGCTGGAACCGCCCTCGCAGCCCTCCTCAAGGCCGACGCCGACCGCTACATCCGCGCGGCCGCGATGAGCTCCGCGCTGCCGCATGCCGCAACCTTGCTCGCGGAACTCGCCCGCGGCGGACCGGAATTCGCACCTCTGGTCGCCGAGATCGCCACCGCGACCGACCACGCCGCCGCGATCGCCGACTTGCTCGCCCGCGCCACGGCGGACGCCTCCGCCAAAGACCCGCGGCCCGCGTTTGCCGCCCTGGCCAACCTGCTCGACCTCCTGCAACGCAACAACCGCACGCTCGCGCAGCTGGTGACGCGGGGCGGCGAGCCCATGCGCGCCGCGCTCGAGGGGGCGGACGCCGCGTTCGAGCGTGCCCGCGTCGTCGCGACCGACGGTGATGCCGGCACCGTCAACCGCGTGGCGGCAATCCGATTGCTTGGTCGCGGACGGAAGGGCCAGGACGATGATTTCAATCGCCTCGCAGGGCTGCTGACGGCCGGGCAGCCGGCCGAAATTCAACTCGCGGCCGTCGAGACGCTCGGCCGCATGAACCGCACCGCCACTCCGGAGCGACTCCTCGCCGGCTGGCCCGGCTACGGGCCAACGGTCCGCACGGCGGTACTCGACCTCGTCTCGGCGCGCCCCGCCTGGGCGCACGTGCTGCTGGATCGCGCCGAGCAGGATGAGGCGTTCCGCGCGCAGATCGATCCGGGCCGCCGCACCGTGCTGGCCCAGCATCCGCAGACCAAGCTGGCGAACCGTGCCGCCGCGATCTTCGGCACCGGACTCGACGCCGGCCGCCAGCAGGTGATCGACCGCTATCTCGCGACGATGTCTGGACTGAAATCCGACGTGACCCGCGGCGCGGCGGTGTTCGCCAACGCATGCGCGGCCTGCCACCGCTTCGGGGAAACCCCGGGGCGCGCCGTCGGACCCGACCTCGCGGTCGTGAAGGACCGCAGCGCCGGTTATCTCGTCACGCACATCCTCGATCCGAACCGGGCGGTCGAGGATCGGTACCACTTCTACACCGCGACGCTGCAGGACGGGCGCACCCCCGCGGGACTCGTGGCCGGCGAGACCGGCGGCAGCCTTACCCTCCTCGGGCTGGACGGCACGGAGCAGACCATCCTGCGCGGTGAACTCCGCTCGCTGATGAGTTCCGGCCGCTCGCTGATGCCCGAAGGGCTGGAGGCCGCCGTGAACGAACAAGCGATGGCCGACCTCATCGCCTTCCTCGCGGCGGGCCGCTGAGCGATCCTCCCTCGTGGAGGAGGCATCTGGTCTGATCTCCGCTTCGCACGCCTTCGCGGCTCCAATTCCAGAATCAGACAACCGCGGATCCCGCCGATGCCACGGATCAAGGCCCGGCTCACGTCGCAGGCAAAACCAGGGGTACTCGCCCGGGCAGCCCAACCGGGCTGATCCGGCTGCCGTGTCTTCCGTGAGTTCCGTGGTCTCCGCCTGCGAATCGAGACTCGTCGATGCTGGCGGTCGCGTTAAGGTGCGACGCCCATGCCCGTCCTGACGCAGTCGCCGACGATCCAGCTGAGCCTGCTCGCAGGTTTCCTGTACGCGATCGCCGCGCTTGTCCTGAAACGCTCCGCGGAGCTGGGTGCGGGCGTCTGGCGCACGGCGTTCGTAGCAAACGTGATCTGCGCCGGCGTCTTCCTCGGCCTGCTGCCGCTCGGCGGGCAGGTGCACCCCGAGCTGTGGTGGCAGCCGGTCCTGACCGGCGCATGCTTTGTCGCCGGCCAATGGCTCACGTTCGCCGCGATCGAGCGCGGGGACGTGTCGGTCGCCACGCCGGTGCTCGGGGTGAAGATCCTGCTGGTGGCGTTGATCGCGACGCTGCTCGCGGGCGAGCGGCTCTCAGTGCGCCTTTGGCTGGCGGCGGCGATCGCCACCGCCGGAGTCGCGCTGCTCAACCGCCGCCCGGCGGAAGGCGGCCGGCACGACATCGGACGCACGATCCTCGCCGCAGGGGCGGCGGCCACGGTGTTCGCCGTGTTCGACGTGCTCGTGCAGTTGTGGACGCCGCGTTGGGGCACGGGCCGCTTCCTGCCGCTCACGATGGGCTGCTCGGCCTTGCTTTCCCTGGCCCTGGTCCCGCGGTTCCGCGCCCCGCTCTCCGCCATCGACCGCGCCGCCTGGCCCTGGCTGCTGGCCGGTGCGCTGCTCATCGCGCTGCAGGCGCTGATCTTTGTCTCAACCATCGCGCGCTGGGGGCAGGCCGCGCTCGCCAATGTCGCCTACAGTTCGCGCGGGCTCTGGACGATCGTCCTCGCTTGGGCCGTGGCGCACCGGCTCGGGTCCGGCGGCGGCACCGACCGTCGCTTGCTGCCTTGGCGTCTCGCCGGCGCCCTGCTGATGATGTCCGCGATCGGACTGCTCGCATGAAGCCCGCGCCCGCCCTCGCCTTCACGCTCGTCGTGTTACTGGCGGCGACAGGCTGCGGCCGCCGCGAATCGGCAGTGGCCGCGGGCGACCGCGCGGGGGTGCTGCACGTCGGCAACGGGGCCGAGATCCAATCCCTCGACCCGCATCTCGCGGGCGGCAGCGTCGACCACAACGTCCTCTCCACGCTCTTCGAGGGCCTGCTGACGCTGGACGAGGAGACGCTGCTCCCGCGTCCCGGCGCGGCCGAGCGCTGGGAAGTCTCGGCCGACGGGCTGCGCTACACCTTCCACCTGCGGCGCGACAGCCGTTGGTCGAACGGCGATCCGCTCACGAGTCGGGATTTCCTGTACAGCTTCCGTCGGGCGCTGAGCCCGGCGTTGGGATCCGAGTACAAGGATGCGCTCTACCCGGTGCGGGGCGCCGAAGCTTTCGCCCGGGGAAGGATCACGGATTTCGCGGAGACAGGGTTCGCCGCACCCGATGAGCACACCCTCGTGATGACGCTGGAACGGCCGGCCCCGCATTTCCCGACAGTCCTCCGCGCCAACGTGAGCTTCCCGGTCCATGCGGCCTCGGTGGAGCAAGACGGGACGCGCTTCGACGACCGCACCGGAAGGTGGACGAATGCGCGGCCGTTCGTGGGCAACGGACCCTTCCGGCTGGTGGAATGGAAGGACCACCGGCACTTGGAAGTGGAACGCAATCCGCACTACTGGGACGCGGCGCGCGTCCGGCTGAACCGCATCCGCTTCCACCCGGGCGAGTCGACGCAGGCGCAGGAGCTGGCGTTCCGCGCCGGCCAGCTGCACACGACGTGGGACGTGCCGCTTTCAAAGGTCGATGCCTGGCGCCGTGAGTCGCCGGGGCAGCTCCGCGCCGAACCCTACTTCGAGAGCTACTTCATCCGCCTCAACACCCGGCATCCGGTCCTGAAGGACGCTCGCGTGCGGCGGGCGTTGGCACTGGCGGTCGACCGCGCGGCGATCTCCCGCGACGTGCTGCGCGGCGGGCAAACCGAGGCGACGAGCCTCACCCCGCCGGGACTGGGCGGCTACGCGCCCCCGGCGAGCGTGACGCACGACCCGGCGGCGGCGCGCGACCTGCTGGCGGCGGCGGGCTTTCCCGGCGGGCGCGGCCTCGGGCCGTTGGAACTTTCAACGATCTCCTCCGAGGTGAACCAACGCATCGCCGAGGCGTTGCAGGCCATGTGGCGCCGGGAGCTGGGGATCGAGGTACGGATCCTGAGAAAGGAGTTCAAGGTGCTGCTCGATTCGCTCGACACGCTGGACTACGAGCTGGCGCGCGGACGCTGGATCGCGGAGTACCCCGACCCTCTCACCTACCTGTCGATCTTCACGACGGGAAACGGCGTGAACGGCACGGGTTTTTCCGATCCCGCGTACGACGCCCTCGTGGCAGCAGCGGCGGGCGAGGCGACGCCCGCCGCCCGGCTCGCCGCGCTGCGACGCGCCGAGGCGCACCTCATGGGGCAGATGCCCGTCGTGCCGGTTTACTGGGGCTCCCGCACCACGCTCGTCGCACCGTCGGTGCGCGGCTGGAAGCCGTCCCCCCTCGGCTTCCGCAATTACAAGGACGTCTGGCTCGAACCCTGATTCCGCGGTCCGGCCGGCCAATCACGCCTTGCTCCGCCGCCGGCCCGCGCGCACGCTCGCCGCGAAACATCCCGCCGGAAGCAGCGTGAGCGCCACCATCGAGAATCCCATGGCAAGGACGAGGACGCCCGCCGCCCGGCGGCCGCGGCGCATCCGGGCCTTCACGATCCTCGAGGTGACCATGGCTTCGTTCGTCCTCGCGCTCGGCATCGCCACGTCGATCGTCGCGATCCAATCGGGCCTGAGGTTCATCGACGTCTCGCGCGACACGACCCTCGCCGCCCAGATCCTCCAGAGCGAGATCGAGCGCATCCGGATGATGAGCTGGACCTCGGTTTCGGCCCTGCCGGCCTCGGCGGAGGTGAACCTTTCCGACATGTTCTCCTCGTCGACCACGCTCGCGCGGCGCTTCACGGTGACCCGCACCGTCGAGGCTGACACCGCGCGCGCAAGCGACGTCCGCCTGATCACGCTTTCCGTCTCCTGGCGCGCGGTCGACGGTCGCCTGCAGACGCGAAGCTTCCAGGCCAAGTACATCAAGAACGGCCTCTATGACTACTTCTACACGGTCGCGCGCTCGTCGTAGCCGGGCGTTCACGCTCGTCGAGATGATGGTCGGGGCCGGGCTCTCCGGCTTCATCCTGGCGGGCGTGCTTTCTACCTTCCTGTTCATGGGGCGGACGGGCGCGAATATCCGGAACTACAGCGACATGGAGTCCCAGGCGCGGCGCGCGCTGGAGCAGTTCGCGCAGGATGTACGACAGGCGAGCGCGATCAGCTGGACCGATGCCAACACCATCGTGCTCACGGTGGACAGCGCGAGCGTGACCTATGCCTACACCTCGGGGTCATTCACGCGAACGACGGGTTCCAGCACGATGACCTTGCTCAGCGGCATCACGACGTTCGCGTTCAAGGCCTACAGCATCACGGGGGCCGAACTCGCGGGCATCGGCACCACGACCTCGCTCGCTTCGGCCAACCTCAACACGAAGCAGCTCCAGATCTCCCTCGAGGCCTCCCGCTCCACCACGACCGTCGCGACCGCGACGAACACCGTGCTCTCGGCGCGCTTCATCCTGCGCAACAAGCGCGTCACCGCATGAACCGCGGCCCCGCCAAGCGCTCCCGCCGCACGCGCGGCGCGCTGCTGATCGCCGCGCTGCTGATTTGCGCCATCATCGGCATCTCCATCACGAGCTACATCCAATTGGGCCGCACGAGCCTCACCGTCGCGAACCGCGCGCTCTACAACAACGCGGCGATGAACCTCGCCGAAAACGGGCTCGAGGAGGCGATGTACGCGATCAACCAGGATGCCACCGCCTCGAGCTATTCCTGGTCCGGCGATGGCTGGACCACCAGCGGGACCGAGGCCAAGCGCAAGTGGACCGGCACCCGCTTCGACCAGAACGCCACCGGCGAGGTGCGCGTGCGCGTCGAGAACTACGCCGGCGCCAGCAGCCCCGTGATCTACGCCCGATCGCTCGTGACCCTCGGAGGCGGTGCTTCGGCCGGGCCCGCCGTGGAAAAATGGATCAAGGTCACGCTCGTGCGCACCTCCAAGTTCGCCAACGGGCTCGTTGCCAAGGACACGATCCGCTTTTCCGGCTCCAACGCCACCGTCGACAGCTGGGAGTCGGGCTACCCGACCTCCGACGTGAAATACTCAGCGGGCGTGCGGCGCGACAGGGGCAGCGTCGGCAGCGTCTCGGTTTCGGTGAGCGCCGTCGCCGTGCAGAACGCCGACATCTTCGGCTACGCCGCCACCGGCGGCGCCCTGCCCACCGTCGGCCCCAACGGTCGCGTGGGCACCTTCACGACGGCGCTGGGCACGATGGACATGTCGCGAGTCTCGACCGACTTTTCGGCCAACTTCGACCCGGTCGCGCAACCGACCGGCGGGACCTACGTGGGGCCGATCGGCTCCACCACGCTCGGCACGGCGGGTGCCGCCACGACCTTCAGCGGAACCGCAATCTCCCTCAGCGGAGCCGCGACCAACAAGCTCATCATCAACGGCGACGTGACCCTCTATCTGACGGCCGCCGCCGGCAGCTCGGCGATCAGCGTCACCGGCAACGCCAGCATCGAGATCACCGCTGGAAGTTCGCTCATCATCTACACCGCCGGCGACGTGAGCATCGCCGGCAACGGCGTGCT
>JACCEC012538277.1_pt1 | contig 25343 bp, 27 predicted proteins | sample 7450121 | NCBI WGS metagenome assembly JACCEC01 (sample SAMN15323455, study PRJNA562643) | freshwater metagenome | isolation source: river surface water | place: USA:Blue River Watershed | collected 2017-08-18 | reverse complement strand
TTTAAAATGCACACCTGGATTCAACTGCATATTTTTGAAGAAATCTTGCCAAATACCCGCCGAACCTTGAATTCTATTTAATTCCTTGTGAATATTTGGGTCGTACTGAACAATCTCAATCTGACCACGACCTGTTCGGTCATATTTAATATAGTAGGGTTTTTGAATACCAATTGAAGGCCCACCAGCAACAATTAGGCTGATACCGATTCCATCTTCGCCATTTTTCTTGAAATAGACAATTTCTCTACCGTATTGTGGCCGAACTGAAAATAGGTAATTGGTTTTGCCATAGATAAATCTATTAGCAATACTCGTAGGTTCTGATTTTTCTTTAGGATGTTTAATATTGATGGCTTCTACTGCAATATAACGGTGAAGTGGGTGGCCTTTCATACTACCAACAGCACTTGAATGGCGAACAACGACTCCTCCCAACAACCCCGAATTGGTGTTGGTTGTAGCACCATAAGCCAGCATTTTATAATCTTCACTTGTTTTCTTAGGAGCAGGTGTAGTTGCTTTACGTTGGGCAAAGGTACTAATCGAAAAAAGTACAAAAAATATGCTTAGAAATCTGACAATCACGGAAGCCATTGTTTTATTCGGGATTAACAATATAAATATAAACGTATTTTTTTGAAAAATCATCTCTCATCTAACTAAATAAATTAAATGAATGTTCTTTGCTTTTGAAAAATACTTGTTTTTACCTTATTTTGAAGTGCTTATTAATGAAATTAAAATTATTTAATCAAAGAAAATGCCTACTTCAAAAATAGTTTATCTTGGCGATTTGCGTACGCAAGCCACTCATTTGCAATCAAACGAAGCAATTATTACAGATGCACCTGTTGATAACAACGGTAAAGGTGAAGCCTTTTCTCCGACTGATTTAGCCGCAACTTCACTCGGAAGCTGTGCCATGACAATTATGGGAATTATGGCAAAGCGTGAAGGGGTTGATTTTAGTGGCTCAGAAATAGAAGTTACAAAGATAATGTCAGCCGAAGCTCCACGCCGAATTGCTAAAGTTATTGTTGATTTTACGATGAAAACCCCAGAAGCTCTTTCGGAAGAAGTTCAAGCAAAATACGTGAGAGCTGCTCATACTTGCCCAGTTTCACTAAGTTTACACCCAGATATCGAACAGGTTTTTAATTTTAGCTGGACTATCGCTTAATAATACTTTGGTAAATGATGAATGAGAAGCATTCATCATTTACCAATTATATTCTATAATTGATTGACAATTTCATCAAAACGAATATCAAAATGAGAAGCATCGTAAACAGACTTTCCATTTTTGATAATTAGTATTTGGGGAGATTCGTGTTCAACATCAAATTCTTGAGCAATTTTATTTGAAATCGGTCGGAGTTTCAATAAATCAAGGTAGTAAGGCTTCAAATCTTTAGCTTCCTCATCTTTCCATGCTCTTTCTAATCTTGATAGGGCAGTTGCACTAATTGAACAAGTTGTGCTGTGTTTCAGAATCATAACTGGCTGATTATATGATTCTTGCTTGATTTCTTCTAATTGATTCTCTTCTGTTAGTTTATTCCAATTCATTTCATGAACATTATATGGTTTAAAATAAAAACATACAAGGTTAATGAAAAGTTTCTACTAATTTTCTTGAGCTTTTACAGATAAAGTTTGTGAAATGAAGATTTAGGCTTTGGAGAAAAGTGTTTTACTAAATTGTGTAAGTTTATCAAAGGAAAATATTAGTTTAACCTGATTTTTTACGGCATTCCAGAATGAAATGTCTTCTATTTTATTTTCATCTGGTTGATTGAATGCAATGCCTATTGCCAAAATAAAATATACAATACTACTAAGTGTATATTGAATGATGTATAGCGGTAGGATACTATTTTGAAAGACAAAAAAGTTATAAGAATAAAGAATGTCCTTAACAATCATCAATAAAACGCCAGTAGCTACCCAATAATAACTTTTACCCTTCACCCGACGAAACAGGCCATGAGAAATCAAAATCATTAATTGAATACTGTAAAATATGGTAAGAAAATACACAACCTCTGGTAGGATGGGTATCAAAACAACTCCAAAAAAGACAAAGATAATAGTAATCGGTATTACTAATTTAGGCAGGTCTTTTTGGCTGCCAGAATAGATTCGAGTCCCTTCACGGCGGAATATGAATATAAAAAGTGCGTGCATGGCGATGGTCATCACAATTTGCAAGGCTTCACCAATTTGCCCACCAATCAATACAAAAGAGTCTGAAAAAGAGCCGATAAAATAGGCGGCATACATGGCAATGTCAATCGGATTAGCTTGCCAACGACGTTTAAATCCATACCATATGCCTACCATCGGTAGGATAAATATATGTCCTAAAGAAATAAGTAAAGTATTATCAGTGGAAAGACCAAAAGCAGTCAATCCAATAAACAAGACTATTAGAATGGCTATTAGTCTATTCAAATTCATTTAGGAAAATCTATCAAAATAAAAGAAAAGCTTTTGAAATGATGGAAATTATAGCTGTACTATCTTACATGTATAATTAACCGTTATTTGCTACTCACAAATATTATTTATTTTAAAATAAAAATCAACGTTTTTTTATTTTTATTAATAACAAAAGCTACTGTGGCATTGTTTTTGAGAACCTTGAAATAAACTATCCCCTAAACTTCAAGATTTACACCTTATTACAAGTCATGGAACATTTATCAAAAGAATTAGAGTTTTTGAATGATTTATTTAGCCATGTGCAAAGCAGAGGCTTAATGTTGTTAGAAGCTAACAAGGATGAATCAAATCGAATTATCAATTATAACGGCAAGCCATTAATAAATTTTCTGACTAATAGCTACCTTGCCTTGGAAAATGACCCAAGAGTAAAAAAAGCAGCCATTGAAGGAATTGATAAGTATGGACTTTTTTCATCGGTTTCACGTACCTATCTTTCGTTTGACCATTATCTTGAATTTGAAGATAAACTTGAAAAAATATTTGGTTTACCTACGCTAATTATCAATAATGTATCGATAGGCCATTTTGCGTATTTACCATTAATTGTAGGGCAGAACGACGCAATAATTACTGACCAGTTTGTTCATAGAAGTGTGAAGATGGCAGTCCAGTACTTAAAAGGCGGAGGGATATACTCAGAGGTAGTTAGACATAATCAGATGAACGACCTTGAAAAGAGAATCAAAGTATTGAGCGAAACCTATGATAAAGTTTGGTATTTTACTGATAGTGTTTTTTCGATGCAAGGAGGGGTTGCTCCTTTTGAAGACCTTGAAGTGTTATTGAATAAGTACGATAAATTTAATTTATATGTAGATGATGCTCATGGTATGAGTTGGATTGGCGAAAATGGAAAAGGTTATTGTTTCCATAAAATTGCTCATCACGATAAAATGTATGTTATAAGCTCTTTGAATAAGGGTTTTGGTGCTACAAACGCAGTGATGGTTTGTCCCAATCAAAAAACAAAGGATTTGATTCATAAGTTGGGTTTACCAATCATATTTTCTTCGCCAACGATGCACGCAGGCATTACGGCTGGGTCGGCCTTAGCTGATATTCATTTATCACAAGAAATCTACGAACGTCAGGCAATGTTGAATGAAAGGATAAAATTCTTCAAGCAAAAAATTAAAGATTTTGATATTCCAATGCTTAGCCCGAATTCGCATACGCCGATTGGATATATTGTGCTTGGAAGCATAGAAGGTACATTACAATTTGGTGAGATAATGCAAGAGAAAGGATTTATAATGAGTGTTTCTTCGCTTCCAAGCGTGCCTATTAAGCATTCTGGATACAGAGTATCAATTTCACTGCATCAGTCGATGAAAGATATTGAAAATTTATGCGATAATATCGCTGAAACAATGTTGGGATTAGAGAAAAAAAGAGTGTTTAATCGAGAAATCGCCTTTAGAAACATCAGACAATCTGAGCGTAAAAGTGAACTTGCTTGATGCAGAAACGTAAAATATTACAAGCGTTTGTTGAAAAACAAACGCTTTTTTTGTGTTTTTTTAAGAAATCTTCTTATAATTTGTACATTTTTGTTACCTTTATTGTTGAAAATATAACCCAAGATTTTTTCTCTACCAACAACCCTAAAATAAACCAAAGAAACTCCAAATTAATTGATGAGCCTTAATACTGATAACATCCGTCTTGTATTTGGACTAAAACTTAAACAATTGCGACTCGACAAGGGAATGTCTCTTACTGAACTGGCTCAAAAGTCAGGTCTCTCGATGTCGTATATAAATGAGATTGAAAAAGGGAAAAAGTATCCAAAATCTGATAAAATTGTGGCTTTGGCCGAGGCAATGGGGGTCGATTATGATACACTTGTTTCACTCAAGCTTAATAAAAAGTTAGAACCAATCTCAGAATTACTGCGGTCAAACTTTCTGACCGAACTACCCTTTGAGATTTTCGGAATTTCGCCCGCCGATTTACTTGAATTACTATCAGATGCTCCTACCAAATTGAGTGCTTTTATTAGTACAATCATCGAAATTGGTAGAAGCTATAATATGTCTGTTGAGCAGTTTTATTTTGCAGTTTTACGGTCGTACCAAGAAATGCACGATAATTACTTCCCAGAAATAGAAGAGGAAGTTGATAAGTTTTTAGCCGAACATAAAATTTCGCCCGAACAGCAAGTTGATGAATATTTTTTATCAAATCTATTGACTGATAAATACGGCTTCACGATTAAGTATTTCGACGAAGAAGATTACCCCGATATTGTTAATATTCGCTCGGTATTTTTGCCAAAAACTAATACATTGCTCATTAATAAGCGTATTACTTCTGACCAGCGAGCATTTACCTTGGGGCGTGAATTGGGCTTTTTATACATGAAAATAAAAGAACGGCCTTATACCTCTTCATGGGTTGAGGTCAAATCTTTTGATTCAGTATTGAATAATTTCAACGCTTCTTATTTTGCAGGTGCAATTCTGATTCGTAAAGAAAAGCTCATCGAAAAGCTTGAAAAGCTCTTTAATCAGGATACGTGGAATAATAAAACTTTAATAGAATTAGCTGATTATTTTCAAGCCACACCCGAAACACTTTATCACCGAATCAGTAATGTATTACCAAAGTATTTCGGAATAGATGGTATTTTCTTCCTACGTTTTGAGTCTCCATCGGGTCAGAAAGATTATCATTTGACCAAGGAAATGCACTTAGCGAAACGTCATAATCCGCACGAAACACAAAAGGAACATTATTGCCGACGTTGGATTTCGCTTAATATTTTAGATGAAATTTCGATTTTACAACAAAACAATAAGTACAAAGAGCCTTTAGTTGGGGTTCAGATTTCAAATTATGTGGATTCTGATAACCAGTATTTTGTGATGTCTATGGCTCGCCCGTTGAATATCATTTCACATCTAAATATTAGTGTGACAATGGGCTTTGAGCTTAATGATAACCTCAGAAGCAAATTTAAGTTTTTATCCGACCCAAATATCGCCGTTAGAGAGGTAAATCAGACCTGCGAGCGTTGTAGTTTGTTTGATTGCAAAGAAAGAGTGGCTGCACCTGTAATTTTGCAGAAAAAGCGTCAGCTCGAAAATATGAAAGCTGCTCTTAAATCGATGGGAGCGTAATTGTTGATATTTTTTAGAAAAAAAAGCCTAATTATATACTAAATTTTGCTATTTTAAAGTTAAATAACCGAACCATACATTTCTCGACCTTATATGTTACAAACTGTTTTGCTTCAAGTTGACTCAACTGCTACCGCAGCCAATGCTCAATCAATTAATTATTTGAGCCTCTTACTCAAAGGAGGTATTGTAGTTTATCCAATCTTATTATTATTATTTGTAACCATATTTTTTATGATTGAACGCTATCTTTTTATAAGAAATGCGTCGAATATGGACTTTGGTTTTTTAAGGTCTCTGAAAGATAATATATTGAGAGGTGATTTACGTACCGCAACAACTTTATGCAAAAGCACGAATCTACCTATTGCAAGAATCTTAGAAAAAGGGATTACTCGTATTGGTCGCCCCGTGAAAGATATTGAAAGTGCGATGGAAATTCAAGCCAATTTGGAGGTATCAAAAATGGAAAAAAACATGGGTTATCTTGGCTTGATTGCTGGGGTTGCTCCAATCTTGGGTTTTGTGGGTACCATCTTGGGTATTATTCGTATTTTTTATGATATTGGTACAACTGGTAATTTTACCATCGAAATCATTGCTAATGGTTTATACGAAAAAATGATTTCTTCGTGTTCGGGTTTGGTTGTGGGTTTGATTGCCTATATTGGTTATCATGGTATCAATATGATGATTGATAAATTTGGTATCCAATTACAAGCAACCGTAATGGATTTTCTTGATACTTTGAATGAGCCAGTAAGATAATTTGGCCCGAATACACTAACAACTTATTGATGGTATAAAGCCAAAAAGACTTTTTACAATGAAATTAAAAAGACAAAGAAGATTCGTAGCTGAGGTATCAACATCATCTTTGAACGACATCATGTTTTTCTTGTTGTTGTTCTTCTTGATTATCTCTACACTCGGAAACCCGAATGTGATAAAGTTATTGTTACCTAAATCATCAAAATCTACTCACGATGTAAGCAAGCAACCTGTTTCGCTTACAATCACAAAGGATAAGGTATACTATATCAATTCGACACCAATACCGTTTCCACAGTTAGAAGAAAAACTTTTGGGAGCCGTCCAGGGTATGGAAGAACCAACGGTTGTATTACGTGCGGAGAGTTCGCTAACAGTACAAGACTTAGTAGATGCGATGTCACTTGGTGCAAAACTAAAAATCAGAATGGTACTTGCCACTGAATTAAATAATAAGTAGATATAGCAAAAAAGTAGCATAAAAAACGCTCAAATTGTTAGACAGTTTGAGCGTTTTTCGTTTATCGACAAGAAATTAGATTAAACCAAATAAATTCCATCATCTTCGATTCTGATAATACGTTGGCGATATAATGCTCCAACAGCTTTCTTGAACGTTTTTTTGCTCATTTCAAGTTGGTACATCACATAATTAGCATCGCTCTTATCGGTCACGTCTAAGAAACCGTTATTGGCTTTAAGTTTTTCTAAAATCCGTTCAGCATTTGGTTCAACATTCGCATAGCCTTGTTTTTGGAGGCTCAAATCGATACGTTTGTCATCTCTGATATTTTTTACGTAGGCTTTTGTGCGGGTACCGATTTTGATTCTCTGAAAGATTTCATTTTCGTAAATCAAACCTTTATATTTATTATTAATGACGGCATTCATGCCTAAATCGGTTTCCTCAAACACTAAAATATCTACTTCTTGGCCGATTGCTAAATCAATATTTTCTTTTTCAAAAAAACGATTCACTTTACAAGAAGCAACTAAACGGTCGGTGTCTTCATCTAAATATAAATAAACAGCGTACCATTTATCAACCTCCATTTTTTTGTTTTGCTCTCTAAAAGGCACAAATAAGTCTTTTTCAAGGCCCCAATCCAAAAAAGCACCCACTTGTGTAACCGCTTTTACTTGTAAATAGGCAAACTCATTGAGCTGAATTTTCGGTTCGAGCGTGGTGGCAATGATTCTATCTTCCGAATCTCGGTAAATAAATACTTCAATATCATCGCCCACAATTACATCATCTGGAATATATTTTTTTGGTAGCAGCACGTCATTTCCTTCGTCATCACCCAAAAACATTCCAACTCCTGTACCTCGTAGGATTCTTAAAGTATTTTTTACACCTAAATCAAGCATTTTTTAAATTGATAATGAGTGATTGAGTATCTTTAAATTATGATTCTCAATTTTTAATTTTAAATTTCTAATTAGTTTTACGCTAATTCTAATTCGTCCACTCGTGTGCGTGTATGGTCTAAAAAGTTTCGGATTCGGCCTGTGGCAGTTTCTAACTCTTCAGAAGATGCCAAAAACACGATTCTGAAATGGTCAGGTTTTATATAGTTAAAGCCTGTTCCTGATACGACCAAAACTTTTTGTTCGCACAATAAATCGTAGGTAAATTGCTCATCATCTTTAAATGAGAATTTTCTTAAATCTATTTTCGGAAAAAGATATAAAGCTCCCTTAGGCTTGACACAAGTAACACCAGGGATGTCAGTAATTTTATAATGAACCAAATCTCGTTGTTTGCACAAACGCCCATTTGGAGCAACCAAATCATTGATGCTTTGATAGCCACCAAGAGCTGTTTGGATGGCATATTGGGCTGGTACATTTGCACATAAGCGTAAACTGGCTAAGAGCGTAAAGCCTTCAACAAATGATTTTGCTCGGTGAGTTGCACCGCTTAAAATTACCCAACCACCACGGAAGCCAGTTGCACGGTAGTTTTTTGATAGTCCACCATAAGTCATCACGAAAACATCATCGCTCAGTGAACCCATTGGAATGTGTTTGGCTCCATCAAAAAGGATTTTATCATAAATTTCATCGGCAAATACAATTAAATTATATTCGGCTGCTATTTTTATGATTCCTTCTAAAATATCTTTATCGTAAACGGCTCCTGTTGGGTTATTTGGGTTGATAACTACAATTCCCTTAGTTTTTCGAGTAATTTTTCGGCGAATATCATCTAAATCAGGGTTCCAGTCAGATTCTTCATCACAGATATAATGCACGGGTTTTCCGCCAGAAAGTGCCACTGAGGTTGTCCAGAGTGGGTAGTCTGGTGAAGGAATCAGGATTTCATCACCATCATTTAATAGAGCCTGCATCGTCATCACGATTAGCTCACTCACACCATTACCAATAAAAATATCATCAATCGTAACTCCCTGAATACCAATTTGTTGCGTATAGTGCATGATGGCTTTACGGGCGGAAAAAATTCCTAAGTGATGCACGTATCCTTGTGCATTTCGGATGTTCATAATCATATCATGAACAATCTCATCGGGAACATCAAATCCGAATGGGGCGGGATTGCCAATATTCAGATTAATGATTTTTTGCCCCATTGCTTCCAGTTGTTGAGCTTTCTCGAAAACTGGCCCACGAATGGCATAACTCAAATTATTGAGACGATTACTTTTATTGATATTGTTTTGCATCTTCAAAAGAAATAATTTCTATGCAAAATTAGTCAAAAATCATGCGTTATTTTTCTTTTACGAAATAAAAAAGGTCAAATTCCTGAGAAATTGACCTTTTAGAGTTTTTAAGGAAGACTTCGCTTCAAGCGAAATCTTCCTTTTAATTAATTATCTGCTTTTTCGTTGAGTTTTTCGAGAAGCATTTTATTGAAATTCGCTTCAGTGCGTTTGAGTTCAGAAAACTGTCGAGGCGTAATTGTTCGGAGGATTTTATTCATGTATTCTTCTTCCAAATCAATCTCTTTTCGTCGTAATGTAATCACCTGTTTTTGTGCTGCAATGATTTTATCATCGGTGGCAGCCAGCGAAACGGCATCTTCCATTGTGCGGCGGATGCTCTTTTTTAGTTCAATTTTTTTATTTTCGTATTCATTATAAACCGCCCAAAATTGAGGAGCCTGCTCGGGCGTAAGATTAAGCCGCTCAGTAATCATTCCGATTTTTGCCGAATGTATTTTTTGTAATCGGCCACCTCCGCCGCCTTGTCGGTTTTGAGCAATTGAAAGTATCGGAAGCAATAATAATATAAAAACTATTTTTTTCATCGTATTTGAGGTCAAACTCAGTATCTGACCAGTTTATGGTAATAAAACTCTTTTTGTAGCCTATCAATAAATTAAATATCTTCTTCTAAATCTTGATTTTCGAGATGCTCCAGAATATCTTTTTTATCTAAATTTAGGCCATCTAATACCTTACTTTCACTTACCTTAACCGAATTTTGGGCTGTTTCGGAAGCGGTTTCGTATTCGAGGTAGCCCAAATCTTGGGTTTCTAAATAGGTTTTTATCTCTTCATTACTTACTTTCTCTAAAGCAAGCTCGGTTTTATCTTTCGTGAGTTGCTGTATTCCAAACCATAAACCAACCATCACAATTACACTTGCAGCAGCTGACCAACGAATCTTTGATGATTCCCACCAGTTGACCTTGATGATTTTAGGCTGCTTTGGAGTTGTTTTGGTTAAAATTTCATTAGTTAGGTTATCAAAATAACCCACTGGAACTTTAAAAATATTTTCTTTGCCGAATCTTTCAATGCTTGTGTTGAGTTCGAGCTCTTGAAAATAATTTTCGGGAACTCTGAATACATTTACTCGTTCTAAGGTTTCTAAATCAATGCTTTTCTTTTCGATTTGCTCGATTCTACCCATAATTTTGGCCGAAAGCCCTTCAAAATAACCATCGGGCATAATAAAAGGAACTTTTGGTTTTTGCTTTTCGGTATTGCTACTTTCGCTTTTAGTCTTTATTAAAATAGACGCAGTAAGGTTTTCAAAGTAATTTTCAGGTACTTTAAAAACATTTATTTTGGCTATTTTATCAAGTGAAATCATTGTTTTTGTACTTCAAGAATTTGTCAAAACGATATTTTGACAAATATATTTTAAAAAGGTTTAATTTTTTTCTCAAAAACTTGCTTCCTGACTATTGAGTGTTTCTTCGATTTTCTTGACTGCTAAATGATACGATGCCTTCAAGGCTCCAACCGAAGTACCTGTTATTTCGGCAATTTCTTCGTATTTCATATCATCGTAGTATTTCATATTGAAGACAAGTCGTTGTTTATCAGGTAGTTGCAAAAGTGCTTTTTGCAGTTTTATTTGTATTTCATCGCCCGAAATATAATCTTGACTAATCGAACTTTCGAGGGTATTGAGCAAGTCAAGACTGTCGTCATTTTCGAGTGGAACTTGATTTTGACGACGTTTTTTTTGTAAAAAATTTAAACTTTCATTGGTAGCGATTCGGTAAATCCAGGTATAAAGCTGAGAATCAGACCTAAAATTTTGTAAGCCCTGCCATACTTTTATAAATGTTTCTTGCACGACATCATCGGCATCGTCGTGGTCAATTACCATCTTACGAATGTGCCAATAGATTTTCTGCTGATATTTTTTTATCAGTTGACTAAAAGCCTCGTGCCGTTTTAATTCGTCTTGAAATTGTAATAGCAGTTCCGAATCGGATATCATACAAAAATATTTTCTATGTTATTTATTTGACTATTAAATGTCAATAAAGTTTAATAACAGATATAAATTAAATGACAAAAGTGCTGATTACCAAATATTTGTAATCAGCACTTTTAAGAAAATTCTGTTATATTATCCTTTTCTTGCAATCACTTTCAATGCTTTCTCAACGATTGTTGCAGCATTTAAACCATATTTTTCCATTAACTGAGCAGGTGTTCCTGACTCACCAAATGAATTATCAACGGCTACGTATTCTTGTGGAGCTAAGAAGTTTTTCGCCAGTGTTTGAGCAATGGCATCGCCTAAACCACCATTCATTTGGTGTTCTTCGCACGAAACCACACATTTTGTTTTACGAACCGATTTCAAGATTGCTTTTTCGTCTAAAGGTTTGATCGTGTGAATATTAACGATTTCAGCACTAATACCTTTTGCTTCCAAAATCTCACAGGCTTGAATTGCTTCCCAAACTAAGTGGCCTGTTGCGAAGATACTTACATCTTTACCTTCCGAAACCATCCATGCTTTTCCGATTTCAAATTTTTGGTCAGGTGCAGTGAAAACTGGTACAACTGGACGACCAAAACGTAAATAAACTGGGCCTTCGTGTTCAGCAGCAGCGATTGTTGCCGCTTTTGTTTGGTTAAAATCACATGGATTAATTACCGTCATGTTTGGCAACGAACGCATCATGGCCAAATCTTCCAAAATTTGGTGAGTAGCACCATCTTCGCCCAAAGTAAGCCCAGCGTGTGAAACGGCAATCTTTACGTTTTTATCAGAATAAGCAACTGACTGACGGATTTGGTCATAAACACGACTCGAACCAAAGTTAGCGAAAGTGGTAGCAAACGGAATTTTTCCGCCGATGGTCAAACCAGCTGCTACACCTATCATATTTGCCTCAGCGATACCACACTGGATAAATCGCTCAGGATTTTCTTTGATGAATGTATCAATCTTCAATGAACCAACTAAGTCGGCACAGAGTGTCACAACATTAGGATTTGTACGACCAAGCTCGGTCATGCCCGCTCCGAATCCAGAGCGTGTATCTTTTTTCTCAGTAAATGGATATTTAGTCATATATGATGTATCAGCTATGATGTATGTTTTCTGTTTTGTTTTTTCGTGAGAATTATACTTTTGATAATTTTCAGTAATTCTATGCAATCATTATAGATAGAGGTAAATTCATTTTCATTTAAGAATTGAGCTTCATACAAAAGTTCTAACCAATAGGCACTTTCATCACATTCTTTCTGCGATACACTAAATTTATGAATGAAATCAGCATCAGACTCCGCATTATAAGCTTCTCTAATGTTTGCACCTATTGATGTTCCTGAACGGAGTAATTGTTTTGAAAGAACATATTCTTTTTTATTTTCTCTCAAATGCTGGTAAAGCTTTATTATTCTAATTGAAAAGTCAAAACTTTTTTGAGAAGTGATATTTTTTTGTTTCATATATCATACCTCATATATATAACTTTTTTTCAATAATCACCCAAAGTCTCAGGTAATTGAGCTAAAGCTGCGGCTAATTGCTCATCGTTTGGAGCTACTCCGTGCCATTTGTGGCTTCCCATCATGAAGTCAACGCCAGCACCCATTTCGGTTTTCAATAAAATCATTACGGGTTGACCTTTTCCTAATAAACGTTTTGCTTTACGCAAACCTGCTACTACTTGCTCCATGTCGTTACCGTCTTTGATTTCCATTACATTCCAACCGAATGCTTTGTATTTAGCCTTCAAATCACGGTTTGACATTACTTTTTCAGTAGGGCCATCAATTTGTTGTCCGTTTAGGTCAATGATTCCAACCAAGTTATCGAGTTTGTGGTGTGGAGCCGCTTGTGCTGCTTCCCAAACTTGCCCTTCTTGTTGCTCTCCATCTCCCATTAAGCAATAAACCGTAGTTTTTTCGCCGTTCAGACGCTTGGCTAATGCTGCACCAATTGCTACCGACAAACCTTGTCCGAGTGAACCAGAGGCAATACGGATACCTGGAAGATGCTCATGCGTAGTTGGGTGACCTTGTAAACGTGAGTTTATTTTACGGAAAGTAGCCAATTCTGCTTTGTCGAAATAGCCTCTGTGAGCTAAGACACTGTAAAAAACAGGTGAAATATGGCCATTTGAAAGAAAAAATAAATCTTCGTTTGTGGCGTCCATGTTGAAAGTAAGGAATCCTCCTTTACCTTTACGGTTGTTGATTTTCATTTGTTGGAAGTAAAGGCCAACAATGACATCTGTACAACCTAATGAACCACCAGGGTGACCTGATTGACAGCCATGAACCATTCTAACGATGTCTCGACGTACCTGCGAAGCGATGTCTTGTAATTCTTTGGTTTGCATTTACAAATAATTATTAAGTGTCAAAAATACAATTAATACAAAAGTAATAAAAAAATATAAAAAAGGAATGTTTTACTTAGTATTATGCAAAAGTAAGCAATACATCTTGCTTTAAAAACATAAAAACCTCACACAAGGGAGGTTTTTATTGAAATCTATATTATTTGTGCAAAAAAATATTAGAATAGCTTCGGAAAGAAGGCTGGTACGTTTTTACTATAATCGGCGTATTGAGGTTTGGTTTCTTGTAGTTTTTGCTCTAAAAGGGCTACTCCAGAAACTTTCATGAGCAGAAATGTCATTATAGCGGGGCTAAATACATAGATGTATCCACTGTTTGAGAAAGCAAATAGATAAAATCCCCACCACAAAAGAGCATCCCCAAAATAATTTGGGTGGCGGGTCAAAGCCCATAAACCTGTTTGTAATACCTGTCCTTTGTTAGTTGGGTCTTTCTTGAATTGAGTGAGCTGCCAATCTCCGATAGCTTCAAAAGCAAATCCAATTGTCCAGAGTAAGATTCCTAAGTAGTCTATAACAGTTAATGTGGAGGTTGATTTTGAAATGGCAGGAACAAATACTGAAGAAATTATCCAAAGTAATACACCTTGCAGCAAGAATACTCTGAGAAATGATACCCACCACCAGCTTTGCTTATATTGATTCCGCCATTCTTGATAGCGATAATCTTCGCCTTTGCCGATATTACGGAAAGCTAAGTGAAGGCTTAATCTTAGTCCCCAAATACTGATAAGCAAACAATAGACAAGTGAACGAGTATCTGTGAGGTGGAGTCTTGTTCGATAAAACCAGGCCACAATTACGAAGCCTATTCCCCAAAAAATGTCAATGATACTGGCATCTTTCACGATAAGACTGATTATCCAAAGAATTGATAGACAGGATATTAAAACAACAAAACCTTCTCCAGATGGCGAAGGCTTTGTTAATAAAAATATACTTAAACCAACTATCAATAATAGTAAAAGTACACGAATCATGGTTTTGATGTTTAGTGTTCAATTCATTGATTGCATTGGTGATTTTGTTTTATCCTAAAATCTGCTCAGCGTGATTTTTAGTATCTACTTTCTGAATTATTTCTTCGATAATGCCTTTTTCATCAATCACAAAAGTGGTGCGTACAATGCCCATATAAGTACGGCCGTACATTGATTTTTCGGCCCAAACACCGTAATCATTCACTATCTTTTGGTCAGTATCGGCCAATAAATCGAAAGGTAGTTCGTATTTTTTAATGAACTTTTGGTGCGATTTTTCATCGTCAACGCTTACACCTAAAACTATATATCCTTTGGCCAAAAGTGCTTCGTAATTATCTCGAAGGCTACAAGCTTGTGCCGTACAACCAGGGGTGGAATCTTTTGGGTAAAAGTAAAGTATTACCTTTTTGCCAAGAAAATCTGATAGATTAACGACGTTTCCGTTTTGATTTTTTGCTTGAATTTTTGGAGCTGGATTTCCTACTTTTAGAGACATTTTTCTTGCTTTTTGATTTCTTTTTCGATGATGATTTCTTGGTAACTTTCTTTATGGTTCTTTGGGTTGCTACATATTCGTCGACATTGACCTCGTAAACTGCCAAATTTCCCACATTATCTGTTACCTCTAACCTCAAATCACCGTTAAATGTTTCAGAATCGTTGAGCTTTATTGACCAAATTCGGTTTGATTTATATTCATAATCCATCAAAACCCAACGCCCATCAACATAGCAATTAAAGTTTTTTATTCCAGATAGGTTATCGGAAATCGAGAAACGAAGTTCTGTTGAGTCAATTCTGATAGGCCTGATGGTAGGTGCTTCGTTATCGGTAATTATCTGGAAGTCGCCCAATTCCTTAGTCTTAAATTGTATTTTGTTTCCGAGCCAAGTTCCGCCTAAATATTTTCTTCCATCATTGACATAATATACGCCTGTTTTGGGTGAAATAATACTCCCAAAAGGCTGCCACGTGACGGTCATAAAATCTTTTAGGGGAATTTTTTCAGAGTTTATCGAAAGCCTATTACCCGTTATAGCGGTTTTTAAGTATAGGGTATCATAGAGAGCATCGGCAAAGTTGATTTCTAAATTTGGTTCTTTGTAGAATTGACCTTTCTTAGGTAATACCTCTTTTTTAATACTCAATTTTTCCGAACTATTATCAACCTGTACGAAATCAGCGATTCCTTTATTCAAATCATGTAAATATACCGATTCTGCACCTCTTCTGTAAGCCAATGGAACTACCGTCGGGATACCTTTGTATTGTAAGATTGCCGAAGACGTTTTTGCATTTTTGACTCTGATTGCCAGCGTATTTTCGGTGATTGAAGTTGAAATATTGCCCGAAAAATTGCTTTCTTCGGCAAGTTCTTCAGTGAAGCTCTCATTGGGTTGGTCGCCTTGAATGGAGAATGTCATCATTGAAGTATTTCCGTAAGTATCTTTTACTTCTATAGAAACTTGGTGTAGTTGATTATCACGAATGATAATTTTTCCCTTGTTTTCATCCGTTTCGTAGATAGATAAGCGGTTACCATCAGAAATATAACATTTTTGAATCCTAACGCCATTGGTTTCTGCAATGTCATAATCAATATGAACATTAATGTCTTTCGAAATATCAAATGGCATTTTTTCAAGACCCAATTTATAAGTTGTTTCGCCATCTACTCTTACTTCGAGGTCAGTTATACCGAGTCTGAAAGGGGATGTTTGGCTGCGGTCATAAGTATTTAGCTCAAGACCAATAACTCCGTGGGCTTTCACGATGTTTTGAATCGTATAGTTACCATCGGCTGTTCTGGTAGGAGCAATCGATACTCGACCAAATTCTCCGTTTACACGAGAGTAAGCATTAAGCGTTTTTAATATAACTCGCTCAACAACAGGTGCTTGTGAGTCTTGGATTTCCCAGAAACCAAATTTTAGAGGATTAATGGCATTCTCGGCTTCATCACGAATTTCAAAGTGGAGGTGTGGGCCGCCTGATGCACCTGTATTTCCGCCAATCGCTACAATTTCGCCCTTTCTCACTGGAAGGTCGTTCGGAGAAGGTGATAACTCAATATCCCATACTTGTTGATTATATTCTTCTTGACGTACATATTGCTCAATTTGGTCATTGAAGTTCTTTAAGTGACCATAAACCGTTGTGTAGCCGTTGGGGTGGGTAATATATATAACGTTACCATAGCCACCACGCATGACTCTTATTTTTGAAACATAGCCATCGGCAGCCGCATATACTTGATAGCCCTCAACACCACCCGTACGTATATCTATGCCTGCATGAAAGTGGTTGGTCCGTAAATCTCCAAAGCCACCAGATAAAGACGCTTGTTGGCCTGGTTGAATCGGAAACATAAAATATCCTTTTGGGTAATCTTGATTTTGAGTTTTCCTTCGTTGCCCGAAAGCCCTGCTTGAAGAAGTATCGGAAACCAAATATGTTATGAGCAAAAGTGTGCTTAAAATTCGTGTTATAATCATAACCCCTAACAATTACGCATCCCGCCCTGAGGGGAACTTTTTAAATTTAATAGATTTTACTTCTTGGCTACTTTTATTAAGAAAGCTGCATTATTTTACTTCAAATTCCAACATTTTCTCACTTTCAATATAAGCCGTTAGAGTATCACCAACTTTTACGGCTGCTACGCCCGCAGGAGTTCCTGTAAAAATAATATCACCAGTTTTTAATGTAAAATATTTAGAAATAAAAGCAATAATGGTATCTATCGGATAAAGCATCATTGAGGTATTTCCTTCCTGACGCAGCTGGCCGTTTACATCTAAATGAAAGTTTAAATTCTTCAAATCAGTAAAATTTGATTTAGGAACAAAACCAGAAATAGGAGCGGAGCCGTTGAAGCCTTTGGCCAAATCCCATGGCAAACCTTTCGCTTTTAATTTTGATTGAATATCACGTGCTGTAAAATCAATCCCGATTCCGATTTCATCGTAGTATTTATGGGCAAATTTTTCCTCGATGTTTTTTCCCATTTTACTAATCTTTACGATTATTTCTACTTCGTGATGAATATCTTGCGAAAAATCAGGGTGATAGAAAGGTTCACCATCACGTAAAATAGCAGTTTCTGGCTTCGTAAAAATAACTGGTTCGTCAGGACGCTCATTATTAAGTTCTTTGATATGTTCGGCGTAGTTTCGGCCAATAGCAATGATTTTCATGAAAAAAATATTCTAAAATTTGAAGAAAGACTTTCGGATGAATTGACAATATTTGCACGTTGATTAGTCAATCCTATTTACAAAAATAGGTAATTAATCGTTTAGAAGTACCCACTGACTGGCATATTTTTTTAAATTTTTTCAAAAATAGTCATTCGATTTTGTAATATTTTACGCCAAAATTCGTCTAAATGTAAATTTTAATATCTGATAAATAATGAAAACATTTGCTAAATCTTCGATTGCTGCGATAACTTTAGTAGCACTTATTTGGGCGTGCCAGCGTGTGCCACTTACTGGGCGTAAACAATTTGTTGGCTTAGTTTCTAACGAACAGATGATGACCATGAGCTTTACTGAATATAAAGGGTTTATGGATACCTCAAAGGTCGTATCTGCCTCAAATCGAGATGCTGAAATGGTAGCCCGTGTAGGTGGAAGAATCAAAACTGCTGTCGAAAACTATTTGATTCAAAATAACTATAGTCAAATAATTGACGGTTATCAATGGGAGTTTAAAGTTGTACAAAGCAAAGAATTAAATGCTTGGTGTATGCCTGGTGGAAAAGTTTGTTTTTACACAGGTATTTTACCTATTTGTAAAGATGAGGCGGGCGTAGCGGTTGTGATGGGACATGAAATTGCCCATGCAATTGCGAGCCACGGACGTGAACGTGCCAGCGAAGCGATGGCTGCTCAAGGTATAACGCAAGTAGGAGCGGTAGCTGCGGGGGTTTATACTGGTAATCAACAAGTAATGGAGATTGTTGGTCAAGTTTTAGGCGTTGGCTCACAGTTGGGGGTTGTATTACCTAACAGCCGCCGTCAGGAATCGGAAGCTGATAAATTAGGGTTGATTTTTATGTCGATGGCTGGATATAACCCGCAAAATGCAGTTGACTTTTGGAAAAGAATGGCAGAAGCAGGAGCAAAATCTCAGAAACCACCAAAATTACTTTCTACTCACCCTGCTGATGAAGTTCGTATTGCTGATTTAGAGAAACAATTACCTCAAGCCATGAAGTATTATCAGGCTTACGGTGGTAAATAATTGTATGATACAGATTAAAGAAATAGAAGCATCGGAAACTTGGCCACTTCGACACAAAGTGATGTGGCCAAGTAAGCCTTTAGATTTTGTAGTGTTACCAAACGATGATGTTGGTATCCACTATGGTTTATTTGAAAAAGATATATTAGTATCTGTTATATCTTTGTTTGTTGATGGCCATGAGGCTCAGTTTAGAAAGTTTGCTACCGATGATTATTTTCAGGGAAGAGGCTATGGGTCGAAGTTACTTACTCATTTGATTGAAGAAGCCAAAAAACTTAAAATAACATACTTAAAGTGCAGTGCTCGAATGACAGCAATTGAGTTTTATGAGCGTTTCGGAATGAAGGTTGCTTCTGATATTGTCAGAAAAAATGGCAAAGATTATGTAATGATGGAACTTGCATTGTAGTAATTGTGTATCTTGGATAAAACCTCCAAGATTATGCTCGACTCTCTATCAAAACTTTATGACCGAGATTTACTAAAATTAAAATCAGAAGTTGAGGCGTATAAAAATGAAGTTGATTTATGGCTTGTAAAAGCTGAAATTAATAATTCGGCAGGAAACTTATGCCTTCACTTGATAGGTAATCTAAATCATTACATCGGACATCAACTTGGCGGAACGGATTATCAGAGAAATAGACCACTGGAGTTTTCGGAAAAAAATGTTCCGAGAGCAGTTCTAATAGAAAAAATAGAAGCTACACGAGCAATGCTCCAATTAATTCTTGCAAATCTGTCAAGCGAAACTTTATCACAAAATCATACCGAAGAATTTTATGGAGGGAAAGATTCCAATGAGTTCTTCTTGATACATTTACTTTCGCATCTCAATTATCATCTGGGGCAAATAAATTACCATAGAAGATTAATAAATTAGTATAAAAAAGTAAGGCTTCCCATAGAGAGAAGCCTTACTTTTTTCATCTACCAAAATCATCCTGAACTCGTACGATATCATCTTCATCCGAAGGATTTTCTGGGTCAGTATGTTGCCAAATTTCTGCAATAATGCCCCAATTATCAAGACCTATCAAACGATGTCTTTCTCCTTGTTTTAAGTTAATAATAGTGCCAAGTGGAAGCGTTTGAAGTTCATTTTCTTCATCAGTGTCGCTGGTTACTACTCCTGCAACTCCACCAATTACTTTCCAAATTTCTGCTCTACGAAAATGGTATTGCCACGAAAGACGTTTTTGCGGTGCAACCACCAAAATTTTGGGACTTAGCTTACGACCAACTCCAAAGTCGTTTACTGATAAGTGCGGAAAATATGTTTCGATAAACGTAGGTGCTTGTGATTCGTCAAGTACAAAAAAACCTCCCCATGGGCGGCTTTGGTCTTGCTTATCAATAGTAAATCCTAAATCTGTTATTACTTTCTCAACTGCTTCAAAGACTGCTGCTTTTGCTGTTTCGGCCGAAAAATTCATGTGAATGTGTATAAATGAAAATTTATGAACTAATTTTGTAGGCAAAATTAGTGTTTTGTTTGGGTATTTCTTAGTTTTTCATGAATATACTAAGATAGTATAATAATTTGTTGATTCTATACTACACCTCGACGTTTATCATGGCAATGAGTATTAGATGCAAGTAGAAGAAAATATGATAAAAGTAGAAAAAATAGACACATTTACAGGGCATCGAGATTGTGTGTATGCTTTAGAAACTTCTGGAGAAGTTAATCGTTTTTTTTCGGCAGCGGGAGATGGATTTGTGGTTAGATGGAATTTGCAAAAGCCTGATGTTGGCGAATTGATTGCCAAAGTTGGGCGTTCGATTTATACGATGAGATTTTTGTCCGAAAACAATCATCTTTGGATAATTGAAAACTTTGAAGGAATTCATGTGATAGATATTGATACGAAACAGGAAATTCGTACGTTAAAATTGGCACCAACTAATTACTTTGATATTCAGTTTTATCAAAATCATGCTTTTATTGCAGGTGGAGATGGCGTTATTTCGATTATTGATACCGAGAGTTTAAACTTTGTAAAGCATGTTAAGGCTTCCGAAACAAGTGTTCGTTGTTTAGTGATTAATCCTGTAGAACGAGAATTTGCGGCAGGATTTAGTGATAATACTATCAAGATTTTTGATTTACAATCATTTGAGCTGAAAAAAGTAATTGATGCTCACCAAAACTCGGTTTTTACACTGAAATATTCACCAGATTTTAAATATCTGCTTTCGGGTAGCCGTGATGCTCGACTAAAAATTTGGGATGTCGAGAAAAACTATGACTTAGAAAAAGAAATTGTAGCCCATACTTTTGCCATTAATCATATTGATTTTAGCCCTGACCACAAGTATTTTGCTACATGCAGTATGGATAAATCAGTAAAGATTTGGGATGCCGAAACATTTAAACTTTTAAAGGTGATTGACCGTGCCAGACATGCTGGGCATGGTACCTCAGTCAATAAATTGCTCTGGACACAATTCGATAATCAGATTATATCTGGCAGCGATGACCGAACAATATCGGTCTGGAAATTGGAGTTTTGAAAATGATTAAATGGCATCGTTTTTGAATAAATCTATGAAAATATAAATATTAAACATACTTTTTTTGTTACTTTTGCTGATTAACTTATATTTAATTAAATTTTTGATTGAAAATATTATTTTTTGAGTATTTCAGCAATCGAAAAGAGCAACAACCTATTGCTCCATCATCAGAAAACGTTTCAGAATCCCCTAAAACATTTTTAAAAATGAAGATTACACCCCTCGAAATACGCCAACATGAATTTGAAAAAACTTTTAGAGGCTATAATATCGAAGAAGTAGATAGTTTTTTGGGTAATCTTTCTCAAGAATGGGAAAGAGTGCTAAATGAAAGCAAAATGCTTAGAATGCAACTCGAGATAGCCGAAAAAGAAGCAAACAAGTTGCGTGAGATTGAAATGACGCTTTTCAAGACCTTAAAAACTGCCGAAGACACCAGTACAATGATTACTGAGCAGGCAAACCAACAAGCAGATAAGCATCTTCAAGAGGCGAAATTACAGGGTGAAAAAGTTTTAATTGAGGCTCAACAAAAAGCTAACAGCATCATCAGACAGGCCGAAGAGCGAGCCAGATATATTAAGGAAGAAGTTTTGGGTGATGTGAAAGTATTGGAAAGAGATTTCCGTGCAATGGACCACTACAAAACTAACCTTTTAGTGCAGATGCGTAGCCTATCGACGGCAACACTTGAGCATGTACAACGATTTGAAGATAAGTTTGATAAAGAAGGAGTTGAGGCTAAATTCAAAGAAGCTACTTCGATGCTTACAGAAGAACAAGTAGCTCCATCAGTTGAGTCAGTAGTTGCACCAATAGACGAAACGGAAGTTGTAGAAAATGTAGTAGAAGAAGTTATAGAACCTACGGCTGAAGTTGAGGATGTAGTTGGTGATATTCCAAGTATTACACCAGAATCGAGTGAAGAAATAGTAGAAGAGGTTACTGAAGAAACTGCACCAATTATTGAAGCTATTGCTGAGCCTGTAGTTGAAGAAACGATAGTTGCAGCTCCAGTTGTTGCTGAAGAACCAATACAAGAGCTTGTAGAAGCACCTATTATTGAAGAACCAGTTGTTACGACTACAATTTTATCGTCTTCGGTAAATAACTACGTTGAGCCAACAGTTGAGCGTCAAGTTTCAAGAAATACACCAAAAGCTGATGAGTTAGAAATAATCGAAGGCATTGGGCCTAAGATAGCAATGTTACTCTATGATTCAGGTATTTTTACTTTTCGTGATTTGGCCACTACTCCAGTCTATAAAATTCAAGAGCTTTTAGACCAAGCTGGTCCACAATTTGCTCTCCATGACCCAAGTACATGGACTCAACAAGCCAAACTTGCCGCAGAAGGACGTTGGAACGATTTGGACGCGTTAAAGTTTTATTTAGTAGGAGGAAAAGAACCTAAAAAAGATGAATTAGAGGAAGTTGCACCAGGTACTGATGCACATGCTCCAATCGCACCAGTTGAAGTAGTAGAAACTACTCCTGAGCCAGTTGCAGTGGTTGAAGAAGTCAAAGAATCAGTAGTTGAAGAAATAAAAGAAACTATTGCAGCAGTTAATCAAGTGCATGCACCAGTTGAAAATAATCTTGATTCTATCACTGAAGAAATGCTTGAAAAAGTAAATAAAGTGAAGGCTGCAATCAGAAAAGCAATGGTAGAAAAAAATGATATGCCTCTAAAAGACAACACACCATTACCTACATTAAACGATATTATTGCCAAAAATGAAAGTACCACAGGTAGTTCTTTTTTTGATAATCTATAATTGATAAAATTTTTTAGAGAGGTTCAGGTTATTAGCTTGAACCTTTTTTTGTTCATTTTTTAGTCCTAAACAGTTTCTTAACCGAGACTATGGATACGAATCACTAATAATTAAATTGCTTTATGGGAATTATCTCGCTTGAGGGTTTGGAGTTTTTTGCTTATCATGGATACTATGATGAAGAACAAAAAATTGGAAGTAAGTTTTCGATAGATATTGCAATTACGGCCGATTTGAGCCGTGCAGCACAAGAAGATAAGTTGAAGTTGACAGTCAATTATGAAGAGATATATAAAATAGTAGCCGATGTCATGAAAGAAAGACATCGGCTACTCGAACACATTGCTTATAAAATCATTGAAGCCATTAAAACGCAGTTTCCTCATATTGAGGCGGTTACTGTAAATGTTTCAAAATTTAATCCTCCACTTGGTGGTATTTGCCACCGCTCAAAAGTGACGATTTCGGTTCCTTAATTGGGTTGTGGAGCAGAAAATTTCGAAGGTTTCCATTGGTTATTTCTCGTATTGACATCTGGCAATTTATTGTCAGGGTCAATAACAATGGTTTCAATAGCTGATTTTGAGTCGTGTCTGAAACTCCAAGTGCTGCCACGTTGCCAAATTTCATACGGAAGCTTTACTCGTTTTTTAGTCCCGTTTGCTTCTTTTATTTCGAGAGTTACGGGCATTGGCATTTTCTCTAAGTTTTCAATAGTAATCACCGAGCCTTTCGTTGGGTCTTGCTGCACGTAAGTTACATCTTTTACCCCTTGGTCTATTTTCCAATCGTTGATGTACCAGCCTTTCCAAAACCAACCCAGGTCTTCTCCAGCGGCATCTTCCATTGTTCGGAAGAAGTCAAGCGGAGTAGGGTGCTTAAATGCCCAACGGTTTACGTATTCTTTAAAAGCATAATCGAATCGTTTTTCACCCAAAATCAATTCACGAAGCATTGTAAGACCGTAGCCAGGCTTCATATATGCTGCAATCCCTAAATTATTATCTTGAATTACATCAGGAATATTCACAATTGGGTCACGGTCGTAGTAATAAGGAGTCATCTGACGAACATTTTCTGGGCTGTAATATTCTCCGTTGTTGAAGTTTTGTGTCGAAAGTGTGTTAATAAAAGTATTAAAACCTTCGTCCATCCACGCATATTTACGCTCGTTACTACCCACAATCATCGGGAACCAGTTATGTCCAAATTCGTGGTCAGTTACACCCCAAAGGCTTTCGGTTTTGTCACGATAATCACAGAATACAATTCCTGGATATTCCATTCCACCAACAACCCCAGCTACGTTTACTGCACTGGGATAGCTATATTCGTAAACGTATTTTGAGTAAAATTCAATACAACCTTTTACATACTCCGATGAACGTCCCCAAGCATCATTTCCATTACTTTCTTTTGGATAAACCGATTGTGCCAAAGAGGTTTTTCCACTTGGTAAATTAATTTTACAAGCATCCCAGATAAATGCTTTTGAAGTTGCCCAAGCTACATCACGAGCTTGTTTACATTTAAATTTCCATGTCAAAGTACCATCTGTTCGTGGGCGAGATTTAGCATCATTTACTTCTTCGGCACTTCTTATGATAACAGTTTTATCGCTACTCTTTGCTTGATTTAAGCGTTTAATCTGCTCAGCTGTCAATACTTCACTTGGGTTCAATAATTCTCCAGAACCAACCACAATATGATTATAGGGAACAGTGATATTATATTCAAAATCGCCGTATTCTAAATAAAACTCACCCGCACCCAAATAAGGTAAGGTATTCCACCCTTCAACGTCATCATATACGGCCATTCGTGGGTACCACTGGGCTACTTCGTAGATTACGCCGTCTTGCGTTTCTTGTTTACCCATACGGTCAGAGCCATAACGAGGGATTTTGAATGAGTAGGAGATTTTGATTTTAACTTCTTCGTTTGGTAACATTGGCTCAGATAAGCGAATTTGCATGCGAGTATCATCGGTCAAATGTTCAGCATAAACTGAGCGAGTAGAAGCTTTTTTCCCAGTTGTGGCATTTTTTTCTACACTTACAAACTGCACATTATAGCCACCATCAAATCCAGTATTACCAAATCGTCCACCAGCAATTGTAGTTGTTTTACCTCCTCTCGATTCGCTATTAAATTGATTTTGGTCAAGTTGTAACCATAGAAAAGGCAATTTATCTGGGCTATTATTTTTGTAGGTAATTTCTACATCTCCTGTTAATGTATTTGATTCTTCATCGAGTTTTATATTGATTTTATAATCAGCCTTGTTTTGCCAATATAATGGGCCAGGAGC
>JACCEC011725243.1_pt1 | contig 25350 bp, 25 predicted proteins | sample 7450121 | NCBI WGS metagenome assembly JACCEC01 (sample SAMN15323455, study PRJNA562643) | freshwater metagenome | isolation source: river surface water | place: USA:Blue River Watershed | collected 2017-08-18 | reverse complement strand
GCAGCCGCCGTTGCCAGCATGGCCGAGGCGCTAATGAGGATGAGTCCTGGTGTTCCCCAGACGCCTTGGGCAATACTGGCCAGCACATGGCCGCTGTCCTGCTCAATCGTGCTGGTCGGCCAGATGCCGACGGTGACGAGCGATACGATCAGGTACAGGAAGGTGACAACACCGAGCGCCAGAAACATGGCGCGTGGTAACTCGCGGCTCGGGTTCTGCATAGCGCCTGATGCATTGGTGACCACGCCGAAGCCCTGATAGTTGACGTAAAGCACGCCCGCCGCGATGACGATCCCCTGCCAGTTGTCCGTCGGTAGGGTGAGGTGTGATGGTTGGACGTCGGGGATGCCGGCTAAGGCAAAAACGATAAGGGCAAGAATGGTGAAGCCCATGGCCAGTGAAGCTGCCCGCCCCACTGTTTTTGCGCCGAGTAGGCTAACGAGGCTGAAAGCGATAACGACGGTGACAGCGCATAGCCGTGTGGCCCAGACAGGCATGGACTGACCGCTTAGCGCATTGGCGTACTCGGCAAAGGCGGCGGCATAGAGGGCTGCCGCAACGAGATAGGCCAGATACTGAAAAATATTCAGGCTGCCTGACAACCAACCGGGCCCGAATCCGGCCACAGTAAAATTGGCCGCACCGCCGCTGCCAGGAAATGCCGCGCCCAGGCGTGCATAAGAGTAAATCGAGAAGGCGGCGGCTGCTGCACCGAGTAGAAAAGCGATAGCGATCTGATTGCCTGCATGCTGACTGGCCATGCCCAGCAAGGAGTAAAGGCCAGCGCCCATCATGCCGCCGATGCCGAGTGCCGTAGCGCCGGCAAGTTTGACCGGGTTTGCTATGGACGTCGGGGCAGAAGGCTGTGGGGATGGACGCATGATGGTTTACTGCGGCGCCTTTTCAAAAGGCAGATAGGTGATATCAATGACCCGATCTGGCGAGCGGCCTTCTGGTGTGGGGAGCGGCGATGATTTACGAATCGCGCGCTCAACAGCGGTATCCAGTTGTGGATTACCGCTCGACTTGATCAAGCGCACGTCGATGACTTCGCCTGAAGGTAATTGCGTCACCCGGAACACTGCGGCGGGGTTGCCCTGCAGGTTCGGCGGCAGAATGACATTGCCACGGATTTTTGTTTTAAGTTTGGTCAGGTAATTGCGATCATCCCCTCTGGCGCGTTCAGCTCCGGCTGCCTTAGCTTCAGCGCCAGCCTGAGCGCGCATGGCGGCTTCGCGTTGCGCGCGTGCATCCGCTGCGGCAGTGGCTTGCTGCTTTTGGGCTGCCTGTTGTTTCTGTGCCGCGATTTTCTGCTCTTCGCGCTTCAGTTCCTCCAGGAAGTCATCTTGTGCCTTCTTTTTGGCATCCTTAGGGTCAGGTTTTTTCTTGTCGTCCTTGGTCTCTTTGACGTCTTTGGCCTTTGGGTCTTTTTTGTCTGGCACCTTCTCCGGTGTCTTATCTTTTTCGGGTTTCTTATCCTGCTTGATCGCAATATCCGCTTTTTGATTGGCTGGGGCAGGCGTAGGCTTGGGCGGGGCTTTCACCGGCTCAGGTTTGGGTTGCGGTTTTGGCGCCGGCTTCGGTTCTGGTTTAGGTTCGGGCTTGGGCTCGGATTTCGGTGCCGGCTCTGGTTGTGGTGTTGGCGCATCTTTGTCGCCAAAGGTCTGGGCCTCGCGCTGTGCGGCGGCGGTGACGGCGGCGAGTTGCGACGGCGTCCAGAGTTCGGCCTGCATCGGCTCGGGTTCTTTGTTGTTCCAACTCACGCCCAGAATCAAAAACAGCACCAGAATCAGGTGCATCACGACGGTGTAGATCAGCGCTTTGCGTTCTTGCGCTTTTTGCTGAGCGGCACGATCCAGCCCTGGCGCTTGCGCCGAGGGGCGGGCAGATTGCCAGAGGTTTTTCAGGCGCGAAAGAAAGCCGGAAAGCGACAACGTGATATCCCCGCCTTACTTACCGGTCGGCGAGACGAGCAGGCCAACCCGCTTGATCTGTGCCTTCTGCAGTTGATCCATTACCTGAAGCACGGCTTCATAGGGCACGGTCTTGGCGCCAGCGATGAGCACCGGCGTATCCGGATTGCCTTTTTGCATGGTGAGCAGCTGATCAGTTAGTTGGTCCAGCGTGACAGATTGTTCTTGCCCGTTGCCGCCGCGATTAACGATGGCCAGACTTTGATCGGCGCGCACAGAGACTTCAATCGGGGCGACTGGCGGCGTAGCCGCTTGGCCAACCGTCGGCAGATCAATGTTGCCGGTAGGCATCATCGGTGCCGTGACCATAAAGATCACCAGCAGCACGAGCATCACGTCGATATACGGAACGACGTTGATTTCGTTTTTGAGTTTACGGCGATTACGCATTGCGCAGCTTCCTTACTTCATCTGGCGCTGGAGGATGTTCGAGAACTCTTCCATAAAGGATTCGAAGCGCGATGCGAGGCGGTCGATGTCATACGAGAAGCGGTTGTAAGCGACCACGGCCGGAATGGCGGCGAACAGGCCGATAGCAGTGGCCACCAGGGCTTCGGCAATACCGGGCGCGACGGAGGACAAGGTTGCCTGGCCGACATTGGACAGGCCGCGGAAGGCGTGCATGATGCCCCAGACGGTACCGAACAGACCAACGTAGGGCGATACAGAACCGGTGGAGGCCAGGAAGGCGAGATGCGATTCCAGGCTGTCAAGTTCGCGTTGATAGGTAGCGCGCATGGCACGACGTGAACCATCGAGAATATCTTTAGGTTCCAGCATGTGCTGATCACGCAGTTTGTTGAATTCACGTAACCCGGATTCAAAAATCCGTTCCAGGCTACCGGCGTTATGGCGGTCATTCAGTGCGGCCTGATACAGATCATTCAGGCTGCTGCCGGACCAGAAAGATTGCTCAAAGTCTGCAGTCTTGTTCTTCTCGGCGCGTACGGTCAGCCACTTCAGGAAGATGTAGTACCACGACATGAAAGAGACGATAAGCAGCAGGAGCATGATGCCTTGAACGACGGCGCTGGCGCCGAGCACCAGGCTCAGGATAGACATGTCTTGGGGAGTTGGATTCATGATGCGTCGCTAGGTTGTAATTGGCAATGGAGCCAGTCGGGGATAGAAACGGGGCGGAGGGTCTTGAGGTTGACACAGGCCAGTTTGACGTTGCCGGTGACGAGGGTTTCGCGGGTGCCATCGGCATTGAGCCGATCGACCCACTGTTCAAATTGCAGCTGGGCACGGCCCAGGTGTTCGAGGCGTAAACCGGCTTCGAGGTGATCGTCGAGTTTGCCCGGGCGTTTGTAATCGGCACTCACTGATTTGACGACAAAGACAATGTCTTCGGCCGCCAGCAGATCGGTTTGATTGTGTCCCAGTGAGCGCAACCATTCGGTGCGGCAACGCTCGAAAAATTTAAGGTAGTTGGCGTAATACACCACGCCACCGGCATCGGTGTCTTCGTAATAGATACGAACCGGGTGATGAAAGACGGTCATGTTACTGCACACCTTGATCTCGCCACGTGGCAGCGTCAGAGTCGTTTTCAGGTGCCTGCAGGCCTAGGTGATGATAGACCCGGTTGGTAGCAATACGACCACGCGGGGTGCGTTGCAGATACCCCTGCTGAATCAGGAAGGGTTCCAGCACATCTTCGATCGTGTCCCGTGCTTCACCAATAGCCGCTGCCAGGTTATCGACACCGACCGGGCCGCCGCCAAACTTTTCGATGACCGCCAGTAGGAGCTTGCGATCCATGAGATCCAGGCCCACCGGGTCGACGTCCAGCATGGCCAGGGCAGCATCCGCTGTGTGGGCGTTGATGCCGTCTTTTTGTTCAGGGGCACGAATTTCGGCGTAGTCGCGAACGCGGCGTAGCAGTCGATTGGCGATACGGGGCGTGCCGCGCGAACGCTTGGCAATTTCCAGGGCGCCATCGTCGGCCAGCGCTAAATCGAGCAGTCGTGCCGAGCGGGCAACAATCTGCTGCAAATCTTCGGCCGCATAAAACTCCAGGCGGGACACAATGCCAAACCGGTCGCGTAGCGGGTTGGTGAGCATACCGGCGCGTGTGGTAGCGCCGACCAGCGTAAAGGGCGGTAGATCCAGTTTGACCGAGCGGGCGGCGGGGCCTTCACCGATCATGATGTCAATCTGGTAGTCCTCCAGTGCCGGGTAGAGAATTTCTTCGACCACGGGCGAGAGGCGATGAATTTCATCGATGAACAGCACATCGTGCGGTTCCAGGTTGGTCAGTAGTGCAGCCAGGTCGCCCGGGCGCTCCAATACCGGACCACTGGTCTGGCGTAGATTGACACCCAGTTCGTGCGCAATGATGTGCGCCAGGGTGGTCTTGCCTAGCCCCGGCGGGCCGAACAACAAGACATGGTCCAGCGCATCGCCGCGTTTTTTGGCGGCTTCAATAAAGAGACCCAGCTGGTCACGGACTTTGTGCTGGCCCGTGTAATCGGCCAGGCGCTTGGGGCGCAGCGCGCGCTCTTGCGCCTCTTCCTGGTGGGAGGCACTATTTGGGGTAATCAGCCGATCAACGCCGGCTGCGAAATCGTCGGTCTCAATCACAGGCGTTCCGAATGGGTGATGGTGTTGCGGTGATTTAGCCACTGGTTGGTCATAGCCACCGCCAGTGCCAGCAGTGTTGGGCCGATGAAGATGCCGACGAAACCGAACGCGATAATGCCGCCGAAGGTGCCCAGTGCGATGAGCAGGAAGGGCAGGCTGGCGGTATGGGCGATGAGGACTGGGCGAACGACGTTATCGACGCTGCTGATACCGGCGGCGCCCCAGATCACCATGAAAATTGCCCAGCCAGTGAGGCTCTGATCGTAAAGCCAGTAGGCGGCGCCCAGCCAGATCAGCACCGGGCCGGCGGGCAGCATGGAAGTCAGGAAGGTAGCGGCGCCGAGCAAGCCGGCATTGGGCACGCCAGCGATTTTGAAACCGATATACGCCACCAGGCCCTGGGCGGCTGCGGTGCCGAGAATACCGACCATCACACCGAGAATCGTTTTGCCCGCCACGTCAACCATGTGGGTGCCGATATCACCACTTAAGCGGCGCGCCGCGTTGCGTAACCACATGGACCATTGTTGACCGTCACGGTAGGCAAAGAAGGCGATAAAGATCGCCAGCAGAATTTGCAGGACCCCATTGACGACCCCCGAGGCAATGCTGGTGATGAGGCGCTTGGCCGGGTCGTAAATGCGCTGCAGCAATTCTGCGCCACTACCAGCATCGTTGAGCAGGTGATCCCAGTAAGCCTTGATATGCTCGCCGACCAGCGGTAGCGTCAGCAGCCAGGCGGGCGGTTCGCCAATGCCGCCCTGGAAACGGTCTTTGAGCGTTTCAACCAAAATGGTGGCAGCCTTGGTGACTTGACCCCCAAGGAAGAACGTCGGGATCAAAATGAGTACGGTGAGCAACAAGGTCATGATGGCCGCAGCCAGTGTCTTGCGATTGCCTAACTGACGCACCAGCCAGGAATAGGGAAGCCAGGTGGCGACAACGATGATGAGCGCCGTTAACAAGGGTGACAGAAACGGGCGCAGCACCCACAGCACGCCCAGGATGAGCAAGGCGACGATCGTGATGCGGGAGATCTGTAATCCGGGGGAATACATGCGCGGGTTCCTCGATCGTTTCGGTTATTTGAGGCCAGACAACTGTTTCAGGGCGAGGCGGATAGCATCGGTCGTGCTAACACCAACCGGCAGCGCTTTGGTGGCGCTTTGCGCCTCGCGGGCATTGTAGCCGAGCGCGACCAGGGCCTCGATCGTGTCTTGTAACGGATCTGCCGCAATCATCTGCCCGGCGGCAACGGCGGTCGCATGGCCCGCCACCAGATCCAGTTTGCCTTTGAGTTCGAGCAGCAGGCGTTCGGCGGTTTTCTTGCCGATACCCGGAATGCGGGTGAAGCAGGCCACATCCTGCCGGGCAATGGCCGCGGCCAGCTCGTCAACGTTAAGTCCGGAGAGCACCGCCAGCGCCATGCGGGCACCGACGCCAGAGATCTTGATCAGTTGACGAAAGGCGGTCCGCTCGCTTTCACTGAGAAAGCCATAGAGAAAATGACCGTCTTCACGTACGGCCATGTGGATGTGCAAGCTGACAGGCGCATCGAGCGCCGGGAGTTCGCAGAAGGTGTTCATCGAGACATCCACTTCGTAGCCGACGCCTTGCACGTCCACCATAATGGCGGGCGGTTGTTTGGCGATGAGGCGTCCACTCAGGCGGCCAATCATGATGCGGTTCTCCGGTTGGCGGTTGTTGTTTTGCTGAGGGTTGCGCGATTCAGTAACTCGCTGTCAGCCAACGCCAGAAGGCGCCCCCCGCGCTGACGCCGACCCGGCGCGGCAAGTTGGCCTAGCCCTTGCGAGCCATGTGCATGGCAGATGGCGCAGGCCAACGCATCAGCCGCATCGCTACCCGGTTCACCGGGCAAGGTGAGCAGGCGCGTGACCATGTGAGCTACCTGTTGCTTGGCCGCTTTGCCGTGGCCAACAACCGACTGCTTTACCTGTAAAGCGGTGTATTCGCTCACCGGCAGCCCTTGAGCCACCAGCGCCGTAATCGCGGCGCCTCGGGCCTGACCTAGGAGCAGTGTCGATTGAGGATTCACGTTCGAGAAGACCTGTTCCACTGCGGCGATATCGGGTTGGTAGGTGCCAATAATTTCGGTGATGCCTGCGTACAGGGTATGCAGACGTTCGGGTAGGCGCTGGTTGCTGTCAGATTTAATGCAGCCGCTGGCAACGTACCGTAGCTTCTGGCCTTGCATCTCGATTACGCCGAAGCCGGTCATGCGTAGACCCGGGTCAATGCCGAGAATACGCGTGACCTTAGACAAGGATCAGGCCTCGTCAAAAACGGCGCTGGTATAAACCGCCTGAACGTCGTCCAGGGCTTCAATGGCATCCAGCAGCTTTTGCATTTTGACGGCGTCGTCGCCGACCAGCTCGGTTTCGTTGAGTGGGCGCATGGTGACTTCTGCCATTTCTGGTTTGAAACCGGCGGCCGTGAGTGCTTCCTGCACGGTGCCGAAATCAGGCGGTGCACACAGCACTTCCCGCGCGCCATCTTCATGCGTTTGTACGTCTTCGGCACCTGCTTCAATTGCGGTATCCATCAGTTTGGTTTCATCCGTGCCGGGGGCAAACAGGAATTGACCGCAATGCTGGAACTGGAACGCGACACAGCCATCGGTGCCCAGGTTGCCACCATGCTTGGTGAAGGCATGGCGCACATCGGCAACGGTGCGGGTTTTGTTATCGGTGAGGCAGTCAACAATCACGGCCGCGCCGTTGGTGCCGTAGCCTTCATAGCGCAGTTCAACGTATTCAACGCCTTCCAGTTCGCCCGTGCCTTTTTTAACCGCGCGGTCGATGTTGTCGGCGGGCATGTTGACGCCTTTAGCGCGATCAATGGCCATGCGCAGACGCGGGTTGAAGTTGATATCACCGCCACCCATTTTGGCGGCTACGGTAATTTCCTTGGCCAGACGCGAGAAGACGCGTCCACGTTTTTCATCCTGGCGACCTTTACGGTGCTGGATATTTGCCCACTTTGAATGACCGGCCATGCGTATTCCTGAAAAGCGCGATGTCGTTGATTGCGACGGAGAATAGAAATGCGCCCGCAGAAGCGGGCGCTTTGTACAGCTTTGAATTATACGGCTTTCTTGCCGTTTCCGGCAGAGGGGTGCCGTGTTTTAGCTTGCGTTAGGCGGGTACCAGATACGACCGGAGTGACTTCAGCGCCTTGGCTTCAATCTGGCGCACGCGTTCGGCCGAAATACCATATTCATCAGCCAGATCCTGCAGGGTCGCACCGCTATCATCGGCTAACCAGCGCGATTGCACGATGTGACGACTCCGGTCATCCAGCTGTCCCAGCGCATGCTGTAGGCCAGTCGATTGCAGGTTATCGCGGTCGCGCCCTTCCAGAATAGCCGTTGGTTCCATCGTGTCATCAGCCAGATAGTCGATGGGGGCGTAGCTATCCTCATCTGAGACATCGGGGCCCGGATCCAGTGCAATGTCACGGCCAGACAGGCGCATATTCATCTCGCGCACATCGGCTTCCGACACGTTCAGCTGGGTAGCAATGGATTCAGTAGCAGCTTGATCCAGATGGCTGGCATTGCCTTTCATGCTGCGCAGATTGAAGAACAGTTTGCGCTGGGCTTTGGTCGTAGCAACTTTGACCAGGCGCCAGTTTTTCAGCACATATTCGTGAATTTCGGCCTTGATCCAATGCATGGCAAAGGAGACCAGACGCACACCGCGTTCCGGGTCAAAGCGTTTCACCGCCTTCATCAGGCCGATATTGCCTTCCTGGATCAAGTCGGCGTGCGGCAGACCGTAGCCTAGATACTGACGCGCGGTAGATACCACTAAGCGGAGATGGGACACGATCAATTGCCGGGCTGCATCCAGGTCGTCTTCGTCGCGCAGACGGCGCGCCAAATTCTGCTCTTCCTGTTCGGTGAGCATGGGATATTGCTGAACGGCACGGATGTAGGCGTCCAGATTGCCCACCGGCGATGGCATCGCGGTCAAGGCGTTAGTTTTAGGGTTGCTGGCGTGACTTAGGGTCATAGCAGTCGATGTCATAGGAATCCTCTCGTTATTATCGTTGTTTTGGCACTCAAAGCAATAGAGTGCTAAAAACGAGAAAAGTTCCCGGAAATGCTGACTATTTTTAAGGGATAACGATCAGGAAGCCAAAGGTCAGAAAAAGCACAAGCAAAACAGTGCCTTGCATGAGGTTGGTGCGTTCAGTCGCCAGGGCGATATTGGCCACCCAGAGCGTCGACAGCAGCATAATCATTTCGTTGGGGCTGAGTCCCAGAATGAGCGTGTGGCCCATGAGCGTGGCTGCCAGCAAGATGGCGGGAACGCTCAATGACAGGGTTGCCAGGCCGCTACCGAGCGCAATGTTGACCGAGCGTTGCAGGCGGTTGTGAATGGCCGCGTTAGCCGAAGCCAGAATCTCCGGGGCCAGAATCAACATCGCTACACACAGGCCCCCCAATGCATCCGGGAGCTGTTTAGCTTCGAGCTGCTCATCAATCAGGACAGCGAGCTCTTCTGCCAGAAAGACCACCAGCACCAGATTGGCAATCAGCCAGCCAACGCTGGACAGTAGCTCGCGCCGGGTATGCGGGCGGGTGTGTTTGCGGGGCGCTGGCTCTGCCCCTAATAACAGGGGCTCGGCCTTGGATCGATCCTTGAAAAGCTGTCGGTGTCGTTGTGTCTGGATGAACAGAAAAATGGCATAAAGCACGAGCGATACAATCGCAATAAAGACTTCTTGCGCTAAAGCCAAGGTGGGGCCGATGGTGCTGTCTGTGAAGTTGGGCAGTACCAACACCAGAATCGAGAGCGGTACGATCAGCCCCAGATAGGTGAGCGCGCCCTCCGTGTTAACAGTCTGCTGATGGTGCACAAACGCGCCGATGAACATGGATAGCCCCAGCATCAGACCCACCGTGATCATCACGGTTGCGGCAATGGTGTCGCGCACGAAGGTGGGGTTGTTTTCGTTGTGGCTCAGCACGGTGATCATGATGGCGACTTCGATGATCGTCGCCGACAGGGTCAGAATCAGGGTGCCGTAAGGCTCTCCCAGCATCTCGGCCAGCTCATCGGCGTGATGGGTCACCCGAAAGATCGCGGAGAGCGTGATCAGGAACAGCCCGGAGGTAATCCATCCTTCATAAGGCCAGTCGTTGACGGGCACGGGAATCGACAGAATGCAGGCCGCTGTGGCCAGGCAAAGAAAGAACGGCCATTCTTTCCGGAAGATTGTCGACATGGCGGCGAGGCTTATCCGACTAAAGCTTCGGCGAAAGCGCGGGCGCTAAAAGGCTGCAAGTCTTCGATTTGTTCGCCTACCCCGATGTAACGCACGGGTTTGGGACACTGCTTGGCAATCGCGGCAAGAACGCCGCCTTTGGCGGAACCATCCAGTTTGGTGATGACCAGGCCAGTAACGCCGATGGCCTTGTCGAAAGCTTTGACCTGACCGATGGCGTTTTGCCCAATCGTGCCGTCAAGCACCAGCAAGACTTCATGCGGTGCAGTGGCTTCGGCTTTGGTAATGACTCGGCGTATTTTGGCGATTTCGTCCATTAGATGCATCTGGGTTGGTAAGCGGCCGGCAGTATCGGCCAGCACCACATCAATCCCCCGGGCTTTAGCGGCATGCACTGCATCAAAAATAACGGCCGACGGGTCGCCGCCTTCCTGGGCAATCACGGTGACATTATTGCGCGCACCCCAGGCCTGCAGTTGCTCCCGTGCCGCGGCCCGGAAGGTATCGCCTGCGGCAAGCAGCACGGAGTGGCCGGCTGCTTGGAAGTGATGCGCCAGCTTGCCCAGCGTGGTCGTTTTGCCCGCCCCATTGATGCCGGCCACCATAATCACAAAGGGCGAGTCGGCAGGTGGGTTGATCTGTAGTGGGGCTTCCAGCGGTTGGAGTAAATCAGCCAGACAATCGACCATCGCCGATTGAATGGCCTCGGGGGTTTGCAGCTTTTGTTTGCGGGCGCGCTGGCGAAGGTCTTCAATGAGGATAATCGTGGCTTCAACGCCCACATCGGCCGAAAGCAGCAGGGCTTCGAGCTCTTCCAGGAGCTCGTCATCCACCTGACCCCGGGCAAACAGGCTGCGGACCGAGCCGCCTATCTGCTGCCGGGTCTTGGTGAGTCCGGCAAAAAGACGTTCGCGCCAGGAGCGGCGTGGCTGGTTATCAGTAGCGTCAGACATGGTGGCAGGGGTATCCTTGGTAATCTCTTGATTCTAGCCTAGACAGATTACCTTATGCGACTGCGAATTGCCCTTGGGCTTCTTTCCCTGTTATCTCTACTGCTGACACCCCCGCTGGCGGTGGCGGCGCCCGTCACGGATAACACCTTTGAAACCACGCTGGCTAATGGCATGCGGGTCGTGGTGCGCGAAGATCACCGTGCGCCGACGGCTGTACAAATGGTTTGGTATCGCGTCGGCAGTATTGACGAACATGATGGCGTGACTGGCGTGGCGCACGTGACCGAGCACATGATGTTTAAAGGGACACCCCGTGTGGGGCCCGGCGAATTTAACCGCCGCGTGGCGTCGGTAGGTGGGCGTGACAATGCCTTTACCAGTACGGATTACACCGCCTACTTTCAGCAGGTGCCGGCCAGCCAGTTGAAGGCTGTTATGGTCCTGGAAGCTGATCGGATGCGCCACCTGACGCTGGAACCGATCGGTTACAGCAAGGAAATTCAGGTGATCATGGAAGAGCGCCGGATGCGCACCGACGATCAGTCCAGTGCCCGCGTCCACGAAGCCATGAATGCCGTGGCCTGGCAGGCGCACCCGTACCGTCGGCCGGTGATTGGGTGGATGAGCGATCTGGAACAGATGACGGTGGCAGATGTGCGGGATTGGTATCGCCGTTGGTACGTGCCTAACAATGCCACGCTGGTGGTGGTGGGGGATGTGAATCACCAGCAGGTCTTTGGCTGGGCGAAACAGACTTATGGGGCGATTCCGGCGCGGGCGTTGCCGGAGCGCAAACAGTACGAGGAGCCCGTGCAGACCGGACAACGGCAACTGGAAGTCAAGGCACCCGCCGATTTACCATTGCTGGTCATGGGCTGGAAAGCGCCACGGTTGAATGATCCGCGCAAAGACATAGACCCTTATGCGCTGGAGATGTTGGCGCAGATTCTGGATGGCCATGACGCTGCCCGCTTGCCAACGGCATTGGTGCGGGAGCAGCAGGTTGCCGTGTCCATTGACACCAGTTACGACAGCACCAATCGCGGGCCGTCTATGTTTATGGTGCAGGCATCGCCGCGTCCGGGGCATACCGTTGAGCAGCTGGAACAGTCGATTCGTGGGGCGCTCGCCGAGGTCGCCAACAAGGGGGTGACCGATCAAGAGCTGGCGCGGGCACGGAGCCAGTTACGGGCTTCCGAGGTCTATAAAAAAGACTCGGTGATGGGGCAGGCGATGGAGATTGGTATGTTGGAAACGCTGGGCTATGGCTGGCAGAGCAGCCCTCTGATGCTGGAGAAATTGAATCAGGTCACCGCCGCCGATGTGCAACGGGTGGCGCAAAGCTATTTTAAGGATGATCAACTCACCATCGCACGTTTGGTGCCGCAACCGCTGGATGCAGCGGCGCTAGCGGCCCGCGCCAAACGTGCCGAAGCCGTTCAGGCCGGAGGGCGACACTAATGACTAGGATGAACCAGTGGTTAACGTGGCCTATCGTACTGGCGGCCGCCTTATTGAGCGCTCAAGTCCTCGCTGCCCCGGTGCAGTCTTGGACAACACCGCAAGGGACACGGGTTTACTTCATTGAAACCCATGCGTTGCCTATCGTCGATGTGCAGATCAGTTTTCTGGCGGGCGCTGCGTTTGATCCGCCCGCACTGGCCGGAGTGGCGTCAATGACGGCCAGTCTGCTCGATCAGGGGGCAGGTGAACGTAACGAAAAAGAAGTGGCTGAAACCTTAGCCGATATCGGTGCGCAAATGTCTTCAGGGGCCGGCATGGATAGCGCTTCAGTCAGCCTGCGGACCTTGTCCGATCCAGAGCGCCGCGCAACCGCTGTGGCGCTGATGGTGGACGCGCTGACGCGACCGCATTTTGACGGCGCGGTGTTCAAGCGTGATCAGGCGCGTAGCGTTGCCGGTTTGAAGGAAGCGTTGACGAAGCCGCAGGTCTTGTCGCAGCGTGCTTATATGGCAGCGATCTATCCAGACCATCCCTATGGCCGTCTGACAACACCGGAATCGCTTGCCCAGATGAATCGTTCTGACGTGGAACGTTTCTGGCGGCAGCATTACAGTGCAGCCCGCGCCAGCGTGGCTTTGGTTGGCGACCTCACCCGAGCAGAAGCCGAAGCCTTGGCGATTCGTCTGACTGAAGCGTTACCGGCGGATCAGGCCGATGTGCCCCGCACGTTACCCAAGCCAGCGCCTACCGTTGCCAAAACGGTGCGGGTGGATCATCCGGCCTCGCAGGCGCATTTGTTAGTGGGCATGCCCTCCGTGGCGCGCGATGATGCAGAGCAGATCGCGCTACAGGTAGGTAATTACACGTTGGGTGGGGGCGGTTTCGTGTCGTTGCTGACCAAGTCCGTGCGTGAAGACCGCGGTTACGCCTACAGTGTGTACAGCTATTTCGACCCCAAGCTGGTTGAAGGCCCATTCACGATTGGTTTGGAGACGAAACGATCTCAAGCCGACGATGCACTCAAGGTGGTTAATACGGTGCTGGGTGATTTCTTGCAGCGCGGGCCAACGGCCGCACAGCTAAAAGCCGCTCAGGATAATATTGCTGGCGGCTTTGCCTTGCGCATTGATTCCAATAGCAAGCTGGCGGCGAACCTCGGGGTGATGGCGTTTTACGGATTGCCAACTGACTGGCTGGAAAAATACCCGGAACGGGTACGTGCGTTAACCCCAGAAGCTATTCGCGAGGCCTTCCAGAAACACGTGAAACCCGAACAGCTGGTTACGGTGCGCACAGCGGCAGACTAAGCATGGCCAAGTCTGTAGTCTCAACGCGCCCGAACCAGGTGCGCATCATCGGTGGCAAGCATCGTGGCCGAAAATTGCCGGTTGCCGATGCACCAGGGTTACGGCCAACGCCGGATCGGGTGCGGGAGACTTTGTTTAACTGGCTGGGCCAGAATCTGTCGGGTTGGCATTGCTTGGATCTCTTTGCCGGATCGGGCGCGCTGGGTTTTGAAGCGGCTTCACGTGGTGCCGCATCCGTTGTGCTGGTCGAGCAGGCACCCGCCGTTGCGCGGATTTTGCAAACGGCCGCCGCGGCGCTCAAGGAGCCGGCGCTCAGCCTGGTCTGCACGGATGCGCTGGCGTACCTCAAAAAACCGGACATTCATCCGCTGGATCTTGTTTTTGTAGACCCGCCCTATGGACAGGGTTGGCTGGATCGGATCATCATGCCGTTGTTGCCGCATCTGGCCGAAGATGCTCGGCTATATGTCGAGGCAGAGTTGGCTTTGCCCGATGCGCTGGCACCGGGGCTTACGTGTTTAAAACGCGGGCAGGCTGGCCAAGTGCATTATCATCTTTACTCTTTCGAGACTTCTACCGGATCTGCCTGACATGCTGAAACGTGAAATCGCTATTTACCCGGGCACTTTCGATCCGCTGACCTGTGGTCACGAAGATCTCGTGCGCCGTGCCGCCGGGCTGTTCGACGAAGTGGTGCTGGCCATTGCCGAAAGCCGTTCGAAGTCGCCGGTGTTCAGTCTGCAAGAGCGAATTGATATGGCGAAGGTGGCCTTGGCGCCGTTGGAGAACGTTCGTGTGGTCGGGTTTGATGGGCTGCTGATGGATTTTGTGCATGAACAGAATGCCAAAGTGATGATTCGCGGATTGCGTGCCGTGTCTGATTTTGAATATGAGTTCCAGATGGCGGGTATGAATCGTCGGCTTTACCCGGAGGTCGAGACCGTATTCCTCACGCCGGGGGAGCGTCATATGTTCGTTTCCGCCACGATGGTGCGTGAAATCGCGCGCCTGGGCGGCGATGTGAGTTCTTTTGTGTCGCCACATATCAACGGGTGCTTTGTGGCACGTGGCTGGGGAAAGGCTGTCGCCTGAAGGCTATGGGCTGGCTAAAAAACGTGCAATCAGAGACAATTCGCCCCTAATTTCCCTCTTCAATCGTTGTCCAGGAGTCTGCTATGTCGCTCATGATTACCGATGAGTGCATCAATTGTGATGTCTGTGAACCTGAATGCCCGAACGAGGCAATCTCGCAGGGTCCGGAAATCTATGTGATCGATCCGAATAAATGCACCGAATGTGTCGGCCACTATGATGAGCCCCAGTGTCAGCAAGTGTGCCCGGTGGATTGCATTCCGAAGGATCCGACGCATGAAGAAAACCAGGAACAGTTGTGGGCTAAATACGAAAAGCTGACTGGTAAGTAATGAGAATAGGCAGGCTCGCCGAGACGCCTGCCTCGTTCAGACGCCGCTGCGCGCCGATTCACTCCGCAAGCGCATCGGCTAACCTGTTTGACCGCAAGCGGTGTCTTTGTGGTGTTCGGTGTGCGTGAGCAGTAAACCTCGGCTAAGCGCTGTCATGCGGTTGTGCGAGAGGAGCGAATCGGCGCGCAGCGGCGTCTGAGCGACGTTTGCGCAACTGTGTGGCAGCTGCTTCTTCCGGCCTATTTCTGGCAGTGTGGGCAATAAAACGTTGATCGTCCGGCCTGGCGGATTCGTCTCACCGGTTTGCCACAACCTACGCAAGGTTGTCCCTCTCGTTCATAAACCGCGCATTGCAACTGGAAGCACCCGGCACCGCCATCAGAGTGCACATAGTCTCTGACGCTGGAGCCGCCGGCAGCAACTGCAGCCGATAGCGTCTGTTTAACCGCATCCGCTAATAAATCGCAGCGCGTGGCGCTAATGCGTTGCGCGGCACGCAGGGGTGAGATCCCAGATAGAAAAAGGCTCTCAGCCGCGTAGATATTGCCGATACCTACAACCAGGTGGCTATCCATCAGCACGGGTTTGATGGGGCCGCTGCGCTTCTGAAGGTGTTCATGTAGCCAGGCCCCGTTAAAGATGTCTTCTAGGGGCTCAACACCAAGCACCGCCATCAATGGATGCGCCATCAGCGGTGTTGCATCATCGTGCCAGAGTAGGGCGCCGAATCGCCTGGGGTCACGCAATCGCAGAATCTTTTCGCCGAAAGCAATGTCCACATGATCGTGCGTTTGGGGTGGCGTTTCTGGCGTGACGATGCGCAGGCTGCCCGACATGCCCAAGTGAAGAATCAGTGTGGCTGTGTTGTCCTCTGGCAATTTGTCAATGTCGAACAACAGATACTTGCCGCGACGGCGTATCTCTTTCAGGCGAGCGCCTTGCAACCGCTGGTTCAGGTTTCCGGGCAGCGGGTAGCGTAGTTTGGGCGTGCGCGTGACGGCGCCGGTGATCCGGCGGCCGGTTAGCTCGGGTGCGAGGCCGAGTCGGCTGACTTCTACCTCAGGTAATTCGGGCATCCGGGGGTTCCTGTGGCTATATTTCAGTGAAAAGCGCTTAAGAAGGGATAAGATAACGCCACCATGCCGTTCAGACCAAGTTTTTTGTTATCTCGCCGCGAAATTGCCTTCAGCGGGCGCGTGCCCATTCAATGTTGTAGCTTGCTGGCTGCATTGCTGGTAGCTGGCGCCGCCCGTGCCGAGCTTCCTGCTACAACCCCGGTTATGGCGACAGTCGATACACCGGCACAGGTCGTGTTTGAAGTGGTGCTGGCTGAGATCGCGCTAAAGCGCGATAAGCCACAGGTAGCACTGGCGGCTTATGCCGATCTGGCACTGAAATACAACGATCCAGAAATCTTTCGCCGGACTTTTGAAGTCGCCGCGCTGAATCGTCAGCCAGAGCTCATGTTGGAGGCGGCCCGTCTTTGGGTCGAGAAAGAGCCGGATTCGACAGAAGCCTTAAACATTCTGGCATCGACGCAGCTGCTACTGGGCCGGTATGCCGAAGCGCAGCCGATTCTATTACGTTACTTTGCGTTGTTGCCGGAGGATCGGCGCTCGCAGGAGTTCTTGCGTCTGGGGCAACGCTTCCCGGCGCAGGCTGACCCGCAGCGCATTCTCAAACTGATTGATGCAGTCACCGCGTCCTATCAGTCCGTGCCGGATGCGCAGCTGGCACGGGCGCAGGCCGCGCTAAGGGCAGGGGATGATGCCATGGCGCTGGAAGCCGTGCAGCGTGCGCGACGGCTACAGCCCGATTCTGAGCCCGGCGTGCTGCTCTACGCACAAATTCTTTCCAAGCGTTCCCCGGTTGCCGCGCTCAATGCGTTGGCGGATTATTTGTCGAGCTACCCGAATGCGTCGTCGATTCGTGCCATTTATGCCCAGCAATTACTGGTGGCCGACAAGTCGGCCGATGCCCGGGCGCAACTGCAGATTCTGGTGGCTCAAGCGGGGATTGGCCCGGAACCATTGTTTGCCGCTGCGGCCATTGCTATTCAGGCGCAGGATCCACCCTTGGCGATTCGGGGTTTGCAGCGCCTTTTAACGATGGATTCGGTGGACGCCTCGCTCATTGAATATAACCTGGGACTGGCCTACGAAAGCCAGGGGGAGCTCGCCAAGAGCCGAGCCGAGCAGCAAGGCGAGGCAACGGCTGATGCGGATGCCGTAGTGCATTACCTCAAGGTGTTGCCGGGTGAGTACTATGTGGCTGCGCGTATGCGGGCTGCAAATCTGCTGGCCCGCCAGGGAGACCTGGATGCGGCACGCGCCCTGCTGCAAACAACACCGGCCAGAGACAGTGCAACGCGTGCTGAACTGGTGATCGGAGAAGCTACTTTAGTTAGAGATAGCGGTGATGTGGCTGGCGCTTTTCGTCTGGTCGATGCGGCGTTGAAGAAAGACCCAGCGAGCATCTTGTTGCGCTATGAGCGTGGCATGCTGGCTGAACGTTCAGGCCAGATGGCGCTGTTCGAGCAAAGTATGCGCGAGGTGATCAAGCGTGATCCCAAATACGCGCAGGCCTATAACGCACTGGGTTTTACCTACGCGGATCGCAACATCCATCTTAAAGAGTCCCGGGCGCTGCTTGAAAAGGCGCTATCACTGTCGCCGAATGATCCATTCATTCTCGATAGCATGGGCTGGCTTTATTACCGGGAAAAGAATTACGCCCAGGCGCTGGAGTTTCTGAATCGGGCCGTGGCGTTACGTCAGGATCCGGAGATCATTGAGCATCAGATCGTCGTGCTCAAAGCGATGGGCCGCGATGATGAGGCCGTCCGAATCTGGCGCGCCGGACTGCAGCAGTTTCCGGACAGCAAAGAGTTGCGGGCCAGGGGCAAAGCGCTGGGGTTGGATCGCGCATTGCCGCCGCAGCCGAGTCAGTCGCTGTGATGCGACGCGGGTTACGGTGGTTGTCGATAAGCGGCTTCCTGTTTATCAGTGCCTGTGCGCATGTGCCGGGGCCGGAGCAGGGTGGAAACAGCGCGCTGCAAAACGACGTCCGCCAATGGCAACTCGGTGGGCGCTTTGTTGCCGGGCAGCGGCAGTCGGCAGCAGCGGGTGATGCAACGCCGGATCCGGTGGTGGGCCGTTTTGCCTGGCAGCATAAAGGCAATGACGATACGCTGTGGTTGATCGGGCCGGTAGGCAATACCCTGGCAAAAGTCGAGATTGCGCCAACCCTTGTTCGCTGGCAGGACGCTACCGGCAAACGTGGCGAAGCGACCGATCTGCGGGCGCTGGGTGAGTCCTTGGCGGGTATCCGGCTACCCGATGTTGCGGCCGAATCCTGGTTGCGTGGCCGCTGGGCTAAAGCGGCTGTGCAAACACGCGATGCGGATGGCCGTGTCCTGACGGCCGGCGCGCGTGGCTGGGTCTTTGAATACCGTTACGGCGCACCTGCGCCACGTAACTGGCCGCTGGCGATTGAAGGCGCGGGTCCGGATGGTCTTTGGTTGCGTATTGCACTCACGGAATGGGACGGGGTCAGTGACCCGGCCGATCTGCCAGCACCCTGATGACCTATGAGTTTCAAGACGCCCGCTCCGCTTCCCGATCCGCAACAGGCCATGCGATGGAACTGGTCTACGCGCTATCCCGCACCGGCCAAGCTTAATCTTTTTTTGCATGTCACCGGACAGCGGGTGGACGGTTATCACACGCTACAAACCCTGTTTCGTTTTGTCGCGCTTTACGACACGCTCCGGTTTGTGCCACGTAGCGATGATCGGGTGGTGCTCGCGAATCCGATCCCCGGGGTTGCACCAGAAACCGATCTCACTGTGCGGGCGGCCGAGGCCTTGCGGCGTGCCGCGGGCATCCGTGATGGCGTCACCATTCATTTGCTCAAACGCCTGCCGATGGGCGGGGGACTGGGCGGCGGCAGTTCTGATGCGGCGACTGTGCTCCTGGCGCTGAATTATCTGTGGCGATTAGGGGCGAGTCAGGCCGAATTACAGGCGCTGGCCTTGCCGCTGGGCGCGGATGTGCCGATATTCGTGTTCGGGCAATCGGCTTTTGCCGAAGGTGTCGGTGAGGCCTTGTCGCCCGTTGCCTTGCCACCCGCTTGGTATTTAATCCTGCATCCTGGGGTTGCTGTGCCCACTGCCCGTATTTTTACGGCGCCGGATTTAACGCGGGATACGCCGCCGATTGAAGCGTGCGCCTGGGCCGATGCAATGGTTCGGGGCGTTGGCGCCAATGACCTGGAAGCGGTGGCGGTCGCCCTGTATCCTGAGGTTGGCATGGCGTTGGATTGGCTAAGGGCGCAGCCCGAAACCACTGGGCGGATCCGCATGACAGGCTCCGGTGCCTGTGTTTTTGCAGTGTTTGACGATGAGCAAAGCGCGCAGGCCGTGCAACAACGGCTGCCAGCCGCCTGGCAAGGCTGGGTTTGCGCCGGGTTGGACCAACACCCGCTGCACGAGCTGATCCCCGTTTAAAAGCCAATCGCATAAAAAGCTTTACAGGGGGCTGTGCAAACCTGAAATTTCGGGTACAATCTCGCCCTCAACCCAGTATGGGGTTGAGTGTTGGGGAGTCGCCAAGCTGGTTAAGGCACCGGATTTTGATTCCGGCATGCGAAGGTTCGAATCCTTCTTCCCCAGCCACCGAATTCCGGGCAGTTGCCAGAAGCAGCTGCCCATTTTGTTTGTAGGCCCGCAGCGTGCCTCCGACGGGCGCCGGACCAAGGGAGCCAGAGGACGCCATGCCTTTCCATAACCTGATGGTTTTTACCGGCAATGCCAATCCCAAGTTGGCTGCCGATGTCGCTAAGCGCCTTGGGCTGCCCCTCGGCCGTGCTGATGTGGGCCGCTTCTCTGATGGTGAAGTCAGCGTCGAAATCCAGGAGCACGTTCGTGGTAACGACGTTTTCGTCGTGCAGTCGACGTGTCACCCATCCAACGACAATCTGATGGAATTGCTGGTGATCGTTGATGCGCTCAAGCGCGCATCGGCTGGTCGTATTACCGCTGCGCTGCCTTACTTTGGTTATGCGCGCCAGGATCGTCGCCCCCGCTCTAACCGCGTGCCGATCGCCGCCAAGCTGGTCGCCAATATGCTGGTTGCGGCGGGTGTGGACCGTGTCATGACGATGGACCTGCATGCGGAGCAGATTCAGGGCTTCTTTGATATTCCGGTCGACAATGTCTATGGTCTGCCGATTCTACTGGCCGATGTGCAGGAAAAACATCTGGAAAAGCCCATTGTGGTGTCCCCGGATCATGGCGGCGTAGTGCGTGCCCGTTCGCTGGCTAAACGTCTGGAATGTGATCTGGCTATCATCGACAAGCGTCGCCCGAAGGCCAATGTGTCTGAAGTGATGAACATCATCGGTGACGTGAACGGTAAAGACTGCATCATCGTTGATGACCTGGTTGATACGGCTGGCACGTTGTGTAAGGCCGCCGCCGCGCTGAAGCAGAACGGTGCCCGCAGTGTGACCGCTTACTGTACGCACCCGGTGTTGTCTGGTGCAGCGGTTGAGCGCATCAATGAATCCGTGCTCGACGAGCTGGTGGTGCTGGACACCATTCCGCTGACGGACGCCGCACAAAGTTGTTCCCGCATCCGTCAATTGTCGGTTGCCGAATTGTTGGCGGAAACCATCCGCCGCATCAGCAAGGAAGATTCGGTTTCCTCGCTGTTTATTGACTGAGGCAAACTGCCTCGGTTTTACCCGGATGATCTGGTCGCGGATTGTCCCCTTTACTGGAGTAAGTCATGACTTTTGAATTTAATGCTACCAAGCGCGATGTGCAGGGATCGAGTGCGAGCCGCCGCCTGCGTCGTGCTGGCCGAGTGCCTGGCGTCATTTATGGCGCAGGTAAGCCGGCTGAATCGTTCGACGTTGACCACAATGAGATCTATCAGTGTCTGCGTAAAGAAGCCTTCCACGCGTCTGTTGTAACGGCGATTGTTGATGGCCAGAAGCAGGATGTCCTCCTGCGCGACGTTCAGCTGCACGCTTATAAGCCGCTGGTTCTGCACGTTGATTTCCAACGTGTTGATGCCAACACCGAAGTTCACACCAAAATTCCGCTGCACTTCATCAACGGTGATGTATGCCCAGGCGTCAAGCTGCAAGGTGGTATCGTCAGCCACGTGACGACCGAACTGGAAGTTGCCTGTCTGCCGAAGTCGCTGCCAGAGTTCATCCAGGTTGATCTTGCCTACCTGGAAATGGGCCACTCGTTGCACATCAGCGATCTGAAGCTACCTGCGGGCGTACGTGTTCACGTACACGGCGGCGATAATTCGGTGGTTGCTGCGGTTCTGGGTGTTAAGGGTTCCAATGCGGACGCTGGCGCTGCTGCCAACGAAGGCGCTGCACCGACAGCCTAAGTCTCTGTGCCGGTTTACCGGTGCCGACAAGAAAGCCGTGCAGGTTTGCCTGCGCGGCTTTTTTCATGGAAATACGCTACGCTATCAAATATGACGATGCCTCTGGATCCCCCCACCAATAAAAGCCCGGCCAAAGTGCCCGTGCCGCCATCGCCGATCCGCTTGATCGTCGGCTTGGGAAATCCGGGCAGTGAGTATGAGCGTACCCGGCATAACGCGGGCTGTTGGGCACTGGATGACATCGCCAAAGCCATTGGGGCGTCGGGATTTAGTGCTGACAAAAAAATGAAGGCGGAGGTTGCGTCTGCCAACGTCGATGGCCGCAAGGTCTGGCTGATCAAACCGCAAACCTACATGAATTGTTCGGGACAGTCTGTGGGTCCGTTTGCCCGTTTTCACGACATCCGCCCGGAAGAAATACTTGTCTTGCATGATGAGTTGGATCTGCTGCCGGGTCAGTTGCGCGTCAAGCTGGGTGGCAGCAGTGGCGGACACAATGGACTCAAGGATATTCAGTCCGCATTAGGGACGCCTGATTATTGGCGCTTGCGCATCGGCATCGGACACCCCCGTTCGTTACAACTCAATCAGGGTGTGGCGGATTTTGTCCTGCATCGGCCACGGCTGGAAGAGCAGATCGATATTGATCGTGCGATTGATCGCCTATCAGCGCAAGCCAGTGTGCTGGTTCGAGGTGATATGCCTGAGGCGCAGCGCCTGCTGCATACCACCCCAAAAAATTAAAATACTGCGTTACGGTTGTTTCGGCTGGATTGGACCATCCGCCTTGGTGATGGCCTGATTGGCGGCTAATGTATCGCGATCAGCGGCTTCCCAGCCGCCACCCAAGGCCATGTACAAGCTCAGAATTGCATTGGCCTCTTGCCGTTGCGCGTCGACCAGCTGCAGCTGCGCTTTGAAGAGGCTGTCTTCCGCATTCAGAACAGTCAGGTAATCGGCGTAACCGTAGTTAAATTGCATGCTCGACAGGTTGGCGTAGGTCTTGAGCGTACCGACTTGTTGTTGGCGGGCGCTCACCAGTTTGCGGTTTTCGCTCGTGGCAACCAGTGCGTTATCGACATCCCGAAAGGAGGCCTCTACGGCTTTCTGGTATTGCGCCAAGGCCATTTGCTGGCCGGCTTCGGCGCTGGTGACCTGGCCGGCAATAGCGCCTGCCGTAAAGATCGGCATGGTGGCCGCAGCGCCCACCGACCAAATTTTTCCGGGGCCGCTAAACAAGCTGATCAGATTGTTGCTGGCCGTGCCCAGCGCACCCGTTAGCGAGATCGAGGGAAAGTACTGTGCTTTAGCGACGCCAATCTGTGCGTTGGCGGCAATCAGTTGTTGCTCGGCGCGCATCACGTCCGGGCGGCGGGCGAGCAGTTCAGAGGGCAGGCCAGCCGGGGGAACCGGTAATGAAAGCTGTTCGATCGACTTACCGCGCGGCACGCTGCCAGGGTTGCGTCCAGCCAGGAAGCGAATGCTATTTTCCTGCTCTGCGATAGCCTTTACCAGGGGCGGAATAGAGGCTTCCGCCTGGTCGACCTGAGATTGAATTTGCGAAACCTGCACCATATTGGCCGTGCCATATTTGAGGCGCAGCTCGAACACGCGTAGTGTCGTGCGGTAGTTTTCCAGGGTTTGTCGCGTTAAAACCAGTTGCTGATCGAGTGCCCGCAACAGGATGTAGCTGTCCGTCATTTGCCCGGCAACCGACAGCGCCACGGCGCGGCGGTTAGCGATGGCAGCCGCTTCGTTAGCGCTGGCGGCTTCAACCTGGCGGCGAATACCGCCAAACAGGTCAATCTGCCAGCTGGCAGGCAACTGCATGGTTGAGGTCGTCGATAGAGGCACGGTCGGCGTCGGCGCCACAATGGTTTGGCCGATGCTGGAGCCCTGGCCACGTGCGCTGCCGGCGCTGGCACCCAGTTGAGGGAAGAATTGGGCGCGGGTCGTTTCCAGTTGGCCACGAGTCTTGATGACATTGGCAATAGCGGACTGTAGGTCGCGGTTATTGGCGAGACCTGCCGCAACTAAGTCATCAAGTACTGGATCATTAAAGCCTTTCCACCACGCATCCTCGGGTAGTGCGGCATCTGTCGATTGCGTCGCCGGGGTCGCCTGCACGCTGCGCTGCTGGGGTGTTGCGGAGCGGTAGTCGTCCGGAATCGCTACTGCCGGGCGCTGGTAGTCAGGGCCGACAGCACAAGCCGATAGCATGCCGGCACTGGCCAGAGACAGCCATAGGCGACGTCGCAATGTCGAGCAGCTCATGAGGCATCCTCCCCGTTGGGCGTCGCATTCAGGTTGTGCGGTCCAGCCTTGGCCGGATTGTCTTTGACCATCTGCTTTTTCTTTTCGCTCATCTCTTCAAAGACGACGAAGAAAAGTGGCACAAAAATAATCGCGATCATCGTGGCGCCAATCATGCCGCCGATGATGCCGGTGCCGATAGAGTGACGGCTGTTCGCCGAAGCGCCCACAGCCGTGGCCAGCGGTACGCAACCGAGGATGAAGGCAAGTGATGTCATCATGATCGGACGGAAACGAATTTCGGCCGCATGCAGTGCTGCATCGATAACCGTCATCCCTTTTTCAACGTTGGCCACGGCAAACTCCACGATCAGAATGGCATTTTTGGCGGCCAGTGCGATCAGCGTGACCAGACCGATCTGGAAGTACACGTCGTTTTCCAGACCGCGTAGCAGCACGGCCAGCAGTGCACCGCAAAGCGCAAATGGCACGGCAAACATGACGCTGAAGGGGAGTGACCATTTCTCGTAAAGCGCAGCCAGAATCAGAAACACCATGACGAGCGCGAAGGCAAACACAAAGATCGCTGTGCTGCCTGATTTGAGCTGCTCATAGGCTTCGCCAGACCAGGCAATCTTGTATCCGGTTGGCAGGACCTCGTCGGCGATTTCCTGCATGGCCTTGATGGCTTGTCCCGAGCTGTAGCCAGCGGCGTTATTCCCCGTAATCTGCACGGCCGGGTAGGCGTTGAAGCGGGTCACGATGTCCGGGCTGGCCTGGTATTTGTAGCTGAGCAGCGCATTGAGCGGCACCATCGCGCCCGTGCGCGAACGGACATACATTGTGTCAAACGCTGATGGGTCCTGACGGTAATTGGCCCCGGCTTGGAGAATCACTTGCCACAGACGATTCTGGTAAGCGAACTGGTTCACGTACTGCGAGCCGATCATGGTCTGTAGCGTGTCGTAGATATCGTTAACCGGCACATCCAGCAACTCTGCCTTGCCGCGATCCACGTTAACGAACATTTCTCGGGCATTGGTACTAAAGGTTGTGTTGATGGCGGTCAGCTCAGGGCGTTGCTTAGCAGCGGTCAGGAAGCGCATCGTCTGCTCTTCCATTTCGTCCATCGAGCCATTGCCGGTTTGCTCCAGCCACATCTGAAAGCCCCCGGTATTGCCGAGGCCCGGAATCGATGGCGGATTGAGCGGGATGACGATGCCGTCATTCTGGGTCAGGAAATGTTTGCGGCCATCTTCAATAATCGTGAAGGCCGATGATGCCTTGTCAGTACGTTCGCTAAAGGGCTTCAGGCCGATAAAGAGGGTGCTGGCGCTCGGCAGCACTTGTGAGTCGATGATGCTGAAACCGGCATAGCTGGTGGCGGAGTCAACCCCGGGTTGTGCCTGAAACCAGTTGGCGCCCGAATCCGAAAACGTGGCGGTGCGTTGCAGGCTGGCAGCCTTTGGCATGATGACGGCGCCAAACAGATAGCCTTGGTCCTCTTCCGGCACAAAAGATCCCGGGACAATGCGGAACAGCAGGATCAGCGCAACGATAACGCCACCAAAAATCATGAAGGACGGCCGGCGATGTTCGATGGCCCATTTCACCGCCATCATGTAGTGATCGCGCAGCTTGTCGAACAGGTTCTCGAAACCCACGAATAAGCGGGGTTTGGCCACATCGTCTTCGTCACTTTTGGCGCGGATCAGAATCGCTGCCAG